>JAEEGF011576192.1_pt1 | contig 10718 bp, 12 predicted proteins | sample 9134171 | NCBI WGS metagenome assembly JAEEGF01 (sample SAMN16246542, study PRJNA631951) | gut metagenome | biome: gut microbiome; feature: rumen; material: AP-attached | host: Bos | place: Iran: Karaj | collected 2018-10 | reverse complement strand
CTACCAAGCTCATGGATGATGATGAGGTTATTAATGTAGCCGTTCTTCATGCCCAGAAGACAGTCGTACTTCGTTCCAACGATGGTTTCTTCCTGAGATTCTATGTTGAGACTGTTCCGGAGAAGAAGAAGGCTGCAGTAGGTGTAAGAGGCATGCGCCTTGGTAAAAATGATTATGTAAGAGATGCATTCTTCCTGAATGACATGGAAGAGAAGGCCATTGATCACAATGACAAGAAGCTGGAGCTTGGACATCTCAAGGTTACCAGCAGAGATACGAAGGGAACAAAGGTAAGATTATGAGAGTAATTGCAGGTTCTGCAAGAAGACTGAAACTGATAACTCCTGAAGGAAATGACACAAGACCAACCCAGGACAGGATCAAAGAGACACTTTTTAACATGATCCAGTTACAGGTTCCCGGTGCCGTATTTGTAGATCTTTTTTCAGGAAGCGGAGGAATAGGTATAGAAGCCCTTTCACGTGGCGCCAAGAAGGCTTATTTCATCGAAAATGCAGCGGCTGCAGTAAATTGCATAAATGCCAATCTTAAGACTACTCATTTTGAGGAAGTTGCCACTGTATTAAAACAGGATGTTGTTATGGGACTTAGAAATATACATGAACAGGAAGCTGATATAATATTCATGGATCCGCCTTATCACGAGGATCTGTATGAGAGGACCTTAAGCCAGCTTTCCAGCATGGATTATGTCACCGAGAATACAATGATCATCGTTGAGAGTGCTCTTGATATGGATTTTTCTTTTGTTGAAGCCATGGGCTTTGAGGTTAGAAGAGAAAAAGAGTATAAGAGCAACAAACATGTCTTTATCTACAGAAAGGAAACAACATGAAGATTGCCGTTTATCCGGGAAGCTTTGATCCTGTGACCTATGGCCATTTGGATATTATAAGGCGTGCCGCCAAGATGTTTGACAAGGTTATAGTTGCTGTAATGTGTAATTCAGCCAAAACTCCATTGTTTACCCTTGATGAACGTGTTAAAATGTTAAGAGAGTCTATACAAGACCTTAATAATGTCGAAATAGATTCCTTTGGTGGGTTGATGATCGACTACTGTAAGGAGCGCAATATTCACACAGTTATCAGGGGACTTAGGGCGATAACAGACTTTGAATATGAACTCCAGATAGCTCAGACCAACAAGGAGCTTTCACATAACGAAGTCGATACAGTCTTTTTAACAACTTCATTAAAATATTCATATTTAAGCAGTTCCGTAGTAAAGGAAATTGCAAGCTATAAAGGGGACATAACACCTTGTGTGCCCGAATTTGTTGCGGATGCTTTATATGCAAAATTTGGACAAAATACTACTACATCTGATCAGAAGGATCAGAAATAAAAAGTAGGGGGATATAAGAATATGACAAGCAGGATTGAACAGCTGATTGATGAAATTGAGACCTATATTGACAATTGCAAGCCTCAGCCTCTTTCCCAGACCAAGATTATAGTTAACAAAGAGGAGATTGATGAGCTTTTAAGAGAACTTAGAAGCAAGACTCCTGAAGAAATAAAGAGATATCAGAAGATTATCAGCAATAAGGAAGCGATTTTAAATGATGCCCGTCAGAAGGCTCAGGCCCTTATCGACGAGGCTACCGTACATACCAATGAGCTCATCAATGAGCACGAGATCATGCAGCAGGCATATGCTCAGGCCAACGAGGTTGTTTCTCAGGCTGCCAAACAGGCCAAGGAGATTCTTGATAACGCCATGAATGAGGCCAATGAAATGAAGGCTTCAGCTGTTGCCTATACAGACCAGCTTCTTGCCGGGGTTGAGAATGTGATTTCTCAGTCCATCGATGCAACAAGCAGGAACAATGATGAAATTGTTGAATCCATCAAACAGCATAGTGTTGATCTTGTACAGTCTGTAAATGCCAGCAATGACAGCATTCTTTCTGCACTTACCCAGTACAGTGAGATTATCAGATCCAACAGGGCTGACCTTCGTCCACCGGAGGCTGTTTCATCAGATCAGATCTATGCACAGCCTGCAGCTGAAGAATCAATAAATCTTGATATGCTTAACTGATACATATACAAGGCTGCCGCATTTAGCGACAGCCTTTAATTATTTTTTGAACAGGAGAGTATATGCGTTTAGATAAGTTCCTGGGCACCTATGACATAGGTACCAGAAAACAGATAAAAGAATACCTCAAAAACGGAAGATGCACTGTTAACGGTGAGGTTATTACCAAGCCTGATATCCATATTGATGAAAACAGTGATGAAATAGCCTTTGACGGTATTGTGCTTGAATACAGTAAATATCATTATTTCATGTTATATAAACCCACCGGTGTAGTATCTGCCACAACAGACGGAAGAAATGAAACCGTGCTGGACCTTCTTTCAGAAGAGAATGTCAAGGGCCTCAGCCCTGCAGGAAGACTCGATATCGATACAGAGGGACTTCTCCTTTTGACAGATGACGGCGGACTTATTCACAGACTTCTTTCACCTAAGAAGCATGTAGACAAGGTGTACGAAGTTCATCTTGACCATGAGCTCTCAGAGGGCGATATAGCCAAGCTGGAAGCCGGAGTCAATATCGGCGATGTTAAGGATGATGGAAGCCCGGATCTGACACTTCCTGCCAGGATAGAGGTTATTTCCCCGGATGAAGAAGGAAGACCGGTTGTACTTTTAACCATACATGAAGGAAGATTCCATCAGGTCAAGAGAATGATGGAGGCTGTGGGGAATGAAGTTCTTTTCCTGAAAAGGCTTTCTATGGGCCCTCTTAAGCTTGATGAGGAGCTTATGCCGGGAGAATACAGAAAGCTTACAAAGGATGAGCTTAAGGCATTAAATGTAAGCGAATAAAATAATTTGGAGTATATATGAGTTCAAAAGTTTATAAGGGAGAATTTGGATATATCAAATACAGGAGAAAGGTTGCGATCATAAGGACAGCGCTTTGTCTCCTGGTAGCAGTTGGAATGTACGTAGCAGGTCTTATCATTTTCAAGACCCAGAAAAACGGTCTCAGTATTGTAGCTGCTTTGGGATGCCTTCCAACAGGCTGGAGCGGCGTCAATCTGGTAATGCTCATGAAGGCAAATTTCTGCAAGGACAGTGACCATGAAAAGATTGAAAAGAGCAGGGGCGGTCTTTTGATTCATTACGACCATGTTATTACCTCCTACGAGACCAATTTTAATATTGATGCCTCAACAGTACTTGATAAGAACATCTGCATGTATTCATCAGATCCTAAGATTGAAGTTACCGACTGCGAGAAACATATCAAAAAGATGATCGCTCAGAGCGGATATTCCAGCTACAGCATTAAGATCTTTAAGGATATTGACCAGTTCTGTAACAGACTGGAACAGCTTGAGAAGCTCAGGGCTGAGAAGAACATAGATCCCCAGGCCATTGAAGATGCATGGATTCCCGGAACTGTTCAGACAGCAGCTTCAGTGCTTCTTTCTATTTCTTTATAATGGTGGTGCAATGAAGGAAATAATCATAGGCGAAAACCAGGTAGATAAGAGACTGGACGGCTTTTTGAAGTCTTACCTTCCGGAGGCTTCCACAGGATTTCTATACAAGATGTTTCGCAAAAAGAATATTACATTAAACGGTAAAAAAGCCGCCGGAACAGAGAAACTCAAGGCAGGAGATAAGATAAACATCTTTTTTTCTGACGAAACCTTTGAAAAGTTTCGCGGAAAAGCTGCTTCCGGTGAGGCTTCTGATCCCTTCAATGACAGAGAGATACAGCTGATCAAATCCCTTGGAGATATCAGTATTATTTATGAAGATGATAATATAGTTCTTCTGAATAAGCCTGCAGGAGTTTTGACTCAGAAGGCAACTCCCAAGGATGTGAGTCTTAATGAATGGCTGATCTATTATCTTTTTACCAAGAATGAAGTAACAAAGGAATCACTGGAGACCTACAGACCTTCTGTATGCAACAGACTTGACAGGAACACCAGCGGTCTTGTGATCTGTGCCAAGTCCCTGACCGGCGCCAGAGTAATGAATAAACTCCTTAAGGACAGGAATGTTCATAAGTACTACAGAACCATTGTTAGCGGACATTTGACGGATAATATCACTTTAAAGGGGTATCTCTATAAGGATGAAGCCAGGAATAAGGTCTTTATCAAGAAGGACGATCCCAAGGATGACCGTTATTCCTATATAGAGACGGAATATGCGCCGCTACAATATGATAAGGAACATGATCTTACTTTATTGGAAGTTAAGCTTATCACCGGTAAGCCGCACCAGATAAGAGCCCATCTTGCCAGCATTTCTCATCCCATAATCGGAGATGTTAAGTACGGAGGAAGAAAGATCGGCTCCCTGAATTACCAGCTTCTACACAGCTACAGACTTATTTTCCCGGAAGACCTTCCTGAGGGATTTGAAGCCATTTCCGGAAAAGAATACAGAGCAGAGCTTCCTTCTGTCTTTGGGAAGTTCTTCAGAGAGGGATAATATGCCGACCTGGAAATCGAGGGGACTTAGAGGTTCAACTTTAGAGGATATGATAAACAGGACTAATGAGCGCTATCAGGAGCTCTCACTGGCCCTTATCCAGAAGATTCCCACCCCCATCACACCTATCAATATTGATAAGGAGACCAGGCATATTACCCTGGCTTATTTCGACCAGAAAAGTACCGTGGACTACATCGGAGTAGTTCAGGGTATTCCCGTTTGTTTTGATGCAAAAGAGTGTGCTGCCGACACCTTTGCTCTTGAAAACATCCATCCACACCAGGTTTCCTTTATGGATAACTTTGAAAAGCAGGATGGAATCGCATTTTTTCTAATCTATTACACCGGCAGAAACGAGTTCTATTATTTACCCTACAGAAAATTATATGAATTTTGGAAAAGAGCCCAGGAGGGCGGACGTAAGAGTTTTCGAAGAGACGAGCTTGATGACTCATATATCATCAAATCCCCCGGAGACAACGGCCTTCTGATTCCATACCTTGATGCCATTCAGATAGATCTGGACAATCGAGAATGATCAAAAAACCAATATTGTTGACAATATTCTGCCTATAAGATACAATCTTTATTATATTAGCGAATTATCACACTACCACTGTACCATAATGAAGTGAGGTTTTTATGAGCAAAGTATTATTACACACACCGGATGGTGTAAGAGACATTTACGGAAAAGAGTGCAGCGATCGTATTATCGTAACCGAGAAGATCCATAACAAGATGAAGCTTTTTGGCTATCAGGACATGGACACTCCCACCTTTGAATTCTTTGATGTGTTTGCTGAGGAGATCAATGCATCTGATGCCAAGGAATTATATAAGTTCTTTGATAAAGAAGGTAATACATTGGTCCTCAGGCCGGATTTTACGCCTTCTGTTGCCAGATGCGCATCCAAATCAATGCTAGATAACGGATATCCTATCAGAGTGGCATATCAGGGCAAATCATTCCTTAATGTATCCAATCTTCAGGGCAAGCTGAAAGAGAACTATAACATCGGCGTTGAGCTCTTTAATGATGATTCAGTATATGCAGACGCTGAGATGATTGCTCTTTTGATCGAATCTCTCAAGAATACAGGCCTTACTGATTTTCAGGTCAGCATTGGTGATGCAGATTATTATAAGGGGATCTGTGAGGATGCAGGTATTGATGATGAGACAGAGGCTCTTATAAGAGAACAGATTGTTCAGAAGAACTATTTTGCAGCAGAGAGCATTATGACCGAGAGAGGCATTCCTGACAAGTATAAAGACATGCTTGTTAAGGTTTCAGAGTTTATAGGCTCCGATGAAGCCCTTGATAATGCTGAGAAAGAAGTGACCAATAAGAGATCTCTTTCTGCTATACAGAGGCTTAAGCGCCTTTATCAGGTATTGGAAGAGTATGGCTGCAACCAGTATGTATCTTTTGACCTGGGTATGCTCAGTAAGTTCAATTACTATACAGGAGTTATATTCAGCGCCTATACATACGGCGTGGGCGATGCCATTGCCAAGGGCGGAAGATATGATTCATTGCTTGGCAAATACGGCAAGGATGCAGCGGCTATAGGCTTTGTCATCATTCTTGATGATCTGATGTCAGCTCTTTACAGGCAGAACCTTGATATCGAACATGAAGAGGCTCCTATCAGTCTCGAATTTGATGAAAGCACCTTTGAAGCCAAGCTCAAAGAGGCTGCTGAACTTAGAAAACAGGGCAAAAAGGTTGCCCTTTGCCATAAGAAAGGTTAATGGGTAAAACAATATGAGATATCTAACATTTGCCCTCGGTAAGGGACGACTTGTTGATTCAACAATGGAAATTCTTAAAAAATGCGGCATTGAGTGCGAGGAGATCCTTGATAAGAAGACCAGGAAGCTGATCTTTACCAATGAAGAGCTTAAGCTTAAATTCTTCCTGGCAAAAGGACCTGATGTTCCCACATATGTGGAATATGGTGCTGCAGACATCGGAATCGTAGGCGCCGATACCATTATGGAGGAAAACAGAAGAGTATACGAAGTTCTGGATCTGGGCTTTGGAAAATGCAGAATGTGCGTATGCGGACCACATGATGCGAAGGAGCTTTTAGAGCATAGAGAAATGATCAGAGTTGCAAGCAAATATCCAAACATTGCCAAGGATTATTTCTTTAACAAGAAGCATCAGACAGTTGATATTATTAAGCTCAACGGCTCTGTAGAGCTTGGTCCTATTGTTAATTTATCAGATGTTATTGTTGATATTGTAGAGACCGGATCAACTCTTAGAGAGAACGGACTTGAAGTTTTGGAAGAGATTTGTCCTTTATCTGCCAGAATGATCGTCAATCAGGTGAGCATGCAGATGGAGACAGAAAGAATCAGAAAGCTTATAAATGCCATGAAGGAGAACCTTTGATATATGAAAACCTATAAACTTACAGAAGAAACAAAAAACGAACTTCTGGGCAATCTTTTAGGAAGAAATCCCGGCAGTTATTCTGAATATGAAGCTACAGTAAATGATATAATAACTAATATCAGACGAAACGGAGACAAGGCGTTATTCGAATACACCAGCAAGTTCGATAAATGTGAGATTAGTGCCGAAAACATTCTTATTACAAGACAGGAGATTGAGGACGCATACAAGAAACTTGATCCCGCATTTGTTGAAGTCATGAAGAAAAGTGCTGAGAACATCAGAGTCTTCCACGAGAAACAAAAGAGAAACTCCTGGATAGAGACCAAAGAGGATGGAAGCATTTTGGGACAGAGAATTCTTCCCATTGAGATCTCCGGAGTATATGTTCCCGGCGGTAAGGCAGCTTATCCCTCCAGCGTTCTTATGAATGTAGTTCCCGCCAAGGTGGCAGGAGTCGACAGAATCATCATGTGTACACCTCCCGGAAAGGATGGAACAGTTAATCCCGGCACGCTGGTTGCTGCAGACATAGCAGGTGTTACTGAAGTTTATAAAGCCGGCGGTGCTCAGGCAATTGCAGCTATGGCTTTCGGAACAGAAAGCGTACCCAAGGTTGATAAAATAACAGGCCCCGGTAACATTTTCGTTGCCCTTGCCAAGAAGGCATGTTTCGGACACGTATCAATTGATTCCATTGCAGGACCCAGTGAGATTCTTGTTCTGGCTGACGAAACCGCCAATCCAAGATATGTGGCTGCGGATCTTTTATCTCAGGCCGAGCACGATGAAATGGCAAGTGCTATTCTCGTTACCACATCAGAAGATATCGCCAAAAAAGTTTCTGAGGAGATTGAAGAATTCCTTAAGACACTTTCAAGAAGTGATATCATCAAAAAGTCATTGGATAACTACGGATATATTTTTGTTGCTGAGACAATGGAAGATGCAATTGACGCAGCCAATGCTGTTGCATCTGAACACCTTGAGATCATCACCAGGAATCCTTTTGAAGTAATGACCAAGATCAAGAACGCAGGAGCGATCTTCCTGGGTGAGTATTCTTCAGAGCCTCTTGGAGATTATTACGCCGGCCCCAATCACATTCTTCCTACCAACAGGACTGCAAGATTCTTCTCACCTCTTAACGTAGATGATTTCATGAAGAAGACCAGTATTATCGCATATTCCAAGGAAGGACTTGAGAAGGTTCACAGTGATATAGAGCTCTTTGCTAAGGAAGAAGGTCTTACAGCACATGCCAACTCCATAGCGGTTCGGTTTAACTAATTGAGTCAATGTTAATACGCATTGACTGATATGGATAATACCGATAACATATCATATGTGATTGCAATAACAGCTCTAAAATTGCAAGAAGACTTTCTAAACTATCTATAAATTGCAAGTTTTATAAATAGTTTAGAATTAAAACAACAATATTTTGTAATCAGACCACCGGAGATACTAATTATGGAAAACGAGATTGCAAGCAGAATTGCAACAATAAAACGAACAACAAAAGAGACTGATATCGAAATAACCCTGAATTTGGACGGATCAGGAAAGGCTGAGACCGAAACTGGCATTGGATTTTTTGATCATATGCTTGATGGATTTGCAAGACATGGTCTTTTTGACCTGAAAGTTAAAGTTAAAGGTGATCTTAATGTTGACGGTCACCATACCGTGGAGGATACCGGAATTGTTCTGGGCAAGGTTATCGCCGAGGCCTTAGGTGATAAAAAAGGCATTAAGCGCTACGGCAGCATGATTCTTCCCATGGATGAGACCCTGGTAATGAGCGCTGTGGATCTTTGCGGAAGACCATATTTTGTTATGGATGGAGAGTTCTCATCACCCATGGTCGGAGATTTTGATACTCAGCTTGTTCGCGAGTTTTTCTACGCTGTATCCTATGGAGCAGCCATGAACCTCCATCTTAGAGTTATCACCGGTCTTAATGATCACCACAAGATCGAGGCCATGTTCAAGGCCTTTGCCAAGGCACTGGATGAGGCATCATCCTATGACCCAAGGATTAAAGACGTACTTAGTACAAAAGGAGCCCTGTAATATGAGTTTTAAAAAGCGTTTTATCCCATGTATATATCTTAAGGACGGAAAGGCAATGACAGATTCCTCCTGTAGCAAAGTCCTTTTTGAATCAGCCACTGACGCTGCTACTGCTTATTCTGATTATGGGGCTGATGAGATTCTTGTATTTGACCTTTCGGAGAGTGGCAATGACAAGGCCCACGAAGAAGCTATGGATAATCTTAAGGATATCTGTAAAGCTTCTGACGTTCCTGTTATCGGTGCCGGCAATGTCAAGAGAATGGAAGATATCAAGAAGATTCTTTACGCTGGATGTAAGAGAGCCTGCCTTGATTATACCGGCTCTTTAAATGTTGAGATTACAGAAGAGGTCTCTGACAAATTTGGCAAGGATAAGATTCTCGTAACCTATACATCTATTTCTGATCTTGCAGATAACATGGATAAGGCTTCCAAATACGCTTCTGAGCTTATCTGCCTTGACATGTCAGCGCTGGATTCAAATTCCGCTGATCTTCCTGTAATTGTCATGGCTGCAGCTAAGGATAATGCTGATATTAACGGGCTTTTGAAGTGTGAGTTTATCTCAGGTGTATCAGGTACTCTTTTGAATGAGAATGCCGACAAAATTGAAGAATACAAGACCTGGTGTCTTGAAAATGGCATCGAGATTCCTATATTGGAACCGGAATTTTCTTTTGCTGACCTTAAAAAGAACTCAGACGGCATGGTTCCTGTAATTGTACAGGATTATCGCACCGATCAGGTTTTGATGTTGGCATACATGAACGAAGAAGCATATAATAATACATTGAAGACAGGAAAAATGACATACTTTTCCAGAAGTCGTAATGAGCTTTGGTTAAAAGGCGAAACCAGCGGCCATTACCAGTATGTGAAATCCCTTTATGCCGACTGCGATCTTGATACCATCCTTGCTAAGGTAAAGCAGATAGGCGCCGCCTGCCACACAGGCAGTTATTCATGCTTCTATAACAAAATTGCTGAGAAGCAGTATAGCGAGAAGAATCCTCAGAAGGTTCTGGACAGCGTCTATGAGGTTATCAAGGATCGCAAAGTCAATCCAAGGCAGGGTTCCTATACCAACTATCTTTTTGACAAAGGAATTGATAAGATTCTGAAGAAAGTTGGAGAAGAGGCCACCGAGATGGTCATAGCCGCCAAGAATCCTAATGATAACGAAGTGGTTTACGAAATGTCTGATTTCCTGTATCATATGATGGTCCTTATGGCTGAAAAAAATGTCAGCTGGGAGGATATAACCGACGAACTGTCAAGAAGATAAGGATAAGATATGAATTATAATTTAGCTCTTTCAGATGACATTCTGCTTAGTATCGAGAAACCCGAAAGATATATAGGCAACGAAGTCAACTCAGTGACAAAAGACAAATCTAAGATTGATATCAGATTTGCCTTTTGTTTTCCTGATGTATACGAAATTGGAATGTCTCATCTGGGAATTCAGATTTTGTACGGAATGTTTAACTCTTATGAAGATGTATGGTGCGAGAGGGTTTACTCTCCCTGGACCGATATGGACGAACTTCTTCGGAGTAAAAACATTCCGCTTTTTGCGCTTGAATCACAGGATCCGGTAAAGGATTTTGATTTCCTCGGATTCACAATCCAGTACGAGATGTGCTATACAAACATTCTTCAGATATTGGATCTTTCAGGTATCCCTCTTTTAACAAAAGACAGAACCTGGGAACATCCAATCGTTATCGGCG
>JAEEGF010803783.1_pt1 | contig 10718 bp, 7 predicted proteins | sample 9134171 | NCBI WGS metagenome assembly JAEEGF01 (sample SAMN16246542, study PRJNA631951) | gut metagenome | biome: gut microbiome; feature: rumen; material: AP-attached | host: Bos | place: Iran: Karaj | collected 2018-10 | reverse complement strand
CGACCGCTCTGACCAACTGAGCTAAAGGCCCTTGTTCCCAGAAGGAAAAATGGTGATCCCGAGGAGATTCGAACTCCTGTAGCCGCCGTGAAAGGGCGGTGTCTTAACCACTTGACCACGGGACCACTCAAACCTGCCGCATTGGTCGGGGTGAGAGGATTTGAACCTCCGGCCCCATGCTCCCAAAGCACGTGCGCTACCGGACTGCGCTACACCCCGAAAGCCACACAAACTTCAAGCGGCTTGAATAGAATACAACATATCGTCGAAAATGTCAACAACATTTTTTGATTTTTTTGAAAATCACGCATCAATTGCTCTGAAATATCTGAAAGAAGTTCGCAAGCGGCTGCAAGACGTCGTGCAGTTCCTGAATGCTTTCGTTCAGTTGTTTGATATTGATGCCGCTGATATTCTTCAAAGCGGTCTGCGCTTCGCCGAGAATCGTATCGAGTCCCGCGGTCGCGTCCTTGATCTGCTGAATCGTTTCCGTTCCGGAGTCCGCGAACGCCTGCACGGAATTGCCGAGCAGTTCAAAGTCGATCTTCTGCAGGTCCTCCGCAACGAGGTTGATATTCGTCCCCGTCTCCTCCACGGCAGCCGAAAGATCGTTGATGTTCCTTGTGATCCGGCCGATATTGACGGACAGAACGATAGCGATGAGAATACACAGCACGACGGCTGTCAGCGCGCAGATCAGCTTGATCCGGTTGATGCGCAGGTTCTTCTGTTCGAGCGTCCGGAGTTCTTCGATCGTTTTCAGCAGTGCTTCATTCGGTGCGGCTTGCATCGTTTCCATGATTCCCTCCTGTAAATCGGGGGAAGGCGCACCTTCCCCCTTCTCCGTTTCAGTTCAGGTCCGCGCGGCGTTCAATCAGCCTCGCGAGCATTTCTTTTGCGGTTTCGAGCTTTCTGCGCTCCTCGTTGACGACCGCTTCCGGCGCTCTCTGCACGAATTTCTCGTTGGAAAGCTTGCCCTGCGCACGGGCGACTTCGCCGTTCATGCGCTCGATCTCCTTATCGATGCGCGCGCGTTCCTCGTCGAGATCGACGAGCGACGCAAGCGGAATATACGCTTCCGCGCCTTCGCACACCAGATGCACGTCGGTCTTCTGCACGTCGCCGCGTTCGCTTGTGAAGCGAATCTCGTCCGCGCCGATCAGCTTCATCAGCAGCGATTCGAGCGCGGCGTACTTCTCCTTCTCCGCCACGACGAGCTTTGCCTTGATCTTGAGCCCCACCGGCACCTTGCGCTCCGCGCGCACATTGCGGATTGCGCGGATCACGTCCTTCATCGATTCCATGCAGGCTTCTTCGTCCGCAAACCGCAGTTCTTCCGGCGCCTTCGGCCAGTCGCACAGCATGATCGTCTCCTCGTGTCCGGGCAGGCGCTGATAGAGTTCCTCGGTGATGAACGGCATGAACGGATGCAGCAGCTTCATCGAGGTCGACAGCACGTACAGAAGCACCGACGACACGCGCGCCTTCTCCGCCGCATTGTCGCTGTACAGGCTCGGCTTTGCAAGCTCGATATACCAGTCGCACAGCGTGCCCCAGATGAAGTCGTAGATCTTCTCCGCGGCGAGGTTGAGTTCGTACGCGTCGAGGTTTGCCGTCACGTCGCGGATCGTACGGTCGAGCTGCGCAAGAATCCACTTGTCCGCGATCGAAAGCGTTGCTTCGTCGAACGTCGGCTCGGTGTTTTCGTCGATGTTCATCAGCACGAAGCGCGCCGCGTTGTAGACCTTGTTGCAGAAGTTGCGCGCCGCTTCCACCTTTTCGTTGTAGAAGCGCATGTCGTTGCCTGCGGCGTTACCCGTGACGAGCGAGAAGCGCAGCGAATCGGCGCCGTAATGCTCGATGATGTCCATCGGATCGATGCCGTTGCCGAGCGATTTGCTCATCTTTCTGCCGAGACCGTCGCGCACGAGTCCGTGGACATAGACGGTCTTGAACGGCTCCTCCTTCATGACCTCGGCGGCGAACGTGATCATGCGCGAGATCCAGAACGTGATGATGTCGTAGCCGGTCACGAGCGTGTCCGTCGGATAGAAGTATTTGAGTTCCTCCGTCTCGTCCGGCCAGCCGAGCGTGGAGAACGGCCAGAGTCCCGACGAGAACCACGTATCGAGCACGTCTTCGTCCTGCCTGAGTTTTCCGCCGCAGACCGGGCACTTCTCGGGCGCCTGTTCCTCGCAGAACGTGCCGCCGCAGTCGTCGCAGTAGTACACCGGGATCCGGTGTCCCCACCAGAGCTGACGCGAAATGCACCAGTCGCGGATGTTCTCCATCCAGTTATAGTAGATCTTGTCGAACCGTTCGGGCACGAACTTGACCTTGCCGGAGCGCACCATCTCGAGCGCGGGCTCCGCCAGCGGCTTCATATCCACGAACCACTGCTTGGAAACGATCGTTTCGATCGTGGTATGGCAGCGGTAGCAGGTGCCGACGTTGTGCGTATAGTCCTCGATCTTCACGAGGTTGCCGCTCGCTTCGAGATCCTTTACGATATTCCTGCGGCATTCGAAACGGTCCTGTCCGCAGTACGCGCCGCCTTCTTCGTTGATGTGTCCGTCGTCGGTGAACACGCGCAGGCACGGCAGATGATGGCGGTTGCCGACCTCGAAGTCGTTCGGATCGTGCGCGGGCGTGATCTTGACCGCGCCGGTGCCGAATTCCATCTCGCAGTATTCGTCGCCGACGATCGGGATCTCCCTGCCCACGAGCGGAAGCACGATGGTCTTGCCGATGACGTCTTTGTAGCGCGGATCCTCCGGGTTCACTGCGATGCCCGTATCGCCGAGCATCGTCTCGGGACGCGTGGTGGCGACGGTGATCGAATAGGACTTGTCCGGCGCGTCATAGCGCACGTACCAGAGATGGCTGTCCTGCGTTTCGTATTCCACCTCGGCGTCGGAAAGCGCCGTCTTGCAGGTCGGGCACCAGTTGATGATGCGGTTGCCGCGATAGATCAGTCCCTTGTCGTACAGGTTCTTGAACACGCGCACCACGGCGCGGTTGCAGCGCTCGTCCATGGTAAAGCGTTCGCGCTCCCAGTCGCACGAGGAACCCATCTTGCGCAGCTGACGGACGATCGTTCCGCCGTATTCGTCGCGCCATTCCCAGGCGCGCTTCAAAAACGCTTCGCGTCCGATCTCCTTTTTGCTCAGTCCTTCCTTCGCAAGCGCTTCGACGATCTTGACCTCGGTGGCGATCGACGCGTGATCCGTACCGGGGAGCCACAGCGTCTCAAAGCCGCACATGCGCTTGTAGCGGATGATCGTATCCTGCAGCGTGTTGTCCAGCGCGTGCCCGATGTGGAGCTTCGCGGTGATGTTGGGCGGCGGAATCACGATCGTGAACGGTTTCTTTTCGGGATTCGGCGCGGCATGGAAGTATCCGTTCCGCTCCCATTTCTCGTACCATTGATGCTCCGCAATCGCGGGATCGTAGGTCTTCGGCATTTCGATGTTCATAGTCTGTCCTCTCATTTCAAGAAATAACGCCCACTTCGTCAAAGGACGAAGTGAGCGTTCGCGGTACCACCTTTGTTAAACGGAGCAAGTCCGTTTCTCTCTCTGTCCGTAACGGAACAACCCGGATGCGGCTAAAGCGTTCACCGCATCGGCTCCAAAGCGACCTTCCGCGATCCATGACCGACCGTTCTTGCAGCACTCGGAACGGCTCTCTGACGGATGAAGCGCGTACTCCTCTTTCTCAAAGCCTTTTCAAGGATTTTACCACTTTTTTCGTACTTGTCAAGCGTTTATTGTGCATTTACCCACGCATCGATCCGTTCGTTGAGCAGATCGAACTTGCCGGGGCCCCAGCTCAGGTATTCGGTGTAGAACGCGATGGAGTCATAGTTCTCGCCGAGCTTCGTCTTGCATCTCTCGGTCAGCTCATACTGCTCCATGAAGCCGACGACGTACTTGACATAGTAGATCGGCATCGTGATGCAGAGATCGTAGATCGTATCCGTATAGCTGTCCATGTTCCACATCTGGAGATACGAACGGACGTCCTGCTTGGACGCGCCCTGTCCGTTGATCATCAGCGAGCAGTACATGATCAGCGAATTCGTGACCACCTCGTTGAGGAACACCGCGGTCGCATAGTCGGCGCCGTAGCGTTCGTTGATCAGCGCGATGTTGAACTCCGCGTTCTCGGACCACGCTTCCGCATAGCCGTTGGATTCGATGACCATCAGGAACTTCGGGATCGTGCCGAGCGCATACTGATACGTGAACTGATACATGTGTCCCGGGTATCCTTCGTGCGCCAGCGTGGACATCGTATAGTGTTCCTTGTCCTTCGGGTTCGTCAGGATGATATTGTGCTGATAATCGTCGACTGCAGGCGTCAGGTACGCCGCCGGCGAGAAGCCGTCCTGCAGCTCCTTGGGGACTTCAACATACTTGACTTCGACCTCCGGCATCGGCGGGACGATCTTCGGCATCAGCAGCTTGAGGTAGGATTCGTCGCCGCCGAGCGAGCCGGACGAGAGCGCCGTGCTGCCGCCGCCGGTGAACTTGTCGTAGCTCGCCATCAGGCAATCGAACAGCTGATTGTACAGCGTGCGGATGTTCTTGTCGAGGAACGTCAGCGTTTCCTGTACGGAGCGGTTGTTGTTGCCGTCATGCTTGAGTTTCCAGCAGAAGTACGCATACGCCTCGCCGCCCTGCTGATAGGCGCCGACCGCTTCGCGGCACTGCGGACGGAGCTTTTTCAATCCGTCGTACAGCAGCTTGTAGCCCTGCACCCACGCGGTGTTGACCAGTTCGTCGTTCTGCTTGATATACGCCTGTTTCTGTTCTTCGGTCAGGAAGTCCGCCTTCTCCATGGCTTCCTTGAACGTGGAGTGCAAAAAGCTTGACTTGCCGCTCTTTGCGACGTTGTCGAGATCGGTCAGGATCTGGTCAAGCGCATCCTCGGTCATGAACCAGCCGCGGTTGGCGCGTTCCTGTTCGAACGCAAGCACCTGCTCCATGTAGCGCGGAACGTCCGCAAGCAGCGTCATGTAGTTCTCGACGTCCTTTTCGTCATAGAACATATAGAGCCCGAACTCGAGCGGCAGATTGGACTGCAGGCCGACGTATATATCGAGCGGTTCATAGTTGTAGAACCATTCCTTGGACTCGATCTCGCCGTCGAAGAAGCGCAGATAGTTGTCATACGCGTATTGCAGACGATCGGAAAGCAGCTCGCGGTCGATGGCGAGCAGCTTCTCGCGCCATTCGACGCAGGCATCCACCCATTCGTTGTTCGCTTCCTCGGTGAAATCGCCGAGCGTGACTTCGACCGACGCTTCGTCGATGCCGAAGTTCTCCGGATGACGGCAGAACTGGTCGAGCGTCGTAATGTCCGACGAGACGTACCAGACGAACAGATCATTGTCGTACGCAAGGAACGCTTCGTCAAGATCGCCCTGCTGCGGCGGGACCTCGGTCGGTTCCGGCGTGGGCGTCGGCGCTTCGGTCGGTTCCGGCGTCGGCGCTTCGGTGGGCTTCGGCGTTTCCGCTTGCGCTTCAACCGTCGGCGCGGGCGTTTCCTTCACCGTGCTGCCGTTGTTTATGCACGCGAAACAGGATGCGAGCATGACAGCTGCAAGAAAGAACACGAAAATCCTCTTGAATGTTTTCATTTGAGCCTCCTTCATTGGGTTCTGAATGCAGTTTGAGTATAGCATGGCGCATTTTCTGTGTCAACAATACACGCCGCTCTCAAATAGATAGACACACGAAACGGCAAAAGTGTTACAACAAAAATCAAAAAAATTGCAATTACGGCAGATACGGCGCGTTTTCGTGCGAAAGCGCGCTGCCCAGACGCTTCAGCGCCGTCTGAAAATCCGCCGGGATCGGTACGCAGAACGACATCGTCTCCCCCGTTGCCGGATGCGTGAACGTCAGGCGGTAACCGTGCAGCGCCTGTCCGGAGAGTCCGAGCTTCGGCGCGGGCGAGCCGTATACCTCGTCGCCGAGGATCGGGTGCTTGATGTACGCCATGTGCACGCGGATCTGGTGCGTTCTGCCGGTTTCGAGCGAAACGTCCAGAAGCGTTTCCGTTCCGAACCGTTCCGCAACGCGCCAGTGCGTGACGGCACGGCGGCCGTTTTCGACGACCGCCATCCGCTTGCGGTCGGTTTTGTGCCGCCCGATCGGCGCGTCGACCGTGCCGGAGTCCTCCTTCAGATTGCCGTGCACGAGGCAGACGTATTCGCGGTGCGCGGTGTGATCGGCAAACTGACGGGACAGCGCTTCGTGCGCCTTGTCGTTTTTGGCGACGACGAGCAGACCGCTCGTGAAGCGGTCGATGCGGTGCACGATGCCGGGACGCGGACCGTTTGCCTCGCTCAACGTGCCGAACCGGTACAGCAGCGCGTTGACGAGCGTGCCGCTTTCGTTGCCCGGCGCCGGATGCACGACCATCCCTTTCGGCTTGTTGATAACCGCAAGATCGCCGTCCTCATAGATGACGTCGAGCGGAATGTTTTCCGGCTCCGGCAGCACGGCGTCTTCCGTGACCGGCGCAAGAATGCGGATCGTGTCGCCCGTCCTGACTTCGGTATTCGGTTTGCATGCGCGATCGTTTTTCGTGACGGCGCCGTCCTTGATGAGCTTGCTGAGCTTCGAGCGCGACAGCTCGGTATTCTCGGCAAGATACGCGTCAATCCGCGCTGCGTCCGTCTCCGCGATCAGCAGAATCGTTTCCGTCATCATGCGGTTCTGCGTTTTCCTCCTCTTCCTCCGGAATCAGCTCCTGAAAACGACCGATCCTGTTCTTTTTGCGTTCCTTCGCCAACCGCTCCGCTTCCTCGCGCGTCGGCAGGCGGAACAGCTCGCGGTATTCGTCCTCAAACACCTCGAACACGCCGACCTTTCTGAAAAATGCCTCGAACACGAGCAGCGCGATCGCGATGCAGATTGCGGCGTCCGCGATGTTGAAGATCGGGAAATCGATGAACTTTGCGTAGATCATGTCGCGCACGTATCCGAACGCGATGCGGTCGAACAGGTTGCCGATCGAACCGCCGATCAAAAGCCCGACGATGATCCTGGACAGCTTCGGCAGCTTTTTGCGCGTGCGGATCGTGAAGAACAGCATCAGAAGCAGAAAGACCGAGGTCAGAGCCAGCAGCAGCCGCACCGCCCATGCATTGCCGTTGCCGATGCCCCAAAGCGCCGCGTCGTTTGGCGTAAAGCTCAATACGATGAAGCTGCCGTCCTTCGGGATCGAATTGTTCAGCGCAACGTCGCTCTGCGCCAAAAAGGCGCGCAGGGCGTTGAGATCGAACACGGAACCGGTATAGCCGAGCTGACCGATCACATGATGGTGTACGATCCAGTATTTGCTGATCTGGTCGAGCGCCAGTACGATGAGCGCCGTCAATAGTATCGCCATTTAATCCTCCGTATCGATTGCGAGTTCCTTTGCATAAAGGTTCGCGTAGTTTTCCTTTGCCTGCAGGACCTTGTCCACGTACCGGTCCGTTTCGCCGAACGGAATGTAGCGGATGTGTCCCCTGCTGTCCAGTCCGTATTCGGAGATCCACAGCTCGGCGCGGTGCGGTCCCGCGTTGTACGCCGCAAGCGTCACCGCCTCGTTCTGGTCGAACCGGTCGAGCTGCTCGCGAAGATAATAGCATCCGTAGCGGATCGAAACCTCCGGATCGTAGAGACGCTCCTCGGAGAACGGTTCGCCGAGCGCTTCCGCGATCTCCGCGCCCGTCTGCGGCATGATCTGCATGAGTCCCTTCGCGCCGACGCGGCTCGTCGCCGTTTCCTTGAAGCTGCTTTCCGTATAGATGACCGCGCAGACCAGCGCCGGATCGAGATCGTACTTCTCGCTGTACTGCTTGATGAGATCGACGTGATCGAGCTTGAAGCGCGCGCGCAGCACGCCCGGCAGCACCCAGAATACGAGCACCGAGGTGACGATCAGGCAGACCGCGATCATGGCAAGCACGATCAGGACCGTTTTCTGTTTCTTCGTGATGGGCTGTTTTTCTGTTGTTTCGTTCATATCAGTTCCCTTTGAATCCGTTCGATCAGCGCGTCGGCTTCCTGTGCAAACGCTTCCGGCGTATCCTCGTTTCGGATCGTATAGGTTGCAAGCTTCGCCCGCGTCTCGTCCGTGATCTGCGCCGCGATCCTTGCGCGGACCGCGTTCTCCTCTGCGCCGTCGCGCGCCATCACGCGCCGTACGCGAATCTCCGTGTCGCACAGCACCGCGATCGTACAGGCGCAGAACGCGTCGACGCCCGATTCGAACAGCAGCGGCACGTCCCACGCCGCAAGCGGCTCCTCGCTTTCCTCCGAAAGCCGGAGCATTTCACGGATCACATACGGATGGATGATTCCGTTGAGCGCTTCGCGAAGCGACGCGTTTTCAAACACGCGCGAGGCGATATAGCCGCGGTTTGCCGTGCCGTCCGGATGCAGCGCGTCCGGTCCGAACAGGTCGATCGCGTCCCGAAAGCACGCGGAATCCGGTTCCAGCGCCGCTCTTGCGATCGCGTCGGCATCGACGACCGGAATGCCGTGCAGCGCAAAACGCGCTGTCAGCGTGCTCTTGCCGGATCCGATGCCGCCCGTTACTCCGATGATGCGCGTCATTTTGTGTCAAACCAGCTTTCTCCGCATTTTGCCTCGGCGATCAGCTTCACACGGAAGTCCGCCACGCTTTCCATGCAGTCCTCCATCAGCTTCCGCACCGCGTCCGCCTCGTCCCTCGGCGTATCGACGATGAGTTCGTCGTGAATCTGCAGCACGAGCCGCGCCCGATATCCGCCGTCTCTGAGCGCGCGATCGACGCGCACCATGGCGATCTTGATGACGTCGGCGGCGGTGCCCTGAATCGGCATGTTCATCGCAACGCGTTCGCCGAACTGCCGCACGTTGTAGTTGCTTGCGTTGAGCTCCGGCAGCGGGCGTCTCCTGCCGAACAGCGTTTCGGCATAGCCCTTTTCCTTCGCGTTCTGCACGCTCTCCTTCAGATACGCTTCAACCATCGGATAGCGCTCGAAATAGCGCTTGATATAGCCGGATGCGACGCCGACCGGAATGCCGAGGTTGCGTGCAAGTCCGAAGTCGGAAATGCCGTAAACGATGCCGAAATTGACCGCTTTCGCCGCGCTGCGCTGTTCCTTGGAAACGCGCTCGAGCGGCACGTGAAAGACCTCCGCCGCGGTGCGCGCATGGATGTCCTCGCCGTTGTTGAACGCCGCGATAAAGCCCTCGTCGCCGCTGATGTGCGCAAGCAGCCTGAGTTCGATCTGCGAATAGTCCGCGCCGACCAGCACGTTTCCTTCGCTCGGCACGAACGCCTTGCGGATCTCGCGTCCCTCCGGCGTGCGGACCGGAATGTTCTGCAGATTCGGTTCCGTGCTCGAGATCCGCCCCGTCGCCGCCACGCACTGCATAAAGCGCGTGTGAATGCGTCCTTCGCTGTCGCGCTGCTTTAAGAGTCCTTCGACAAACGTGCTGTCGAGCTTTGTCAGAAACCGGTACTGCAGCACGTCGTTGACGATCGGATGCAGCGGCGCGATCGCTTCGAGCGTGTCCGCGTCGGTCGAAAAGCCGGTCTTGGTCTTTTTGCCGGACGGCAGCTGCAGCTTTTCGAACAGGATCCTGCCGAGCTGCTTGGTCGAAAGAATATTGAACGGTTCCTCCGCCGCCTCGTAGATGCGCTGTTCGAGCCGCTTCGCTTCGTCCGAAAACCGCACGTGCAGCGCTTCGAGCACCGCCGCGTCGGTCATGAACCCGATCCGTTCCATGCCGTACAGCACGTTGAGCAGCGGCAGCTCGACGTCGTTCAGAAGTCCCTTGAGCCCTGCCTCGTCGATCGCCTTCTGCATACGCGGGAAGAGATGAAAGAGATATGCGGGGCTTGCGGTTTCGGTCTTCAGCCATTCGCGGCACAGCGCCTCGTAGCTTTCGACCGGACGGTTGCTTTGCAAAAGATAATCCGAAAGCATGGCGTCGAACTGCAGATCGGGCAGCTGTTCCGGCGAAAACCCGCAGCGGTGATACAGCTTTTTCGCGTCGAACGCATACAGCGGCTTGCGTTCTTTGCGCATCCATTCGCCGAGCATGCGGTACGCATCGTCCTCGTCTATGCAGATGTCGAACAGCGTTTCGCCCGCGCTCAGAACATACGCGCGCTCCGGCGAACCGGCAAACGCGAGAGTCGGCGCGCTCGTCACCGCAATGACCGCCGCGTTCGAAAGCGTTGCCAGCGCCTGGTTCAATTCTTCTTCCGTGGTGACCGGAACGGTTTCGACGGCGTACGACGGCTCCTCCTCCGGTTCGCCGCCCGGGAGCTTGTCGGCGATGCTGTTGAGCTCGAGCTCGTACAGATGCTTCTTGGCGCTGCCGGTCTGCGCAAAGTCGAACGCGCAGTCGTCGAGCGTCTCCCTGACCGGCGCGTCGCAGGCGATCGTGCCGAGCCAGTAGGAAAAGCGCGCGTCCTCCGCGCCTTCGCGCAGCCGTTCGCCGAGCTTGCCCTTGACCTCGTCCGCATGCGCAAGCACGCCCTCGAGATCGCCGTAGGTTTCGAGAAGTTTGAGAGCCGTCTTTTCGCCGACGCCCGCGATGCCCGGAATATGGTCCGACGCGTCGCCCATCAGCGCCTTGAGATCGCGCATGCGGTCCGGCGTCAGGCCGTATTTTTCCGCAAGCGCCGCCGCGTCGACGATCGAGTTGTCCTTGGTATAG
>JAEEGF012195166.1_pt1 | contig 10719 bp, 16 predicted proteins | sample 9134171 | NCBI WGS metagenome assembly JAEEGF01 (sample SAMN16246542, study PRJNA631951) | gut metagenome | biome: gut microbiome; feature: rumen; material: AP-attached | host: Bos | place: Iran: Karaj | collected 2018-10 | reverse complement strand
CTCCCTTGTTTCTCTTATTATACCAAAACAAAGCCCTGTCTTATGACTACATGTCTTTCAAGCCTATTTAGATTCTGCTTTATTAATACCAAAGCCAGCAGCTTTTCCTTCTTACTAATTCCCCCGGCATAGCCGGTAAGGCTGCCGTCTGCCCCAATGACCCGGTGGCAGGGGATGATAAGGGAAATGGCATTATGGCCAACGGCCTGGCCAATCGCTTGGGCTGAGGTTCTTTTTAAGCCGTGTTCTTTGGCAAACTTCTCAGCAATCTGACCATAACTCATGGTCTTACCATAGGGGATCGTCAGTAAAATCTTCCAGACTTGGCTACGAAACGGCGTTGTTCTTAGCTCCAGCGGCGGGGTAAAGCCGGGGTCTTTTCCACTGAAATAGATGTCCAGCCATCTGGCCGTCTCTTCAAATACCGCAAGGTCCTTTTCCTGATATTCTCCAGAGAGGGTATCAGCGAAATACTGCTGCCCGTCAAACCATAAGCCAATCAAAGCCTGGCCATCGCTGGCCATGGTAATGCCGCCGAGCGGCGAATCATAGTGATGGATATAATCCATTATTACTTGCCATCCGGGAAGCTGGTGAAGGCGCCCCGTTCCAGTACCGGCAAACCGTATTTCTCCCTGGCATCGCCAATCGCCTTGATCATGAAGGCCATGTTGCGGGCCAAGTTGCGCATGGTCTGTAAACCCTCCAGGTCCTTCATTACGTCTTCGGCCGTAAAGCCATGGACCTGATTCCAGTAGTTGGCTGAGGCCACCGGCATGCTGGAGATGGTGAAATACTTGTTCAGTACGTCAAAGCTGGCTGAATTGCCGCCCCGGCGGCAGGATACTACCGCGGCACCGACCTTGAAGTGCTTCTTGAACGGCGTGCTGTAAAACAGTCGGTCAAGGAAGGAAATCAGGGTACCGTTAGGTGAGCCGTAGTAGACCGGACTGCCAATGACTAAGCCGTCAGCCGCTTCAAACTTAGGAGCGACTTCATTGACCAGATCGTCAAAGACGCACTTGCCGGTCTCATTGCACTTATCGCATCCAATGCAGCCGCGGATGTTCTTGTTGCCGACGGTGATCATCTCCGTCTGTACACCTTCCTGTTCAAAGACCTTGATCATTTCCTTCAAAGCCGTAGCGACGCAGCCATTGACGTTTGGACTTCCGATGATCAGTAACACCTTACTCATAATCCTCTCCATCAGTTTTCTTGCTTTTTCCAACAAATCCATTATCTTCCCAATAAAGTCATTACCCAGGCCAATAAGGCATAGAACGACGGGTGAATGACAACCGTACCAATCCACTTTGTCATAAGGGTCTTGGGGGGAATGTAGGGTTTCAGATCTTCCGTGCCGGGTATGTTCCAGGCATTGGTCTTACCGACCCAGTACCAGTCAATGAAGATGCGGTCAAACAAGCCGTAGATCGAACCAATCACCAGCATCTGCTGATAGCCTTCCCTGAAGCCGGAAGCTCCATTAAGGCCATAGACCATGCCGGGAATAAGTATCAGTACCGGTATGAATACGGCTATACCGGAAATGATCGTGCTTTTTCTGATTTTTTCCCTGTTGGTCAGGCCCAGCTCTACGACTCTTTCTTTGACATCTTCCTCATAAAAGGTTACCAATCCTACCGGACCGTCATTGGCTATGCCGATGACACAGACCAGCAGTTCGATCAGACACATCGCCATTCCTTCAATAATCAATATCATAGCCAGACCTCTCCTTCATTGTTGATCTCTCTTTGACTTAATTATACTATCTCTCAGCCCTTATCTCTAAGCCCAAATCGGCAAAACCGGCAGTGTACCTGCCGGCATGATCATTCCCCAATAATCCATCAATCATCAATGTTGATGGTTTGAAGAACCTTTTCCAGTTCTCGGGAATAGGCTTCCCGCTCGCTTTGGCGCTGGGAAGCATCCAATCGGTCCACCTTCTGCGAGCCCAGCCAGCGTAACTGGCTGATGGCCTTTTCACTCTTGATGGCTACCTGAGTGAACTCAGGGCCGATCAGTAACAGCTTCATGGCATCTTCCGTCTTCAGATAACCGCTGGAGATGATGCCGTAGGTTTCAAAGATGATATCATTGGCAATCGGGCCGATGATGACATCCGCGTCCAAGCCATCCTGATAATTGCGGTTATTGAAGATGTAGTGAAACCACTCTTCATTACGCTGAAAGCGGTAAATGGTCAGTCCGGTTTCATCAAGTTCATATTCATTGATGATCGATTCCGCCTTGACCCAACGCATGGCAAAGTCAAGATCGGGAGTCAGATAAAAGCCCGGCCCAAAGTCCGCATTCCTGCGGCCATGATGAACATCGGGTTCTCTGATCTCAATCCTTCCGGTATGATACAGTTTCATCTATGCTCTTTCACCTCTTTGAAGGTTTTTATGTTTCCATTATACCTGTTTTTCCCATTTGAAACATTTTAATGCCTTAAGGCTGTTTTTGTTTCACTTGAGAAAAGCAGTAATTTACAGTTCCATAGTTATTGGAAATACTTAATGACCGCTTCCGGTAGGCTGACCCTTACCCAAACAAACAAAAACATGCTGGAAAGACTAGAAAAGTTCCTTGCTGGTTTCTATAAAACGACTATTGCTCTAGTAACTCCGAGTCTTCTTTCAGATATTGAAGCGCCAGATTATTCTGGTCATTAAAATCAATTAATCCCTTTTCCTTAAGTTCTTCATTATACTTATATTCTTTATTGACACGGTCTTTGTATGAATATAAAATATAACGATTTAATAACATTAAATGGACGGCTTGGGATCATATGATGGAGGAACTGTTTATGTATGATTATGAATATGTGAAAAAGAAAGAATACCAACCAATCAAAAATAAGCTTATTGATCTCATCCGCCTTGTCCAGGATGAGGTCCACGATAAGTTTACCTTTAATTTCGCTTTCGTTGGAAGTTCCAGCAGAAATATGGTCACCAGAATCAAAGGCGGCAACAGAGGATATGACTTTGATGTGGATATCTTCCCCAATGTTGATATAGAAGAATACACGGAAAAGGAAATCAAGCACATTCTCATGAACGCGTTTAACAGACATATATGGCCTTATTGTTTTGATAATTGTGAAGACAACACCAGAGTCTTTACCATAAAAGTTAAGGACATGATGTTCAGCAAGATCATCTACAGTTGTGACTTTGCCATAGTCAGAAATTTCCCGGATGGCCGCCAAAAGTACATTAGACGTAACAAGAAACAGAATTCCTATTACTGGGAATACCAGCCAAAAGACTGCAACAGGGTCTTTGAAAAGTTTGACGAGATCAACAAGTACCCCGACATTAGAAATGAATTGAATGAGTTGTATCTGGAAAAGAAAAGAAATAACGATAATACGGATAAGAAGTCGCGTTCACTGTTTGCGGAAGCGGTTAATGAAGTTTATCATCGCAATTTCGAGGATTAATATCGCTAATCAGCATTTTAACAATCTGGTTTTGTACTCTTAACAAGTACTAAAAGCCATTAACATGACAAATTGCTATGGCAATCAATCATTTGGTTTCCCATTTACATAATTTCGGTTTTTACAATATGTTTTTATTCGTTTGAGCAATGAAATGTAAACCTAGATGTTACATTTTGCACAGGAGAATTTCTTGTCTGGCCCGATAAACGGATTGTAAAATCTAGCTGTAAGACGAAAGGAGCTTATGAATATGAATCAAATGGGAAATAAGATCGCCAGAAAAAGAAAGGATCTGGGCATGACTCAGATCACTCTGGCAGAAGAACTGAACGTTACCAGACAGACTGTCAGCCGCTGGGAAGCGGGGACGGTATTACCGGACATTGATAAGATTTCAGACATTGCCTCAATTTTGGGGGTCAGCTGCGATTACCTGCTTAAGGATGGTATCAGTGAAGAGGAAACCGTTGTCTCTTCCGGCATCAGCCGGCTTTTGAAGGAAGCTCAGGGTAAAACGGTAAGGCTCAGTTTCTTTGATGGGGAAGCTGATCTGGATCTGTTTAACACCGACTGCACCATCATCGACTTCGAAGGCAACTGGATGAAGGTGGAAGCCACCACCAAAAAGGGAAAGATTGAAAAGCTCATTCCGGTATCCTCCGTTCTTTCCATGGTGATCAGGGAGGAAGACTAGATGGAAATAGTAGCTTATGTATTTGGCTTCTTTGGCTTTCTAGCCTGGCTGCAGGTCTCCTCACTGGAGAAAAGACTGAGTGATTTGGAAAGAGAACTGACCAGAATGAAGGGTACCTCATATCACCAGGACCGCTCTGCCTTAGTCCAGGCAACTAAGTCCTACATTGGCCAGCAGGTCAGAATTGACCTCAAGGAAGACCATGAAGATGTAGACATCTTCAACTACGGTAACTCTCCTTCCGGTTCGATCACTGTGCTGGACAGCGATAATGAATGGCTGCTGATCCAGGTGTCTTCTAAGAAGGGAACCATCAGGAAACTGATCCGTATGGAATCAGTAGAAGGAATAAGTGTCATCAAGTAAAAATGCCCGGCAAGCCGGGCATTCATCATGCAATTAACTGATAATTCTAAACCTACATAAACAGCCATCTAATCAGGAATAATCCGAGGATGTTGTTCAGACAATGAGGAATATAGCTGATGATGCAGTTGCCTGAATATTGGTAGGCCAGAGCATACATGATGGCATCAAGGAAGATCAGGGCCAGATCATAGAAGACGATTACTGAATTGCCACTTGCCATGTGACCCAGGGCAAACAGAGCTGCCGAAAGTAAGAAGCAGACCCACTTGGGTAATACCTTACTGCTCTTACCAAACAGGAAGCCGCGGAAGGCGATCTCCTCACCCACAACGGTAACCGCACTGACCAGGATCCAGTTCAGGAAATTGCTGAAGTCCATTTCCAGGCTGGTTCTACCGATGACGTGGTCAATGTACTTCCGAAACGCTGTCTCAAAGAACAGTTTGCCGCCCACGATCTCAGCAATTGTCAGACCAATCGGTAAGAGGACCCATAAAAGGACCTGAGGCTTCTTGAGATCACTGATGATCGATTTAAAGCGTACTCCGGACTGTTCATCAGGTGTCTTGTCTACCGCTTCGACAATGAAGAAGCAGGCAATCCCAAACAGCATTGCATAACCGGAAAACAGTGATTCCGGCTGGAACAGTTTCATGATGATCAATATTGTCATCACCACGATGCCAATCAGGGTAATGATGGCACTCTTACTTTTCCCAAATGAATTATTCATGTTCTTATACCCCCATAATTGTTTCACTTACTGCTCTTCTCCAGCCCTTCAGCGGTTTTGAGCAGGGCTTTTCTTAATGACTCCGGATCATATTCCAGAGCGTTATTGGCGATCAGACTGGCATAGCCATGTACCAGGGCAAACAGCACCTCAAAGACGTCCAGTATCTCCTTTTCATCCACTTCCATCTCCCTGGAAGCTGCCTGAACAATCGAAGCGTCTACCGCTTCATGAGAGAGCTGTCTGATGCTGGAGCCGTCAAAGCGGCCGCTTTGAAACAGAAAACGGAACAGATTCTTCTCTTCCGCGGCAAAGCGGACATAGCGCATGCCGATCTCCAGAAAATCTTCCGATTCAGTAATGTACTCTGTATGGAATCGGTCAGCTCTTTGGTAAGCGGCATCCTTTAGCTCATTAAGATCCGGAAACTGGTACATGATCGGTTGGGTGGAACACCCCAGTTCTTCAGCCAGTCTTCTGACCGTTAACGCCGAAAAGCCTTCCTTCCTTATCAGTCGGAAAGCTCCTTCAATCATCTCTTCACGGTTGGTTGCCGGCTTTTTAGGCATGTTTCCTCCAAATACTATAACACTTGTTATTATAAATTCAGGTTATATTGCTGTCAACAAACCGAAAACTACCCGTTATCTCAATCAGGGTAGTTCTGTCATCTTGTTCTTATTCCAATTACACCCTTTACTCAGCTGGTTTCAGGGTGATTACTTCATAGTAGCAGTGTGATTCCGTCCTGAAAGGCAGATACCACCCGGCGATGCCCGGGGAAACATAGAGATCAGTTTCACCGATCCGGTAGTTACCCTCAACATTAAGCTTGGCCAGCGTGTAGACAAACTTCATCGGCCAGAACTGGGCCGCATGAGTATGACCGCTTAACTGCAAATCAGCCTTTTGCTTAATGATGTCTTCATTCTGATAAGGAGTATGGTCGACGCAGATCACATATTTGTCAGCCGATAGGTCAGGCAACTGCTCCACGGCTTTTCTCTCCTGATGGCTGACGTCTTCCCTTCCCAGAATAATTATGTCATAACCAACTACAGCATAATCATCCTTCAAAACCGTTATCCCGTTTTTCCGAATGGTTTCTTCAAGTTCCTGTTCTGTGAACTTCTGACCGGTAGAGGTCATCCAGGCTCTTTCCTGACGGTCATGATTACCATAGATGAAGTAAACCGGAATCTCCAGCTTTCCCAGTTGTTCATACAGCCACTGCATTTCCGCTTTCTCCGTATGTTCATCAGTCAGGTCCCCGCCCAGCAGAATGAATTCCGGTTTCAGCTCGCTTATTTCCTTCAGGGCTTTTTCAACTGTGGAAATGCTCTGGGAAGAGCCGATATGCAGATCAGCAAGAAAGACAAAAACGTGCTCCTTGTCGATCTTATCGGACTGATAAGTCAGCTGATGCGGTTTGATCATCTGCATGTTCACGGTGCCGTAAATGAAGATCCCGGTTGTAATCAAAGCCAACACTGCCGTAGCAAGCTTCTTATTATCCTTTTTGCTTATCAGTCTTATTACCAGCATCACCACATCAGTAAGGCAGCTGGCTAATAAGGCAATGTAGAGTCCCATTAACAGGTAGTTATACTTCCACAGAAAGGGACTGGCTAAGGCAATGCAGCTGTAGGCGATATAGGTAAGTAGCAGGAATTTACCCACAAAAACGATTATTCTTAACCAGAACTTCTTTAACGGTATTCTTTCAATCAGAGCGACCACCGCTAAGCCAATCAGCATTGCGATGAGCCATTGTACGTACTTTATAGCTGTCATGATACAATCCACCTTATTGTCATCATTTTATAACATGGTCACTCAAAAGAAAAAGGAAATTGATTTCCTTTCTTCTGTCATTCTACTGAACGATGAAGTTTATTCCCTCAAAACTGCTCAGTTCCTTTTTAATCATTTCAAAATCATTCTTCGTCGAGGTCGTTACCTCCAGTCCAACATTGCCGATGATTCCGCTTTTAGCGGGTATCGTATCAATGTAGACATCATTCTTGAGGATGTCATAGAGCTTGTTGACAATTGACTGGATGATGTCAACATTGCTGACTTCGACGTAAAAGCGCATGTAGCGCAGACGGTTATGCTCAATCCTGGTAAACAGGGTGGCATTGACAATGCAGATGAGCGTTGTGATTACACCACCGGTATAGAACCCATAGCCAAGAGCAATGCCGGTTATCGCGGTTACCCACATGCCGGCAGCGGTCGTAAGACCGACTATCGAACTGTCGCTTTTTACCAGAATAGTGCCGGCGCCGAGAAAACCAATGCCCGATACAACCGAGGCCGGGATCCTGAACACATCGCCACTGAAACCAAGGTTTCCCGAAACATACAGGCTGCACAGTGCAGTCAGTGCCCCACCCACGCATACGAAGATATGCGTGCGTAATCCCGCCGCACTGCCATGCATGCCGCGTTCATTTCCGATGATGCCGCCGGCAATTATCGCCAGAACGATTCTCAGCAAGACACTGAGCATGTTAAACTCCTGAATATAGTTGATAAAACCACGAATGTTTTCCATATTATCTCCCAAGTAACTATATCAACACAATGATGATTGTATTAACCTTTTTGTTTCATTATACCGTAAAATACGCATAAGAGGCACAGTCATCTTATTTCAGGCTTCTTAATTATCCTTCAGTTTTCTGATGTTTTCTTCACTGAGATGGTAACTCAGATCTTCCACCTGTTTTACGGAAATATTGCCCAGGGCAAAGGCGGCCTGATTCTGACAGCTTTCTCTTTCATCATAGGTGTCATAGAGCAATGCACTTTCCAGCGGCATCAGGTTGAATGACGGCCACAGTTTCTTGGCACACTCACCAAACACCAATAGTGCCCCGTCATAGAATTTCTGAAACTCTTTATCAGTAACTTTCTTCTCTGCTCTTTCATTAAAGATCTTAGCCAGTCTGTCTCTGATTTCCTTATCCTTCTTCATTTCAATTCCGGTAATCACACCATCAGAAGTCTTCAGGGAATAGCTGGTGCTTTCTTGACCATCAGTAATTGTCAGTCTGGCCTCTTTCAGAAAGAAAGCAATCTGATAAGACGGATCCTTTTCCGGTTCGTCCTTCAGGCATTCACTGATAATAATTTCATCTTCACTGAATACTGCCTTTCCTGTTAAGCGTACGGTAGTCTTGCCATCTTCAATGAAAATCTGGGCATCCTGATTAATGCTTAAGCAGCCATATAACTGTGTGCTTTTATCGCAAAGCCAATAAAAAGTCTCGTTTACCTCACTGGCCTTTCCCAGCGGATAGATCCAAGGTTTCTTATCCAGTCCCTTAACTCCTACAAGCATCCGGGAATGTCTTTCAAAAATCTCTCTGGCGATTTCTTTTCCATCTTTCATATTATTTCTTCCTGCCTATTAATTTTATTTTATCACTCAGGCAACTGTCATGATACTACTGCCTTATTATCCTCCTTTTATGACAAGGCTTCCCAAAAGAAAAAGGAAATTGATTTTCCTTCTCTATTCCACTGGTGAATCCCACCTGAAGATGGTATCCTCCTTTGTACCGATCCACAGTTCACATTCATAAGTCCATGGTTCATCGCTTTCCCATATCCAGCATTTATACATTACTTCCTGATAGCCATCATAACGGTAGGCAAATTCCAGTTCCCACTTACCTGAGTTGATTCTTTCAATTAGTTCACTAAGCTGACACTCTTCACGAATGGTCTGCTCTTTCGTATCTTTGAACAGATAAACCGTAACTCCCCGCATTGGATCAATCACAAATTCAACCTCAGCCTTACCGGTATTGGGCCAGTCATTCGAATAGCCCACAAAGAAAATACCATCCGGGAAGCGGAAGATCAGATGATTATCACTCAGCTCAACTGTGGTTGCCCGACAGTTATGCAGGCTGAAATTGTCCTTGTTGGTGCTTGTATGTTCGTAGTTCATTTTACCCTTTCAAATATAAACATCAATTCATCAGTTCTTCTTTTCCAAAAGGGAAATCCCATTGATGAAAATTGAGGCCGCTACACATAACCATAAAGCCGGTGCAATATATGGCATGGTATCCATTAAGCCGCCCCAGTCATTAACTCTCACTCTTGCGGCACCATCACTGTAGAAGTCACATACCGTCAATGCCGTCAGCACAAGGCTGGCAAAGCGATAGTACTTTGTCTCTCGTCCCTGCCGCCAGAGGGTTACATTTCTGAATGCGGTTATGATTGCGGCCAGGCCAAATAACAGCCACATATTAATTCCTTCTTTCTTTTTTATTTGATTCACTCAGGGCATTCTACATCATTACCCGTATAGAGATATCTCAGATGATATCCTGCTGAAGGATCATTGATGTCGGAGTAGGAAATGCTGACGCCATAAGCTTTTGAAACATCAAGAGCCTTATCACCAAAGCCATAGACATAATGATAATGCGGATGAGCGTCTTCAATTAGTCTGGGCTTTCTATCCTTTACCCATTCAGCACCCTGCATGAAGTAGGCTCTTTCTTCTATACGCTTAATGGTGCTCTCTGAAGACATTTCCTTAACAGTTCTTCTCTTTCCTTTTCCCTTTATCAGGCAATCAGTCCACACACCGTCTTTAAGTGTTCCAATATATGTTTCCTTAACAGACTGATCCTTCATGATAACAAACCAGTATGTGTCGCCCTTGCCTCCCATGATCCAATCAACCTCATCGCGGAAGGCCTGGTAAAACTCAAAGCCGTTTTCTTTCTCCACAAGATCAATAAAACAATAGTTATCCATTTTTCCGCCTCACTTTTCTGTAGTCCCCGTATTATCACTTGCAAACAGTTTCATTTATTTTGATAATCGTATTATATTTATATTAGCATGTCTTCCGCATTCATCAAACTATCTGGATAATGCAGAGAAAAGTGAGAAAAAATAATACCTTGATTTACCAGGGAAAATTGTGTTCTTTATTTATGAAAATCTAATTTTTGATGCCTTATTGGGTACTCTTTTTAAAAAAAGAAAGTTAAAACATGTGTTTTAACCCTCTTTTTGCTGTTAAAGTGCAAACAGATTTAATACTTCTTTAACCATTCTATCTGTACGATTTTTAATTGCTTCAATTGACCAGTTATCCTTATCGCATACATCGTCGTTTAAGTTCAAGCCATTACGATATCCAATGTATTTCCCATTAGTATCTTTGCGGTCTTTCTTTTCATCAAATGCTTTATTACCAAGATTACTATTATATCCAGTAATTGTTAAATTCCCAAATGTATGAACATATTGCAACTGATACTCTTTAGCCAATTCTTTATTGCCACCTGCTATCATGTTAACCCAACTGTCAGGAATGTTTGGCCCTTGAGGAAATATATGCTCAATAGACCAAACATACTGATTACTGTTAGTCTTACGCCATTGATCCTGCATTGTCTCTTTTGTAATGCCTTGCTT
>JAEEGF011962567.1_pt1 | contig 10719 bp, 10 predicted proteins | sample 9134171 | NCBI WGS metagenome assembly JAEEGF01 (sample SAMN16246542, study PRJNA631951) | gut metagenome | biome: gut microbiome; feature: rumen; material: AP-attached | host: Bos | place: Iran: Karaj | collected 2018-10 | reverse complement strand
CAAGCAGGCGCATCCTCGCGGCATTCTCACGGGGGAAAAAGCCGAAAAAGCAAAAACTCCTCAGATCAAAGCCTGAAACCGAAAGCGCATTCACCGCCGCGCAGCAGCCCGGTATCCCGACCACTTTGATCTCCGCGTCGATCGCCGCACGAATTAGTTCGTTTCCGGGATCCGAAATGCAGGGTGTGCCGGCGTCCGTGATGATGGCAACGCTTTTCCCGGCCATCATTTCCTGGAGAAACCATTTTGCCTTGCCGTGTTCATTGTATTTGTGATTGGAAACGAGCCTGTTTCGAATCCCCAATTTGTTCAGCAGGACCATGGAACGCCTGGTGTCTTCCGCAGCGATCAGGTCTGCTTCTTCCAGCACCTTCCTGCCGCGGGGGGAAAGATCAGCCGAATTCCCGATCGGAGTTGCCACTACATACAGGCATCCGGGAAGATCATTCTGTTTTTGAACTGCATCATCCATGAGGAAAACCGTCCGTAAAAGATGAAAATCGAGTCAGTGAGAGCTTTCAGTCCAGAACATAAATCGGAATTTATTATATCCGCTTTTCTATGAGATCACAAGTTTTTTCGGAAAATTCTTTTTTCCGTCTTCTCTTTTCCTCAAGAATATGATAACATAGAACCAGCAGATATTAATCTGTTGGAAAGGAGTGCAGAGACATGAAGTTCACGTTTGCTGAAAAAAGAATGGATTCCTCAGAAGATCTTCGCGCCTATGCAACCAGGAAGATCTCAAAACTTGACCGGTTTTTTAAAACGGAAGCAGAGGCTTTTGTCACGTTTAGCCTGGAGCGCGGCCGGTTCCGTGCCGAGATCACGATTCACAACAACGGCACTTATTATCGCGCCAGTGAGCTGACCAGCGATATGTATGCGTCGATTGATTCCGGCGTTGCTGCGATTGAACGTCAGATTCGCCGCAACAAGACAAGGCTCGAAAAGCGTCTTCGTGAAGGCGCTCTGGAAAAGGATTCCATTGCTGCCGTTTCCTACGGTTCTCCTTCAGAGGACGAACCGGTGGATGAGTTTCAGATCGTTCGCAATAAGCGTTTTTCCATCAAACCCATGTCTGCCGAGGAAGCTATTCTTCAGATGAATCTCCTGGATCACGAGTTTTTTGTGTTCCGCAACATGGATGCTGACGATGCAATTGCAGTCGTCTATAAACGGCGTCAGGGTGGTTACGGCTTAATCTGTGACGACGGGCTGGATGCGGATTAACCGCTTTTCAAGACAAGACCTATTATTATTTCATCCGATTACTGACATTCTGATACGGGAGGAATAAGCTATGAAGTGTCCGCGCTGCGGAAGTGAAATGACCCTGGATTCCCATCGCAAGATTCCGCTGAATATGTGCTATGAATGCGGGTACATTGAAGGCAGGACTTTGGAAGATGAGCCGAGCGTGCTCAACAATTATGTCCATCTGAAAAAGCTGACCCTGGATGATACTGCCGCATTTCTTTCGAAAGGCCTGAAACAACAGGGCATCAACGTGGAAAAGTCAGTGATTGCAAATTGGCTTCTGGAAGCATACAAATCATAAACTCCGGATCTGTAAAATAAAAACAAAGCACCCTTGAAGGGTGCTTTGTTTTTATTTCATATGGAGCAGTTTCCCGATTTTTTCCCCGCCGGGAATCAGTTTCATGTCGTCGTTGGTGATACACCCGGTTTTAATCACAGAAAAGGCATAAATAACGACCGCTGCAAGGATTGCGAAAAGCATCGCTGCAAACATCCCCGCCTTCCCCTGCAGGAACGGGATTCTGAAACTGAACGAGTAAATCAGGCTTGCGACAATTCCCATGGTCAGGCTGCAAAGCATCGGCTTCAAAAACGCCTTTCTGAGATTCGGCCGCTGCTTCAGGGCAGATCGAATAAAAATATAGTCCAGAACAGCCATGCAAAGGTATCCGAAGAGTGTTCCGATCGGTGCGCCGTAGATGTTGATAGAAGGAATTGCAATAATGATCCAGTTGACCGCAATTTTTAAAAGGGATCCGCTGATCAGCGCAATCATCGGCAGCTTTTCTTTCCCGGACGCCTGCAGAATAGCGTTTTCCATTAAAACACTGCAGACAAAGAACGACGCGATCCCCATGATGCTCAGCAAACCGGGGCCGGCTTTATGACTGTTCGGATACAGTACATTAACAATCGGGAAAGATAGAACAGCGAGTCCAACGCCCATGGGCATCGAAATGACCGAAGCGATCCGCATGGCATCTTCCGAAGTTTTTTCCGCCTCATGCCGGTTCCCTTTTGCAATAGCTCCCGCAACCGCCGGGACAATGGCAATGGTAAGCGGGGTCATAAATGCTGCAGGTAGATTAAACAGCGTCTGTACCTTCCCGTATACACCGAACAATACGCCCGCCATGTGTTCGGAGAACCCCGCCACGGCGAGCCTGCTGTGGCAGATTCCAGGATCCAGCGAACTCAGAATCGCCATAATGCTTGCTCCGAGTGAGATCGGTATTCCGATCCGCAGAATATTAGCCGCTATGGCTGCAGTACTTTCCGTTACTTCATGGGATTCGTAATCCGCCGGTCTGTAATACCTGGTTTTATAATAGATCATGTAGGCCAGAGAAATAACCGAACCGATGGAAACCCCAAGAATCGCGCCGGCTGACGCCTCCGAAAGACCGCGCCCCATTCTGACGAGCAGGCCTGCAATGGCAAGTCCGGAGATCACTTTAAACAGAACCTCCAGGACTTCATCGACCGTGGTTGGAATCATGTTTCCGTTTCCCTGGCAATAGCCGCGATATGCCGACACCAGGCACACAAGCAGGATTGCCGGAGCCATAGCCCGCACACTCAGGGCAGCATCCGGCTTTTTCAGGTAGAATTCTGCCAGCCAGTGGTTTCCGAAAAACATGATGAGAGAAAAAAGGATACCGATCACCGCAAAAGTTCCGACCGCTGTCCGGAATGTTTTCTCCTTAAGCGCCGTCTTCCCATGCGCGTCCGCTTCCGCAATCATCCGGGAAAGCGCAACCGGAAGCCCCGCAGTGGAAAGGGTGAAAAAGATATTGTATACGTTATAGGTCGACAGGAAAATCCCGTAGCCGTAATCGCCGAGGATGTTGCCGAGAGGAACTTTGTACAGCGCGCCTAGAATCTTCATGATGACAACGCCGACGGTCAGAATGGCGGCGCCGTGAATGAAATTCTGCCGTCTTGTTTCCGCCTGTTTCATACTGCCATGATGCGGCGTGCAACAAATACACCGCTTGCGGATGCATGTGAAAGGGAATGCGTAACGCCTGAACCGTCGCCGATGACGTAAAGTCCCCTGCGTTCGGTTTCCAGGTTCTCGTCAATTTCCACTTCCATATTATAAAACTTTACTTCGACCCCATACAGCAGCGTGTCGTCGTTTGCGGTGCCGGGTGCAATCTTGTCAAGTGCATAAATCATCTCGATGATGCCGTCGAGTATTCGTTTGGGAATGACCAGACTCAGATCTCCCGGAGTAGCCGTAAGCGTCGGCGTAACAAAGCACTCGCGAATGCGCGCTTCCGTCGAACGTCTGCCACGAACCAGATCACCGAAACGCTGAACCATGACTCCGCCTCCGAGCATGTTCGACAGTCTGGCAATACTCTCACCATATCCGTTTGAATCCTTAAACGGCAGCGAAAAATGCTTGGAAACCAGCAGGGCGAAGTTTGTGTTCTCCGTATGTTTCGAAGGATCCTCGTAACTGTGCCCGTTCACCGTGACGATCCCATTGGTGTTTTCATTCACAACAACACCATGCGGATTCATACAGAAAGTACGCACCATATCCTCAAACTTCTGCGTGCGGTAAACAATCTTGCTTTCATACAATTCGTCAGTCAAAGGCTCAAAAATCTCTGCAGGGAGCTCAACACGCACGCCGATATCGACACGGTTGGAACTTGTTTTGATCCCCAGGTTTTTGCATACGCCTTCCAGCCATTTGCTGCCGCTTCTGCCGACAGAAAGAACACAGTACCTGCAGCTATAAACCTGTTCCCCTACATGGATCTCATATCCGTCGGTGCACTGGGTCACTTCGGTAATGGACGAATTGAAATAGAAATCGACGCGGTCCTTCAGTTCACGGTACAGATTTTCGAGGACGATATAATTGATATCCGTTCCGAGATGCCGGACCTGGGCATCCAGAAGATGAAGCCCGTTCTCCAGGCACATCCGCTTGATTTTTGTATTTGCAGTAGAATACAGCTTTGTCCCTTCCCCGCCATGACTCAGATTGATCTGGTCAACATACTTCATCAGGTCAAGGGCTTTCTGCTTCCCAATATGCTCATACAGCGTTCCGCCGAACTGATTGGTGATGTTATATTTCCCGTCAGAAAAAGCACCGGCTCCTCCAAACCCGCTCATGATGCTGCAAACCGGGCAGCGGACACATGTTTTGATTTTATCACCGTCAATCGGGCATTTTCTCTGTTCCAGAGGACGGCCGAGTTCAAAGACGGCAATCTTCAGATTACTTTTTGCCAATTCATAGGCCGTAAAAATGCCGCCGGGACCTGCTCCGACAATAATGACATCGTAATTCACGAAAACACCTTCTTAAACAGCAGACGCCTGTGGGACTCCACAGGCGTTCTGCTCAAATATCCTTTATGAAAGATAGCACAGGAACGGGTTTCTGTCAAGCATGGGAGCCGCTTCAAAGAAAAGAGTCCGGTTCAGCCGTTCTTGCTCCTGATGTATTCATCGATGCTTTTTGCGCCGGCTTTTCCGGCACCCATCGCCAGAATAACCGTAGCAGATCCCGTAACGGCATCGCCGCCTGCAAAAACGCCGGGACGGCTGGTCACGCCGTTTTCGTCCGCCTGAATTCCACCTTTGCGTGTAAACTCGAGACCCTGGGTGGTATTGCGGATCAGCGGATTCGGGCTGGTACCTATCGCGATGATCACCGTATCCACGTCAAGAATCCAGTTGGTTTTCGGGACGGCAACCGGTTTCCGGCGGCCTTTTTCATCCGGTTCTCCGAGTTCCTGACGGATCAGCTCACTCCCGGTAACATGTCCGCTGTCATCGCCGTGAATTGCGCAGGGATTATTCAGAAGATTAAATTCAATTCCGTCCGCCTCGGCATGTCCCACTTCCTCTTTTCTGGCAGGGAGCTCGTCTTTCCCCCGGCGGGAGGTAATGTATACATTCTCGGCACCGAGACGCTTAGCCACGCGCGCGGCATCCATGGCCACGTTTCCCGCCCCGACGACAGCAACCCGATGGAATCGTTTGATGGGCGTATCGTAGTCGTCGCGGTACGCTTTCATCAGGTTTGTTCTGGTCAGAAGTTCATTGGCGCTGTAAACGCCCAGGAGGTTTTCACCCGGAATATGCAGGAACTGCGGCAGTCCGGCGCCGGACCCGATGAAGATTGCTTCAAATCCGTCTTTAAACAGTTCATCCACCGTAATGGATTTCCCGATAATGGCGTTGTTAACAATCTTCACGCCCATTTTGGTCAGGTTTTCAATTTCAGCGGCGACAATCTCCTTCGGAAGCCGAAACTGCGGAATACCGTATACCAGAACACCGCCCGATTTATGAAACGCTTCAAATATCGTGACGTCATAACCCATTTTGCGAAGATCTCCTGCGCAGGTCAGGCCGGCAGGGCCGGACCCGATTACCGCCACCCGGTGACCGTTGGAAGGAGGAACCGTTACTTCCGGCAGATCCGTCTTCGCCATATGATAGTCCGCAACAAAGCGCTCCAGCCGGCCAATGCCGACGCTCTCCCCTTTCAGGCTGCGAACGCACTTTGATTCACACTGCTTTTCCTGGGGACAGACACGGCCGCAGACCGCCGGCAGCGAATTGGTGCTGGTAATAATGTCATACGCAGCATCAAAATCTCCTTCGCGCACTTTTTCAAGGAAACGCGGAATTTTAACCGATACCGGACATCCGCTTCTGCAAGGAGCGTTTTTACAGTCGAGGCAGCGCGCCGCTTCCTTCATGGCGGTTTCCGCATCATAACCCAGCGCGACTTCATCAAAATTCCCGGAGCGTACGACGGGATCCTGTTCGGGCATCTCGTTCTTGGTCATGCTCATATTGACTTTCAGATTAGCCATTGCGTTTTCCTCCCGTGATGTTGCAGATGTGTTTTGCCGCTTCATCCTGTTCGTCCTTATAGAAGGCTGCGCGTTTTAGCAGGCTGTCAAAATCAACTTCATGCGCATCAAAATCCGGGCCGTCGACACAGGCAAATTTGGTTTCCCCGCCGACAATCACACGGCAACCGCCGCACATACCCGTCCCGTCAACCATGATGGGATCCAATGAGATGATCGTTTTGATTCCGTAAGGCCGGGTAACATCCGCAAGGAATTTCATCATGATGTCCGGACCGATCGCAATGACCCGGTCAAACTGAGGTTTCCCTTCCGTAATATTCGCTTCGATTTCCTGTTTCAGGAACACCGTCGTGAATCCCTTTTCTCCGTAACTGCCGTCATCCGTGCACATGATCAGCTTATCGGAAGCTTCCTTCAGTTCCTCTTTCAGGATTACGATGTCGGCGCTGCGAAAACCGGCAATAAAGGTTACATCAATGCCTCTGGCATGCATCTCCTTGGCAATCGGATATGCAATAGCGCACCCGACGCCGCCGCCGACGACGCAGACCTTTTTCAGACCTTCCATTTCGGTGGCTTTCCCAAGAGGTCCTACAAAATCACTGATGTAATCTCCTTCTTCAACTGTGTGAAGCATCCTGGTGGTTTTGCCCGCAGCCTGAACCATGACGGTTACAGTCCCCTTTTCCCTGTCATATCCGGCAACGGATACCGGGACACGTTCCCCCTGTTCATCCAGGCGGAAAATGACAAACTGCCCGGCTTGCGCATGACGGGCCACCAGGGGTGCTTCGATTTCAAACAGACAGATGGACTTTGCGTCATTCAGGAATCGCTTGGTAACAACCTTGTACATTGCTACACTCCTCTCATATTTCGAAACAGTGTTCCATATGTTTTATGTCTTACTACTTTTTTATTATTAAAAATCAACTCTGTTGCCTTTTGAGTCTGATTCGTACCGGATGCTGATCTCAAAACAGGCCAGCCCGTTGACCCGACCGGAGAAATAACTGACATTTCCCTCCGTTCCCCAACTCAGCTTGATACTGTCGCCGAGTTTGGCCTCATTCAGATAAGCCGCGCGTACGAGTCTGTAACGCTCCCCGGGAATGGGTTTTTCAATGCAGCTTTCTGCCAGCTTAAAATAACGCGCATTGTTCATGTGCACATTGGTGTCCAGATCCGACGGTTGGACCGAATACTCCATCTGATGCATTGTGTTTACCTTTTCCGGATTTGTCGGCCTTCCGATGGCATAATCGGTGACTTCTCCCGGAATCTGCAGCGGATATTCTGCCGGATCGACCATTTTTCGGGATTCCCGGTCCACAATGGTCCAGATACCGGCGGCAGTCAGAACAAGGTCTCCGTCCTGATCCGTGATCCGGTAATTACGCTGGCTCATCTTGTGCCGAAACGGCGTGGCCCATGTCTGAATGAATAGTTCTTCCCCGGGCAGGACCGGCCGTTCAAAGAGCACTTCATACCGCACGACGACCCACATCAGGCCGAATTTTGCAAGATCATCACTGGAGGCATGATACAGCGCCGACGCTTCACCGGCAGCATCCTGAAGTTCGTGGAACAGGAATGTCAGATCCCAGCCTGAATGCGGAACCCGAACTACTTTTTCATACAAGACTACTGCTCCTCCAACTGCTCAATATAAACCCAGGAACTGTTATCATGCGGAATCAGATTGATGACAACCGGAACAAAACGATCGTGAACATTCCCATACGGAACACTGCCCTCCATATCCTGAAGGTTAAACGTATAGGTATATCGATCGGTACGATAGAAAACCCGGTCATATATTTTCATAAACAGAACCGCATTTTGCCCGCTGTCCTCGTTGTTGCGCACAAGAGATCTCGGGCTGTCCGTATAAATGGAGAGGAGCCCGTTACGCTCTTTCAATTCATTGGCCACATATACGGCAAATCCGCAGATTGCCGTAACCGGGTCAGGCTCGGTGGACATCTCACGAGAATATAAAAACTTGGCTTTTACGGATTCTCCTTCCGCATTCTGAACCGTTTCCACAACCGGATGCATCACATCAGCGAGAACAACTTCGTCAAACCCGATCTCATAGAGTTCCTTCACGAGGTCGACAATATAGTTTCTCAATTCCGAGTTGTATGGATCCAGCCAGGTTCCGTAATCATCCGCATAATTAAACCCGGCTTCTGTACGGAGAGCATACTGAGAACTCCGTGTCGCAAGCAAATCGTCTATAAAGCAGCTGATCTGAGCTACCATATATACTTTTTTCCCATCCTCACGCTCTTTCAGAGTAGGGATCAGTGCGGGAAGGGAATTGGAAAAATCGGTGTCGGTTGACAAACCGTAACTGACGGCAAGCGGTGATTTGGAGTTCCAGACGAGTTGCCCGCTGCGCGGCTTCATTTCAAGCATCAGAGCATTTCCGTCAACCAGTTTGCCGGCAGCATCCTGCAGGCTTTCCAGGCTGATTTGCCCGGCATTCAGGTAGATGGCACGAAGCGGTTTCACGTTTCGCCCGGCTGTCGCCTCAATTCGAGAATAGTCAGGCGCCTCGAAAACAATTTCCGGAACAACAGTCTCAAACACCATCTCATCAGATTCTGAGTTAGAAACCAAAGGCTCCGCTTCCGTTTTGCTGTCTGAAAATACGACCTTTACTCCATCATCCGTAATGGTTGCATATTTCTGAACTCCATAAAACAGCACCACGAGCAAAGTGATAATGCCGAGAAGCAGAACGAAAGGAATCAGCCAGTAGTTCCTTCGCTGCCTTCTGCCGCGATAAAAATCAGTGTTTTTAGCCAAAAGTCATTCACCTGCTTATGAAGGAAAGCTCATTCAATTTTTGAAATCCGGCGAATATGACGCTCGTCATTTGAAAACGGAGTATCAAGAAACGTATCGATAATTTTCATGGCCAGTCCTTCTCCAACGACACGCGCCCCCAAAGCAAGGATATTGGCGTCATTATGCAGACGGGTTGCTTCTGCAGAAAAACAATCCCCGCAAAGTGCGGCCCGAATCCCCGGAATCTTATTCGCGGAAATCGAAATCCCGATGCCGGTTCCGCAGATAATAATCCCGTATTCGTATTCTCCGCCTGCGACCGCATGAGCGACCGCTTTCCCGAAGTCAGGATAGTCGCAGCTGTCTTCCGTATAGGTACCGAAATCATGAAAGGTTTCCCCGCGCTTTTCCAGATGCTTGAGGACTGCCTGTTTCAGAGCAAATCCGCCGTGATCACTGCCAACTGCAATCATGATGCCCTCCACAACAATTTAAAAAGATAAAGAAATACCTATATCATTATAGCGATTTCACCGGATGATGTCAATGCGGCATAAAAAAGGGATACCGTGCAGATCAGGCACGGTATCCCTGAGATTTATTATTATTTTCTTCTGGCATGCTGCTTTCTCTCGGTGTTTCTGCGTTTATCGGCATTCTTGCTGTCCGAAGCCTGCATAAACTTTTTCAGCTTTTCCTCAAAACTGAGATCCGCAGTGGGCGGCGCAACTTCTCCGAAGTCTGCCATATGCGGTTTCGCAGGTACGACAGGAGACGGTGCGGGTTTTTTCTCCGGTTCTTTCTGCTCTTCCAGAACACGCTTGATGGAAAGGTTGATTTTTCCCTGTTCGTTGATATCAAGGACTTTCACCTTAACCGTCTGCCCGACCTGAAGGTGTTCATGGACGTCTTTCACAAAGGTATTTGCGATTTCAGATATATGGACCAGGCCGCTTTTCCCGCCGGGAAGAGAAACAAATGCACCGAAATTCATAATTCCGGTTACTTTGCCTTCCTGAATGCTGCCAATTTCTACTGCCACAAAGGATCAGCTCCGTCTCAGAGGGTGCTTTTATACTGCTTTCTTTAACGTTTCAATCTGTGTGCTTTCGTTGAAACAATATCGGAAAATTGCCTATAATATAAATGAAATCATCAGATTTGAAAAGAGTTTTTTTGTACAAATATAAAATTTTTTGTAAACAAAAAGCTTTTTTGCCCAGAATTCGTATAATTATGCGCAGCTTTCCTCCCGGATTTCGGCTTATACGGAATTTCGAATAACAGTAATAATTCAGCAGAATGTTCTGTGAGAGCAGTTTTCTGAGCAGAACATCAACCCTGATTGTTCGAACTTATAACATGAAATCCCTGCTGTCCGTTTGCAGGAGGACAGCAGGGATTATCAATTCTTAATGGCTGTTGAAATAGTACAGGGCAGTACTGTCGGTCAGAACAGCGTCGCATTTCCCGGCATAAAGCTGAGAAAAGCACTCTGTTGTCCCTCCGGCAAGCCGGGTGATCTGCCCAAGCCGTTTCACCAGTTTTTGATCTGTGTTGAGAGCATCCATCGCTTCCGGAGTGGATGGCATCACCATCTTCTTGCCGTTCAGCATCATCTTGTTCATCGTATAACTGCTCGCACGCACTGCAACGACAATGTCATTCTTTACATAAGGGCCGTATCTGGAATAAATCCTGCTTTCCACTTCCTCAGGGTCAAGGGCCAGCCCTCCCCAGGCACAGTCTATGTTTCCGGAAGACAATTCAATGTATACGTTTTCCTTTTCAATCGGCT
>JAEEGF010966219.1_pt1 | contig 10719 bp, 9 predicted proteins | sample 9134171 | NCBI WGS metagenome assembly JAEEGF01 (sample SAMN16246542, study PRJNA631951) | gut metagenome | biome: gut microbiome; feature: rumen; material: AP-attached | host: Bos | place: Iran: Karaj | collected 2018-10 | reverse complement strand
GCGCGGCGAGGAGTCCGCACGCCGCAACCGCCGCGCCGATGGCGACGCCCCGCAGCGCGCCTCTGGCGAGAAGGTCTCGCCTGAACGCCCGCATCGCAGGCTCTGTCATTTGGTCGGTCATGACTGGTGAAGAAAATCAGATGTTAATATTCTATCATATTTCCTTGCGCCGTGTCGTTTCGGTTATGATTTTTCTATGGAGGCAATTGCAAAACCAGGTAGGGACGCGCGTCCCGCGCGTCCGCGGTCACGCGGGACGCGTGACCCTACCAAATGCGCGGGAGGTTTTGCAATTACCTCTATGATAATACAGGACAGATTTGGTTTGTTAAAAGAACATCGGTTATGCTATAATCTTCGCCGATGAAAAAAGCAACAGTCTATTTTACCGACTTCCGCTGTTCAGACTCCGAGAATCTGCAGCAGAAGTTCACGCGTCTTCTCAAGACGGCCGGTCTCGGAAAGATCGACCTCGCCGACAAGCTCGTGGCGATAAAGACGCATTTTGGCGAGCCGGGATGTCTCGCGTATCTGCGTCCGAACTGGGCCAAGACGCTCGCCGACTTCGTGAAGGCCGAGGGCGGTCATCCGTTCCTAACCGACGCGAACACGCTCTACGTGGGCCGGCGCAAGAACGCGCTCGAGCACATCACCTCCGCATACGAGAACGGCTTCTCTCCGTTCTCCACGGGATGCCACGTGATCATCGCCGACGGCCTGCGCGGCACCGACGACGTAGTCGTGCCGTTGCCCGACGGCAAGTACGTGAAGGAGGCCTACATCGGCCGTGCGCTGATGGACGCCGACGTCGTCATCTCCCTCAACCACTTCAAGTGCCATGAGATGACCGGCATAGGCGGCGCGCTCAAGAACCTCGGCATGGGCGGCGGTTCGCGCCGCGGCAAGAAGGCCATGCACTCGAGCGTGCATCCCACCGTGGACCGCGACAGCTGCGTTGGCTGCGGCCGCTGCACCAAGGAGTGCGCTCACGACGCGTGCACCCTCGGCAAGGACCGCAAGGCCAGAATCGATCCGGAGAAGTGCGTTGGCTGCGGCCGCTGCATAGGCGTGTGCAACCGCGACGCCATCATGAGCGACTTCGGCGAGCCATGCACGGTGATGCAGGGCAAGATAGCTGAGTACACTGCGGCCGTGGTGCGCGGAAGACCGTGCTTCCACGTGTCGTTCGTGTGCGACGTCTCGCCCCACTGCGACTGCCACGCGATGAACGACGTACCGCTCGTGGGCGACATAGGCATGGCCGCTTCGCTTGACCCGGTGGCCCTCGACAAGGCCTGCACCGACCTCTGCAACGCCGCGCCGGTGAACCCGGCGAGCTGCCTCGCCGGCAAAGACACCCATGGTGACCTCTTTTCGACGATGCATCCCGCCACGCGCTGGCAGGACGCCATCGCCGAGGGCGAACGCATGAAGCTGGGCACTGCGGAATACGTCCTAAAGCGCATCTAGAAGGGCATTTTTCGCAATTTGCCTCTGTTCTCACACTTTCTTTTCGCGCCCCCCTTGCGCTCTGCCCCGAAAAGTTGTATAATATTCAACTCTTTTTCGAGGAAAAGAAAATTACGCGGAGACATAATGAACACCGAATATCTCAAGAAGGCCCATGAACGCATCCCTTCGATTCCGGTTCTCGTGAACCTGATCTCGAAGCGGACGAAGCAGCTCATCGGCGGCGAGAAGCCGCTTGTGAAGCCGCTTTCCTCTGACGAGGACAAGGTGGATACGGCGCTCCGCGAGGTCGCGGAGGGCAGGCTCATCAGCGAAATCGACTTCGACGCCATCGCCAAGGCAGAGGACGCGAAGACGCGCTGGCAGAAGCATGCCGCATCCAAGAGCATCTTCGCCACGATCTAACGCCGTCTTCGGCGGATGACGGAGGGGGCCTGTGGCCGAGAAGAAGAAGACCGCGCCCGGCGATTTCGCCGTCAACCGCCGCGCCTATCACGACTATGCCGTGCTCGAGAAGATCGAGTGCGGCATTGAACTGCGCGGCACGGAGGTGAAGGTGGTGCGCCATGGCGAGGCTTCGCTTGCGGGAGCCTACGGCGCGGTGCTCGGCGGGCAGCTTTACGTGGTGGCGATGAACATCCCCGTGTACACGTTCGGCAACAGGTTCAACCACAAGCCTCAGGGCAACCGCAGACTGCTCGTGCACCGCAGGCAGATAGAGCAGCTGCGCCTCAAGACGGAGGCGAAGGGCCTTACGCTCATCCCACTCAGGCTCTATCTGAAGAACGGGCGCATCAAGCTGGAGCTTGGCGTGTGCCGCGGCAAGGCCCTGCACGACAAGCGCGACGCGCTGAAGCAGAAGGCCCTCAAGCGCGACATGGAGCGAATGTGACGTCTGAACCAAACAAGGAGATCATCATGCAGCGTAGAAGATTCATGAAGCTCGGGTTCGCCGCGGCGGCGGTGCCCACGATCGTGCCGCGCCATGTGCTGGGCGGCCCTGGCCACACCGCTCCCAGCGAGCGCATCACGCTGGGCGGCGTGGGCATTGGCGGAGTTGGCCACGGCCAGATCAAGGGACTCGCCAAGACCGGCTTCCAGGTGGAGGCGCTGTGCGACGTGGACGATCTTCACGCGAAGAAGACCTACGACAAGTTCCCGCAGGCCCGCCGCTACCGCGACTTCCGCGAGATGCTCGCCAAGGAGGGCGACAAGATCGACGCCGTCTACTGCGGCACGCCCGACCACACGCATGCCTTCGTCACGCTCGCCGCGCTGCGCGCGAAGAAGCACGTGTGCTGCGTGAAGCCTCTCACCCGCTCCATCGAGGAGTGCTACAAGGTGGTGGACGAGGCGAAGAAGGCCGGAGTCGCCACGCAGGTGACGGCTACGCCGTGGACGAACGACGCCGCCTGCCGCGTGCGCGAGATCATCGCCTCGGGAATCCTCGGCGACATCGTGGAGGCGTATGCGTGGACGCGTCGGCCGGTGTGGCCGCAGGGGATGCCGTCGTACCCCTCGTTCACCACGCCTGTGCCTGGCACGCTCGACTGGGACCTCTGGCTCGGCTCTGCGGAGAAGCGTCCGTACGCCGACAAGTGGCCCGCCGACAATCCGATTCCGAAGATGTCCCCCGAGGCCTGGAGCGGCGCCGCCGTGTACCATCCCTTCAACCACCGCGGCTGGTACGACTTCGGCGCGGGCGCTCTCGGCGACATGGGCTGCCACTGGGCCAACACGATCTACAAGGCCCTTGAGCTCGGCCATCCCTCGATGATCAGCGCCAGCTGCACGCGCGCAAGCGACGTCGCGTTCCCGCTCGCGAGCGTGGTCACTTTCGACTACCCGAAGCGCGGCAGCTTCCCCGAGCTGCGCTTCACGTGGTGCGACGGCCTCATCAAGCCGCCAGCCCCGAAGGAGCTCAACGGCGCGCCCATGCCTAAGGAGGGCGTGATGTACGTGGGCACGAAGGCGAAGATGCTCATCGCGATGGAGGGCAAGGACGGCATTCGCATCCTCAACCCGAAGCTCGACGCGCTCGCGAAGACGATTCCCGCCACGCTTCCTCGCCGCGGCGACATCTGGAAGGAATGGCTCGTCGCGTGCAAGGGCGGCGAGAAAGCCGGCTGCGACTTCGACTGGGCCCTGCTCATCACCGAGTTCGTGCTTCTCGGCAACCTCGCCGTTCGCACCGGCGGCTCGGTGGCGTTCGACCCCAAGACGATGCACGTCGCCAACAATCCCGCCGCCGACGCTCTTCTGCGCCTCAAGTACCACAACGGCTGGAAGCTCTAGCGCTGCTATGTTTGCTGGGCGCGTCCGGAGGTTTCACTTCGGGCCCCTTAGTCGCCGCGACGAAAGTGCGCTAACGCGCCCTTGCGTCGCGGCGCCCGCATTCCCGAAGCGAACCTCCGCTCCGCGCCTTCTTCGCATGATTATGGAGATCAGGAGCGTGTGCCCTTTGTTTTTCCGCCCCGAAGGACGGTTGGGGCGAAATCACGCGCACGGCGTGGGGAGGGAGGAAGCACTCAAGATCAGTGTTACATGTGCCGTATTCCTGATGATTGCGTCAGGGCGCATCTGCGTTTTTCACCATGCGTTTTGAGATTGGAAACAACCAGAACAACTGGTAGAAACAACTTTGAGAGAGGCGCGCGGGCTAACTCGCCCGCGCATCTATCCATCTATGTTTACAAGAATCTTGATATAATTGCATCGTTTATGAGTGGTCTATGGGCACGGGCGAGTTAGCCCGTGCGCCAAAGGCAAGTTGTTTTAAATAGTTGTTTCCAATCATCAGAAGGCTCGGCGGCGAATTTCGCAGATGCGCCCATTGCGTCAACAGGGTCAACGGGAGGCTTGAACGCGCTTACGGTGTTTGATATACTATCTGTCGACGAAAGGAAACAACTTCAGGAGATAAAAATGGCAGACATGGACGGATTCAAGGAGGCCGCGGCGTACGGCCTCGACAAGCCGCAGACGAACACCGCGTTCTTCCTCAAGGGAAACGAGAACAAGGGATGGGGCGTGAAGAACCGCCTCTCGCGCATCTTCAACCCGAAGACGGGCCGCACCGTCATGCTCGCGTGCGACCACGGCTTCATCATGGGCCCCACTAGCGGACTCGAGCGCGTTGACCTCGCGATCAACCCGCTCATCGAGTACGCCGACTGCCTCATGTGCACGCGCGGCATCCTCCGCAGCGTCATCCCGCCCACCATCTCCAAGCCCGTCTGCCTCCGTTCCGATGGCGGCACCACCATCCTCACCGAGCTCAACCTCAACCGCGTCTACGACGTCGAGGACGTCGTGCGCGTGAACGCTAGCGCCATGGCCGTGATGGTGGCATGCGGCGACAAGGCGAGCGAGCAGATCACCACCCACAACCTCGTGCACACCGTCGACATCGGCGAGAAGCTCGGCATACCCGTCCTCGGCGTGACGGCCGTTGGCAAGGACATGGCGCGCGACGCGCGCTACTTCCGCCTCGCCACGCGCGTGTGCGCCGAAAACGGCGCCTCGTTCGTGAAGACGTACTACACCGAGGAGGGCTTCGAGACCGTGGTGGCTCAGTGCCCGGTGCCGATCGTCATCGCCGGCGGCAAGAAGCTGCCCGAAGACCAGGCGCTCGAGCTCGCGTACAGGGCCGTCCAGGCCGGCGCGGCGGGCGTGGACATGGGGCGCAACGTGTTCCAGAGCGCGAAGCCCCTCGCGATGATGAAGGCCATCTCCGCCGTCGTCCACCAGGGCCTCACGGCCAAGGACGCCTTCCAGCTCTACAACGACGAGAAGTAGTCCCACGGCTGCGCGGCGATGTCGCTGAGCCTTCAGTTCCTCGGCACCGGCACAAGCGTGGGCGTGCCGCAGATAGGCTGCAAATGCCCGGCATGCACCTCCGCCGATCCCCGCGACCGGCGGAGGCGCACTGGTGTATACGTACGCTCCGGCAAGACGGCCTTCCTAGTGGACACGCCGCCCGAGCTGCGCGAGGCGTGCATCGAGCTCGGCATCAGCAAGGTGGACGCCGTTGTTGTCACCCACGCGCACATGGACCACATAGCAGGCTTCGACGACGTGCGCCGCTTCAACACCCTGAACGGCGGCACCGTGCTCAAATGCCACGCCGCTCCCGAGACCATCGCCGCCATGCGCCAGGTGTTCCCCTACATCACCACAAAGGCGAACACGCAGGGGCTCTTCCGTCCGATGATCGACTTCACGCCCGTCACGCGCGCCTTCCGCATCGGCTGCGTGAAGGTGACTCCGCTTCCGGTGGAGCACGGCGGCCCGCGCACGAACGGCTATCTCTTCGAGGCGGATGGCCGGCGCATTGCATACATCTCGGACTGCATCTCGATTCCCGCGCGCACCATGGCGAAGATCCGCGACGTTGACGTGATGGTGGTCGATTGCCTGCGCGAGCGCGCCCATCTCACGCACATGAACCTGGAGCTCTCGCTTGCGGCGCTCGCCGCCGCACGCGCTCGCCGCGGTTACCTAGTGCACATGAGCCACAGCGTGGTGCATGCAGAATTCTCGAAGCTACTTCCGCGCCACGTGCGCCTCGCCTACGACGGCCTTGTCGTGAAAGTTTGAAAGTTTGAGAGTTTGAAAGTTTGTCTTACTCACGAGCCACGAACCACGAGCCACGAGCCACGAACCACGAGCCACGGACCACGAACCACGAGCCATGACAAAAGCCAACTTGAAAATCATAGCCCTAGACCTTGACGGCACGCTTCTCGACTCGCAGAAGCGCCTGAGCGATGTCAACCGCGCGGCGCTCGCGGCGGCGGCGGAACGCGGCGCGCTCGTGGTGCCCACGACTGGACGCTTCTTCGGAATGATGCCGGCGGCCGTGCGCGATCTTCCGTTCGTGCGCTACGCGATCACCATCAACGGCGCGCAGGTGTACGACCGCGAAACCGACGCCGCGATAGTGCGCGAGGAGATTCCGCTTGCAATGGCGCGCGAGGTGATGGCGCTGCTCGACGGATACGACGTGATCTACGACTGCTACCGCTCCAACTGGGGATGGATGAGCGAGGCGTTCAAGGCAAAAGCCGAGGACTACGCCACGGACGAGCACTACCTTCGCATGATACGCGAGTTCAGGCGTCCTGTTCCCGAGCTCAAGGCCCATCTCGCATCCACCGCCGCGGATGGCGACGTGCAGAAGATAATGCTCTTCACGCGCCGCGACGCGCCGGAGGGGTACGCGAGCCAGATCGCCGCCGCAGTCGCCGCGCGTTTCCCCGAGCTGAAGGTGACGAACAGCACCTGGAACAACCTTGAAATCAACATTCGCACTGCGCACAAGGGACGCGCCCTCGCGCGCTTCGCGGAGCATCTTGGCCTTTCGCTCGCCAACTGCATCTCGTTCGGAGACGGCGCGAACGACCTCACCATGGTCGAGGCGGCGGGCGTGGGCGTGGCGATGGCGAACGCGTGCCCAGAGGTGCTCGCGGCGGCCGACTATGTGACGACCTCGAACGACGAGGACGGCGTGGCCGCCGCGCTGCGCCACTTCTGCCTCTGCTAGCGCGCAAAAAAAGAAAAACGCGTCTCGTCATCGACGAAACGCGATTTCAGATGGAGCCAGGTAACGGATTCGAACCGCCGACCTGCTCATTACGAATGAGCCGCACTACCAGCTGTGCTAACCTGGCTAGGTTGAAAACGGCTAATAGTGTATCATCTTCGCCTCGGTAGCGCAAGAGGGAAAAACGATTTTTTTCATTTTTTTAAATTTCCCTATTCACATTCGCCGCGGTTTTCGGTAAAATATACCTTCAATTCGTTTAGGACCAACAGGAGTAATTCACAATGGCGAACATCAAAGGCGGCCGTGCCGCCCGTAAACGCGACCGTCAGAACGCGAAGGCGAACAAGCGCAACGTCGCGGTCAAGACGCGTCTGCACTCGGCGCACAAGAAGCTTTTCAAGGCTGCGGACGCCGGCAAGGTGGAAGAGGCCGAGAAGGAGCTCGTCTCCTTCGTGAGCGGTCTCGACAAGGCTGCGAAGAAGGGCGTGATCAGCAAGAACACGGCCAACCGCAAGAAGTCCCGCGCGCAGCTGAAGCTGAACAAGGCCAAGGCCGCGGCGGCTGCAAAGGCCGAGACGGCCGAGAAGTAAACAATCAAGGATCTACAACATGGCTAAGAAGACACTCCGCGACGTAGAGCTCGCGGGCAAGCGCGTTTTGATGCGCGTTGACTTCAATGTCCCGATGGCCAAGGACGGCTCGGGCAAGATCACGGACGACACGCGCATCGTCGCGGCGCTTCCCTCCATCAAGTACGTGCTTGAGCAGGGAGCCTCTCTCGTTCTCATGTCGCACCTGGGGCGCCCGAAGGGCAAGGGCTACGAGGCCGAGTTCTCGCTCAAGCCCGTTGCGGAGGAGCTCGCGAAGCAGCTTGGCCGCCCTGTGGCCTTTGCGCCTGACTGCATGGCCGCCGACGAGATCGTGGCCGCAATGAAGCCCGGCGACGTGACGCTTCTCGAGAACACCCGCTTCTACAAGGCCGAGGACGGCAAGGTGAAGAAGGACGACGAGAAGAAGGGCATCCACCTCACCGAGGAGGAGTACCAGACGAAGAAGGCCGAGCTCAAGGAGATGCGTGCCGCGATGGCGAAGAAGCTCGCCTCCTACGGCGACGTGTACTGCAACGACGCTTTCGGCACGGCGCATCGCGCCCATGCCTCCACGGCGGTCGTTGCCGACTATCTGCGTCCTGCCGTGAGCGGCTTCCTGCTCGAGAAGGAGATCAAGTTCCTCGGCGACGCGGTGGAGAACCCGGTGCGTCCGTTCGTCGCGATCCTCGGCGGCGCCAAGGTGAGCGACAAGCTCAAGGTCATCAAGAACCTCCTCAACAAGGTAGACACCCTCATCGTGGGCGGCGGAATGGCGTACACCTTCCTCAAGGCCCAGGGCATGAAGGTGGGCGCTTCGCTCTGCGAAGACGACCAGCTCGGCTACGCCAAGGAGATGCTCGACGCCGCGGCCGCGAAGGGAATCAAGTTCCTGCTGCCCGTGGACAACGTGGTTGCGGACAAGTTCCCCGCCGAGAAGGACGCCAGCGACATCACCATGAAGGTGACCGAAGGCGACATCGAGGACGGCTGGATGGGCCTCGACATCGGCCCGAAGACGATCGCCCTCTTCTCCGAGGCCGTCAAGGCCGCGAAGACGGTGGTGTGGAACGGCCCGATGGGCTGCTTCGAGTTCGCTCCTCTCGCGAAGGGCACGTTCGGCGTGTGCGACGCGGTGGCCACTGTGAAGGCCAACGGCGGAATGTCGATCATCGGCGGCGGCGACAGCGTCTCCGCGGTGAAGAAGAGCGGCAAGGCGGCCGAGATGAGCCACATCTCCACCGGTGGCGGCGCTTCTCTCGAGTACCTCGAGGGCAAGGTGCTTCCCGGCGTCGCGGCGCTTGACGAGAAGTAAGTGCCTAGCGCTTGGTGCCTAGTGCAAAAAGAGTGGCGCCCGATGCGAAGTTCGCGTCGGGCGTCATTGTTTTACAATTGCCTGAACAGACGGTTGCATTTCGGCTGAAAATCGCCGATTGTAAATTTCTGAAATTCCCTCTTGATTTTCACCTGCAAAAAAGTATAAACTATACGCTCACTTTTTCGAACACACCAGGAGTACACAGAAATGGCAGCAAAACCCTTCCCGCTTGACCATGTGCGCAATTTCGGCATCATGGCCCACATCGACGGCGGCAAGACCACGACGTCCGAGCGTATTCTCTACTATTCGGGCAAGAACTACAAGATCGGCGAGGTGCATGAAGGCGCCGCGACGATGGACTTCATGGTGCAGGAGCAGGAGCGCGGCATCACCATCCAGTCCGCCGCGACCTGCGTTCAGTGGGGCGCCTACCGCCTGTCGCTGATCGACACTCCTGGACACGTGGACTTCACGGCCGAGGTGGAGCGCTCCCTGCGCGTTCTCGACGGCGCGGTGGCCCTCTACTGCGCGGTTGGCGGCGTGCAGCCGCAGTCCGAGCAGGTGTGGCGCCAGAGCGAGAAGTACAAGGTGCCGAAGATCGCGTTCGTCAACAAGATGGACCGCATCGGCGCGAACTTCTACAGCGTGATGGACCAGATGAAGAACCAGCTCGGCGCGAACCCCGTGCCGGTGGTGCTTCCGATCGGCGCGGGCGAGACGTTCAGCGGCATCGTCGACCTCATCAAGATGAAGGCGATCCGCTACGACATGAAGAGCCTCGGCAAGAACATGACGGAGGAGGACATCCCCGCCGACATGGTCGAGAAGGCGCAGGAGTACCGCCAGAAGATGATCGAGTCGGCCGCCGAGCAGGACGACGCGCTCATGGAGAAGTTCTTCGCGGGCGAGGAGCTCACGAACGACGAGATCAAGGTGGCGCTCCGCAAGGGCTGCATGGCCCGCACGATCACCCCGGCGTTCTGCGGCTCCGCGTTCAAGGACAAGGGCGTGCAGCAGCTCCTCGACGGCGTGTGCGACTACCTGCCGTCCCCGCTCGACGCGGGCGCGGCCGTCTCCGCCGACGATCCCTCGCAGAAGCGCGAGCCGAGCGACGACGAGCCGTTCTGCGGCCTCGCGTTCAAGATCATGTCCGACAAGGCGATGGGCAAGATCACCTTCGTGCGCGTCTACTCCGGCACGCTCAAGCTCGGCGGCGAGCTGCTCGACTCCACGATCAACCAGGAGCAGCGCATCAGCCGTCTCTTCCGCATGCACGCGAACAAGCAGGAGGCGCTCGAAGAGGCGCACGCCGGCGACATCGTGGCGTGCGTGGGCCTCACGCAGACCCGCACGGGCGACACGCTCTGCGACCCCGAGCACCCGATCACCCTCGAGTCCATCGACTTCCCGGCGCCCGTGATCTCCGTCGCGGTGAAGCCGCAGTCGCGCCAGGACAACGAGAAGCTCGGCGCGGCGCTCCACGCCCTCGCGATGGAAGACCCGACCTTCGTCGTGACCTTCGACCAGGAGACCTCCGAGACGATCATCGCCGGCATGGGCGAGCTCTACCTCGAGGTCATCGTGGACCGCCTGAAGCGCGAGTTCAACGTCGCGTGCGACGTGGGCGCGCCGCAGGTCGCATACCGCGAGACGATCCAGGCCACGGTCGAGAACGAGTACAAGCACGTCAAGCAGTCCGGCGGCCGCGGCCAGTACGCGCACGTCTGCCTGCGCCTCGAGCCGCAGGAGCCCGGCAAGGGCTTCGAGTTCGTCAACGAGATCAAGGGCGGCGT
>JAEEGF011154763.1_pt1 | contig 10720 bp, 1 predicted proteins | sample 9134171 | NCBI WGS metagenome assembly JAEEGF01 (sample SAMN16246542, study PRJNA631951) | gut metagenome | biome: gut microbiome; feature: rumen; material: AP-attached | host: Bos | place: Iran: Karaj | collected 2018-10 | reverse complement strand
GCAGTTGCAGTAATATTATAGGTGTTGATTGCAAATGTTGCTGCGATGGAGTGAGCTGCTGTTACATTTTCGAATGTGTAAACGCCGTTTGCTGCGATTACAGTTGCTGTAATATCAACATCGTCAACCAATACGCTTGCAATTCTGTAGCAGCTAGCAGGAGTAATCGTGATTTCCTTGTTATCACCGCAGTTTACTGTGCTAGTTTCGGTAATTGTACCATTTTCGCCAGCAGTTGCTGTGATTGTGTAGGTTATCTGCTCGAATGTTGCTACAAGCTCGTGGTCTGCTGTGATGTTCTGCATTGCGTAAACGCCATTTTCATCAAGGTCGATGATTGCATCAACACCGTCAACCGTGAAGCTTGCAATGCGGTAGCAGTTGCCTTGTGGCTGGATTGTGAACGACTTGTTTTCACCGCAGTTAGCTGAGCCATCTCCAAGAATTGCACCATTGCCTTCTACAGAAGTGGTAATATTATAGGTATTCAATGCGAATGTTGCTGCGATAGTGTGGGCTGCATTTACATTATCGAATGTGTAAACGCCATTTTCATCAACATTGCTGATTGCTTCAACGCCGTCAACCGTTACGCTTGCAATATGGTAGCAGTCGTTTGGAGTAATTGTGAACGACTGAGATTCACCATATTCTACCTCAACATTTCCATTCGGATCGATTGAGCCATTTGGATCTGCACTTGCTGTGATTGTATAAACATTTGTTAATTTGAAATTGTCAACATACAAATAATACTGATAATCTGAGAAGTAATTAATTGCTATGTATTTGGTTGCTGCCGGTACTACAATTCTGTATTCTGCAAAATTAGTTGATGTTGCGGTTACATCAGCACCAAGGGCTGTGAACGAAGCAATATTAGCATCGGTTGTTGAGGTCATAACGCGGAATGTTTCATTTGAGCTATATTTAGCATAGTCAAATGTCAATACAGCATCTTCTGTCAATGCAAGTTCCGGGGTAATGAGATACTGGTTGTAATCTTCGTTTGAAGCTCTCGAAAAACTGCTGAAACTAAATACATTGTTACCAGACATGTCAAGTATACCCATTTTTCCACTAGCTACATCATTTTCAGTATTGTTAGATATTGCAGTCCAGCAGTTAACTGTTTCGGAATTATTTTCGAATGTTTCAACGAATGGAACGGCAAATACACCACATTCGGTTCTGAACGAATATTCCGTCCAGCCTTCAGCATTGTCGCAGTTGGACTGAACATATACGAAATACTGAGTATTTTCTGTCAAATTTTCGAAAGCAGTAGTAGTTGCGTAAACTGTTCCGTCGAATACATCTGCAGTAGCGGCCATATTGGTCATTTCTTCGGTCGAGACCTTAACAATATATGAAGTCTCTGTGTAAGCCTGAGCCCAACTCAATGTTGCAGTTGTTGCAGTTACATCGTTAGCATTTACTACAAGCGGGTTAACGCAAGCATCCGGGTCGTTAATTATCGTTACACTATAAATATGGAAAGTCGTTCCGTCTTCTGCTGTTACAGTATAAGGAACAGGGGATGAGAAATCCCGTGCATAACCACTTTCAGGAGTAATTTCAGCAGCTGGAGATACTGTAATTTCAGGAGCAATAGAGGTAAGGTCAACATTCCATTCTGCAACTGCGTTTACAGTGTAGGTGTTGGATTCTGCATCGCTTATTATTCTAGCGTCTGTTCCAGCCTTCTGACCTACAAAAGTAAATCCAGTAATGAAAGCATCGCGGCTTACAGGAACCTTGGTTACATTAACAGTCCATACCTTTGAATTTCCTGCTTCTGCCGTAACGGTGTATCTTATAGTGCGTGAATCCCCATCGCCTGTGATTACAGGAGCAGAGATTTCTGCATAGTCGGAAATAGTGTAAGTAGGATTAAGGTCTACATCAAAATCTGTTGAGTTGGTAACTGTTATATCAATAGTACCTGTATTGGCACCGCTTGTGATAGATGCAGGGGCAGCCTCTGTCGGCAATGTGTAGGTAAGAATTTCGGCTGCGGTAGAAACCTCACGTACAACTACATTGTCAATCCATGCATAATAGAGAGAACTTCCTGGTCTGTAGTTTATTGCAAAATACTTGGTTCCTGCAGGAACAACTGTCTTATATAAAGTCCAAGTTGCGCTATAAGCAGGAATTTCTTCCGTTGTCCAAGTGAAATCACTTATAGCATTTCCTGTTGATGAAGTTCCAAAGTAAAGATGCTCATCCGTACTACGCTGTCTATAGTAGAAAGAAACTAAATACGAGCCATCAACATCAAACTCTGGAGAAATCAAATACTGATTATAATCAGATGTGTTAGAATATGATGAGAACAAGAAACTTCTATCTCCATCGTTTGCTGCTACGCCACAACCATAAGGGCTATTATCGGTTGAGGTTATGTGTTTCATAACATTACTTGAAGCAGGATTAGCCACAGCATATTCAATGTTCCAGCAACTTGCAGGACAAGTCTCTGACTCAAAGCTCTCTGTATATGGCAATTCTGTTATTGCCAGGCAAGATGTTGAGAACAGAACACCGCTTTTCCACTGGCTATTGCCATCGGTATCGCCACAATTTGCACGAACTTTTACGCTATATGAGGTAGCAGGGTCAAGTCCAGTTAAAGTATAAGGATTTTCGGTAACATCAATAAGGTCATCCTCCTCGTTGTTGATGCAAATCTGCCAAGCAGTTTCGCTTGCACCTGCAGTCCAAGACAAAACAACGGAATTTGTAGTTACATCCGCGTATGCCAAAGCTGTTGGAACTGGACATGCAACAGTAGTTGTAAACGATACATTGCTTGTCCATTCGCTAAAATCGTTTTCGCTACATTTTGCGCGTACCTTTACATTATAAGCAGTTTCTGGAGTAAGACCTGTAAGTGTATAAGGATTAGTATTGACATCAATAAGATTTCCTTCGTTATCGTTCAAGCAAATCTGCCAAGCAGTTTCTGTACCGCCTGCTGTCCAAGACAAATCAACTGTTCTTGCAGCAACATTTGATTTGCTCAATGCGGTTGGTTCCAAACAAGAAGGCTGTTCCAAAACAGTAATGTCATCAATATATACACCATTGTTTGTTCTGCCAGAGTTAGCTGCATCAATCATAATGGCGATATAGTTGCCTGTACCAGTCAGATCAACGGTAAACTTCTGATAAGATGTTGTCAATGCATGTTCCTCTCCGACCTGTACAAATGTGCTTGCATCACTTGGGTCTGTCATCAAACCAATCTTGAAAGTACTGCTAGTATTATAACCTTTTGCCCAAAGTTCAATTCGCTTGGTACTGAGGTTTTCCATTGCAGGCAATATTGCATACTGAGGTTGTGGATCGTAATCCGTCCAACTAGAATAATACGAATATAACCTTAAACTATTAGGTGTCGAGTGTGAGTAGTCGGTATAACTGTAGTAATATATAGTAGGATAATACTTATAAGAACTATATGAACATTCGTTGATGTAATTCCAGCATAAGGTGGGTAAAGTACGTGATGAAGGCGTTGATGCTGATGCTACGGTATAGCCATCAAAGTTCTCACTCCACGGGAAAGAAGTGATAACATCGCATGCTGTTTTAAATTCGAGAACCGAACTCCATGCTCCGAAATCAGTACCTCCGCAGTATGCGCGTACCTTAACATAATATGTTGAAGCACTTGTAAGCGAAGTCATATTAAAGGATGCGGTGTTAACAATTTGTTCGGTTGCTCCAGCAAAGTCGCTTGAGGTGCTATAAGCCACCTGCCACTGCGAAGCTTCGCCAGCTGTCCAAGTAAGGTTTGCTGTAGTAGTGGAGATATTGCTAACAGCAAGGTCTGTAACATCGTATGCACAAGCCATACGTGTAATGCTTACGTTGTCTATTGCAGCGGGAGGTTGACTATTTGTGCCACCATCATTGCGCCAAGCAAAAACAAAGTAATAGTTACCAGCAGTTACATTAACAGCATTTACTGCTGTTTGCCATGTATCAACTAAGTTAAGCTTGCTACCACCATCCAAAGCTATCCAACCTGTTGGAACTGCATTTGAAGACAAACCAGTAGGTAGTGATGTGCCTGCAGAAAGTGTTACTGATGCAGGTACTAAAGCAACTCTCAAAAAGTCCCATGTGGATTCTCCATTTGCTTTCCAATCGTAAGAGAATTCATATTTACCAGTAGCAAAGCTGAGCAGTTTGGTAGCATACACCATAGTTCCGACATCACTATATTCATTAGTAAAACCATTGTCGTTAGAAACATATAAGGCGTGTGTACCTCCGTTATTAACGGCTGTTCCCCAAGCCCAAGCATTGGTGCATGTGCCATTGATAAGTTCCCAGTCACAAGTTGCACCTTCAAAGTTGTCGCTCCAACTATCGCCAACTTCGGTGGCCACCGCTGTGGTAGAAAAGCTTATAGCATCGCTCCATTCACTTTCGTCACCATCTCCACAATCTGCTTTTACGCGTACATAATATGTGGTTGTAGAATTCAAGTTAGAAAGGTTATATGACGGTGTTCCATTCACATTCTTCGATATGGCACTTGAATAATCAGAATTTATACTATATTCCACAACCCAGTTCGTTGCAGTACCACTCTGCGTCCAACTAAGTGTTGCTGAATTATGAGTGATATTACTAGCTGTCAAACCGCTTGGCTTTGGACATGATGAAGGATTTGTAAAAGAAAAATCATCCACAAAAAGACGATACTGATAATCAGAATAATAATATATTGCCACATACTTGGTTCCTGTGGGGAAAGTGAATTCCTCGGAAAGTGTCCAACTTGTATTGTTGGTAGAAATCTCTGAACCAAATGTAAAACTTGCTACATCAGCGTTAGTCGTTGAATAACCAACTTTAAATGTTTCTGTACCAGAAACGCTGCTTGCAGCATAGTAGAACTGAAATATTACACTTGATGCAGCATCTAACTCTGGGGAAATTAAATACTGATTATAACTAGTATAATCCCTACTAAAAGACGAGAATCTGAATCCATAATCACCAGTTCTCTTTGCTGCAGCAATAATTCCAAATTCACTTGCATTAGCTGAACTTTCGTTAATAGAAGTCCAACCATCAACAGACAAATCATTGTCCTCAAAGCCATAACTATATGGCAATGATTTCTGTGCCATCGCCCCAATCACTGTCATCAGCAACAGGAGCACACTAAATATTAGTTTTTTCATTGTTACAAACTCCAGTTATATGCCATCGGAGCCGTCGGCTTTAAAAACATCAAATTATTTATATTCAACTACATGCGCCCAAAATACACTTTTTCAGGCAAGGTGCAAAGATAGGTGTTTTTTTTGATATGTAGAAAAAAAGATTTGTGCCACTGAAGTGCTGCGCAGTTCTATGGCTAACGCCGTTTCTATGTTTCAGGTTTCTAGTTCAACGTTTAACGTTTCACGTTTAAGGTTTCTAGTTTCACGTTTCTGATTTAACTTCGTTGAGGGCTGCGCCGTTCTATGGCTAAAGCCGTTTCTTGGTTTGGGGCTTGCAGGCTCGAAGGCTCACAGGCTTGAAGCCATAACGTACTAAACGTTATTTCGTCATGGCTGTTAGCCTGTCTGCCTGTTAGACTTTCAGCCCCTTTTTGTTGCGCCCGTTTCAAGGTTTCTCGTTCAACGTTTAACGTTTAAGGTTCAAAAATTTGAAAAATTGATGATTTGATAATTCGATAATTTGAAAATTCGATGATTGTAGCGGCGCAATGATTTGCGCCGTTTATGTGCAATGCGTTGCACCGATTGCAATGATTTGCGCCGTTTAAGACGCAAGATTTTGCGTCTGTACAAGGCGAAGCGCCCAAAGGTCTAAAAAAAGTCGCTACGCGAGAAAGGCAAAGCCGTTCTGCCCTTCAGGGCACTAAAAAATCCGTTTCTGTGCATGAGGCACAAAAAAAGGTCGCCCTTGCGAGCGACCTCTGTATTCTTGGTTGTGCTATTTGTTATTCAACAACAATCTGCTCAACGCAAACCTTGTCGCCATTGATGATTCTTACGAAGTAAGCACCAGCACGGAGATTGTGGTTGAAGTTCATTGTTTCACCGTTCATCACGTTGATGTCGCGAGTTTCAACAACTGCGCCACGAGCGTCGATAATCTGGTAAGTTGCATCACCTTCGATGTTGCTGAAGTCTATGCTGAACATACCGTTGTTCGGGTTCGGGTAGATTGACATCGAACCTGCTTCAATCATGTCAACTGCAACAGACTCAACGAATGATACAGTGAGAGTGATGTCTGCCATTATAGGTTCGAATGTGTAGGTTAATCCGCTCAACTGTTGCTCTGTAAGTTCTATAGTATCACCGTCAACTGTTAGAACATCAATCTGATAGCCTGTTTCTGGGGTAATTTCAAATGCCGGAGTTGCACCCTCAGTTACTACGATAGGAGCAGAAACCAAAGCATCGTTATAATAAACGTTACCATTTTCACCAGCGTTAACTGTGATTGTGTAGGTAGGTATTTCTTCGAATGTTACGTTAATTGTGTGGTCTTCTGTTACATTTTCGAATGTGTAGAAGAATACGCCGTCGCCAGCAACAACATTTTCAGTGACATCATTTGTTGCATCAACCATTACGCTTTCAATTCTGTAGCCTTCATTTGCAACAATTGTAAAATCGGCATCTTCACCTTGGTAAACTGTCACTTCGGCAGGGCTAATTGTACCATTTTCACCAGCAGTTGCTGTAATTGTGTACGATGGCAATAAAACCTTGAAGTTATCGACAATGAAAGAATAATGATCAGCCTCCGATTCGCACTTGATACCAATGTAAATATCCTGTCCTGCATATCCAGAAAGGTCAATGTCTGTTATTGCCACAAATTCATCATTATATACAGTCTGTGTTGCAAGAATCTGTGTTGCGCTTTCGTAGTTTTCCGGATCATCCATTACATATACCGAGAATCTTTCGGGAATAGTATTAGAGTTTACTGCATAATCGAATGTCAAATAGGCATTTTCAACTATCGCAATCTTAGGAGAAATCAACCAGTCGTTGGCATCATTAGATGTATCGAAATTATAATATGCTGATTCTCCATTACCAGTAATCATATTACCATAACACCAAGTGGTATTATCATCGTTTGCATCCACTACAGTCCAGCATTGCCTTGATCCCGAAACTTCTTCGAATGTTTCGACAAATGGAAGCGAATATGCTGAACCATCGCATTCTGTAATAAAATAGGTTTCGTACCAATCATCGGTACTACAATTAGGCTTAAGGTATATATAGTATGTTGTGGCCGCCGTCAATCCGGTAAGATCAACGATAATCTCGTCACCATTAACAGCAATTATACTGTCATATACATCGGCTTCGGCTTCCATATCTGTCATTTCGGTTGTAGAAACCTTCAGGAGGTAAGATGTTTCCGTATACATCCTATCCCATGCCAAAGATGCAGTTGTAGTTGTAATATTATCAATATCAATGTAATATGGCATAATACAAGCATTCGGGTCGTTGATGATTGTTACTGTCCAGTTGGCAATACTTTCGCCATCTTCAGCTACAACGGTATATGCAACCGGTTCGTTGAAATATTGAGCAATACCGCTTTCGGGGCTGATGGTAGCCATTGGCGAAACCTCGATCTCCGGGAATATAGGAGATGTAAGATCCCAATACCATTCCACATACGCCAAGACGGTTTTATTTACTGTATCTATTACCGACTCTCCTACCTGCTCGTCGAATGTGAACGAAACTATATCGTTTGCGGTGCTTGCAGATTCTGCCTTTGTAACAACGACAGTCCAGTCCTTGGTAGTTGTCCTGTCTTCTGCTGTAACGGTGTATGTATATGTTTTTTCATTTTCCAATACGGTTGCACTATTCTCGGTATAAATAGCATCAACCGAAAGTGTAAGGCTTTCGGCAAGATCATAGAGGTCGGCCTGATACGAAGCGATTGCAGTAACAATTGCATTTTCGCTGTCGATTACAGGAGCGGCCATCCGTGTTGGGAATCTGAAATCAACAATTTCTGCATCGTGGAGCGCATCACGGAGTTCAAAGTTGTCCAAGAACAAATACCATCCATCAAGACCTCCCTGAGGAACATGAATAGCGATATAAACAGTTCCGTGATAATCTGTCAATGGAATATTTTTTCTCTGAAATGATGTATTGTTAACCGTTTCAAGGGGCTGCAGTACCACTGTAAAATCTTCAATACTTGATGATGTGGTGGAAAGAAGGACCTCGTAGTCATTGGGTTCGTCAGCGCTTTCAACGCGCACATCGAAACTGAATCCATAGTTGCCGTCAAGTTCAAAAGGAGGAAGTATGAGGTAGTCGTCATTGTTTCCTTCATTATAATCTGTATAAATGGCAGCCTGAATATTATCCAGATCATAATTGTCTATATACCAATAATCGTCATCTTGATTATTATCAATAATCGACCAGCATTCTGGGAAATTTAAATCTGGCAAAGAATCAAAGTCTTCTGTCCATGGGAAATCAGCAATTGGTTCGCATTCTGTTTCAAATGTAAGCATTCTTATTCCGCTTTCGCTATCATCACCGCAAACAGCCATTACATATACATCATATAAAGTCCTTGTCTCAAGACCTTCCAATGTATAACTTGTACTTGTCAGTTCCACGGTAGTACCTTCGGTTTCAATATCAAACCCATAAGCTCCATACTTGAGCACCCATGTGGATTCGCTACCAACCGGCCTCCACGAAACATTTGCAGTTGAAGAAGTAACATTGTTCACAGCAAGTTTTCTAACCTTCGGACATGCAGGATTTTCTTCTACATCAATAACGAGTCTAATATCGCTATGCCCCCTAAAAACCTCCTTATTTCCACCAAACGATGACAAATCGTCAATGTTAGGAAGATCAGTATCACTATAATAGGTAATTGCCGTGTTTCCACCGGTTGATGTATAATAAAATTTATAATTCGCCCCAGGATAATCAAAAACCGGATCGTATATACATACTATAAGATTGTCTGTACCATTGTAATAAAATTCGTTATCGAGGTTAATAGTCATCCAACCGGCATTAGAAGCAGCAAAGTTGCCAGAGTACACCAATGTGGCATCTGTTAAAGGAACTATATCACCATAATAACTAAACGAACTCTTACTCGTAGCCATCATGTATATCTTAACATCTGGCAGGTCGAAAGAATTAACGAAATCATAATAGTAACTGATAGAGGTAATTGTACCTGCCACACCAATTTCTTCTGCAGTATAAATCTGTTCTGTAAGCGAATAATTGTAGAACATGTTTACAGGAAAATAAAAGTCCGTTCCTGAACCATCACCAATCGTCACTTCCGTCTGTGCGACTGCTCCAAATGCCATTGCCAGCAATAGGAGCACACTAAATAATAGTTTTTTCATATTCCAAACCTCCCGTTATATGCCATCGGACCCCTCGGCTTTAATCAAAACTTTTATAAAATGTTACTTGTTAAGTATTTATTTGCGGTGCAAAGATAAATATTAGATTACAAATAGGCAATAGAAAAGTTTCTGGGGGAGGCGGGGCTTGCAGGCTCAAAGGCTCACAGGCTTGAAGCCATAACGTACTGAACGTTATTTCGTCATGGCTGTTAGCCTGTCTGCCTGTTAGACTTTTTTGGGTTTAACGTTCAAGGTTTCAATGCGGCGTTTCTGTAAAGACGCGCCATGGCACGTCTTTACAGGAGATGACGCCGTTTGAAGGTTTCAGGTTCAACGTTTCTGGTTTCACGTTCAACGTTTCACGTTTAAGGTTTCTGGTTCAAAAATTTGAAAATTTGAAAATTTGAAAATTCGATGATTGTAGCGGCGCAATGCGTTGCGCCGATTGCAATAATTTGCACCGATTAAGACGCAAGATTTTGCGTCTGTACAGAAAGAATCGCGAGATGATAAAAAAAACCGCCCTTGCGAGCGGTTTTTCTATTTTTGATTGCAGTGATTATTCAACAACAATCTGCTCAATGTAAACCTTATCGCCATTGATGATTCTTACGAAGTAAGCACCAGCACGGAGATTGTGGTTGAAGTTCATTGTTTCACCATTCATAACATTGATGTCACGAGTTTCAACAACCACACCTCGAGCATCGATAAGCTGATAGGTTGCATCACCTTCGATGTTGCTGAAGTCTATGCTGAACATACCGTTGTTCGGGTTCGGGTAGATTGACATCGAACCTGCTTCAATCTCGTCAGCAGAAACGACAGCTATGAATGTAACACTAAGTGTATGGTCGGTTGTAACAGATCTGAAAGTATAAGTTTCACCAGTAACATCACAATATAGCGGACTATCGTCAACGAATAGGCCTCCAATTTCGTAACCTTCGTCAGGCGTGATTGTAAAGCTTATATCGGCACCATCATTTACGATAACAATACCATTTTCTCCACTTGGAGTAACAGTACCATGTTCACCAACGGTAAGAGTAATTGTATGAGTTGTTGGAGGTACAGCCTCGAATGTTACAGCAAGAGTGATGTCTGCCATTATAGGTGCGAATGTGTAGGTTAATCCGCCCAACTGTTGCGCTGTAAGTTCTACAGTATCTTCACCCACCGTTAGAACATCAATCTGATAGCCTGTTTCTGGGGTAATTTCAAATGCTGGAGTTGCACCCTCAGTTACTACGATAGGAGCAGAAACCAAAGCATCGTTATAATAAACGTTACCGT
>JAEEGF010317015.1_pt1 | contig 10720 bp, 9 predicted proteins | sample 9134171 | NCBI WGS metagenome assembly JAEEGF01 (sample SAMN16246542, study PRJNA631951) | gut metagenome | biome: gut microbiome; feature: rumen; material: AP-attached | host: Bos | place: Iran: Karaj | collected 2018-10 | reverse complement strand
AATCATATCGTGAACTGCCACATCGAAATTCTTTGCCTTTTCAAGCTCGTCACAAGCTTCGCAAAGTGCCTCAGCCATGATTGTATTTAAAACTACGTTAGGCTCGCCAACTGAATCCTGTGAACCTGGCATTCTAAACTCAAACTTATTTCCAGTAAATGCAAATGGTGATGTACGGTTTCTATCTGTAGCATCTTTTCTGAAATCAGGAAGTGTCTTAACGCCTGTAGCAAGCTTCTCACCCTTTTTAGACTTGGTGGCTGTACCAGTTGAGATAAGCTGTGTAAGCACATCCTCAAGCTGCTCTCCAAGGTAAACAGAGATGATTACTGGAGGTGCCTCGTTGCCGCCAAGGCGCTGGTCATTACCTACATCAGATGCTGACTCTCTAAGAAGGTCTGCATGACGGTCTACTGCCTTAAGCACAAGGCAAAGCACAAGTAAGAACTGAATGTTCTCATGTGGTGACTTACCTGGCTCAAAAAGGTTGATACCATCATCAGTAACAAGCGACCAGTTATCATGCTTTCCTGAGCCGTTTACACCGTTAAATGGCTTTTCATGTAGAAGACACTGAAGTCCATGTCTGTTAGCTACCTTTCTAAGTGTCTCCATAATAATCTGGTTGTGATCTACAGCTACGTTGCACTGTGCGTAGATTGGTGCAAGCTCATGCTGAGCAGGCGCAACCTCGTTGTGCTGAGTCTTAGATGAAACGCCAAGCTTCCAAAGCTCGATGTTAACATCTCTCATATAGCTTTCGATACGTTCAGGAATAGAACCAAAGTAATGGTCATCCATTTCCTGTCCCTTTGGAGGCATCGCTCCAAAAAGAGTACGTCCTGTATACATTAAATCCTTGCGGGCAAGATACATTTCACGATCAATAAGGAAGTATTCCTGCTCTGCACCAACAGATGGAACTACACGCTTTGATGTTGTATTGCCGAAAAGTCTAAGTAAACGTAATGCTTGCTCAGATAAAACCTCCATAGAACGAAGAAGAGGTGTCTTCTGGTCAAGTGCTTCACCTGTATATGAGCAGAAAGCTGTAGGAATGCAGAGTGTAGCACCAGCAGCATCCTGTCTAACAAAGGCAGGAGATGTTGGGTCCCATGCTGTGTATCCTCTAGCTTCAAATGTGGCTCTAAGACCGCCTGAAGGGAATGAAGACGCATCTGGCTCGCCCTTAATAAGTTCCTTACCAGAAAAGCTCATAAGTACCTTGCCGCTAGGCAATGGAGCTGAAATGAAGGAATCATGCTTTTCTGCAGTAATACCTGTAAGAGGCTGGAACCAATGTGTGTAATGAGTAGCACCTTTTTCGATTGCCCACTCTTTCATCTCATGTGCGATAACGTCAGCTGTTTCTAAATCTAACTCTTCCCCTGCTAGAATAGTCTGCTTAAGCTTCTGATATGTCTTCTTTGGGAGACGTTCCTGCATTACTGTATCGTTAAATACATTCTCTCCAAAGATGTCCGCCACATTAAAATATTGTTCCATTATAAAATATCCTTTCCCGTAATTATAAAGAAAGACAATCAGCAAAACCTATACTGATTGTCTTTCGAATAGTTCAACTAAAAGCTAAACTGGCAAAACCATTAAGCCTTTCCAACTGAACCGAAAAGTTCCATCTTCTCTTTAACTGTTGCCTTGATAGCGTCTGTACCAGGAGCAAGAAGCTTACGTGGGTCAAATCCCTTACCTTCAAGGTCCTTACCTGCCTCGATGTACTTACGTGTAGCATCAGCAAATGAAAGCTGGCACTCTGTATTTACATTAATCTTTGAAACGCCAAGCTCGATAGCTTTCTTGATCATATCAGCTGGGATACCTGTACCACCGTGAAGAACGAGTGGCATAGAACCTGTCTTCTGCTGAATAGCATCAAGTGTCTCAAATGAAAGTCCCTGCCAGTTCTCTGGGTACTTACCGTGAATGTTACCAATACCAGCAGCAAGCATATCAACGCCAAGGTCAGCGATTGTCTTGCACTCGTTAGGATCAGCACACTCGCCCATACCTACAACGCCGTCTTCCTCACCACCGATTGAACCAACTTCGCACTCGATAGAAAGACCAAGACCGTGAGCTACATTAACGAGCTCTGTAGACTTAGCAAGGTTCTCCTCGAATGGGTAGTGTGAACCATCAAACATGATTGAAGTGAAGCCAGCCTTAATGCACTTGTAGCATCCTTCGTATGTACCGTGATCAAGGTGAAGTGCTACAGGAACTGTGATTCCCAGCTCCTCATCCATAGCCTTAACCATAGCTGCAACAGTACCAAAACCTGTCATATACTTTCCAGCGCCCTCAGATACACCAAGGATAACTGGTGAGTTAAGCTCCTGAGCTGTAAGAAGAATGGCCTTTGTCCACTCAAGATTGTTGATGTTAAACTGGCCTACTGCGTAGTGGCCTGCTTTTGCTTTATCAAGCATTTCTTTTGCAGAAACTAACATAATATTATTCCTCCATTTATTAGTATTAGATTACAAAAAATAACCCTATCTAACGGAAATTTTAACATAAGGGGTTTTGCTATTCAATAGCTATTTCCAGTGCGCCCATATCATCAACTATGGTAACTTCCTTATGATTTCCGCCATATTCTCCATCCAAAGTCCAAGGTACTTCCTCACTGGAAGTGAATTTAATTTCCTTAGACTGGAATGAATAAACCATATCAGATTCAGGAATTATTCCTGTCATGAATCCAAGGATTTCGTTAAGTTCCATTGGGTTCTTAGGCATCTTTATAAGAGTAACCTCAAAGACACCGTCGTTTAGTCCAATATCTCCTCTGATGATACCCTGGAAACCGCCGACAGATTTGGAATTAGTAATCATTCCATAGATAAATTCCTCGTATATTACATTTCCTTCGTACTCTACCTGCATTCTGAAAGAAGGGATATCACGAAGCTGTTTTGCACCTTCGATAATGTAAGCCGCATGGCCTAAAACATTTTTCATATCCTGTGGAGTAGCATAGGAAACTTCTGTAAAAATACCAAAAGCAGCCACATACACAAATGAATCTGAGTTGAATCGACCTATATCACATGGAAATAGATTCTCAGATACACTAATCTGGGCTGCATTTAACATGTTTTTATCTATACCAAGAGAATTGCCGAAATCATTTGTAGAGCCTGCTGGGATATAACCAATTGGCTTTCTTTTTTCTGGTGCAAGCTGCATCATACCTGTTACAACTTCATCAAGTGTACCATCGCCACCAGAGCATACAATTCTATCGAAATTCTCTGCTTGTTCTATTGTCTGTGTTGTTGCATCGCCACCTGCCTGTGTCACATGAACACTGACATGGTAGCCTGCTTTAATCATTACATCCAGGATGTCAGTAAGATATTCTTTTATTTGTCCCTTGCCTGAGCGAGGATTTATTATAAATAGTAATCTCTTTGACATATGTCCCTCGATTTAAATTATTTTGTAAGGAATTCTGAAAGCTCAGCAACTGCCTTTTCTTCATCATCACCTGTAGCATCAATAACTACTGTAGAGCCAGAAGATAATACCAAACTCATCATTCCCATAATGCTCTTTGCATTAACCTTTTTTTCGTCCATCTCGAAATAAATAGAGCTTCCGAACTGATTAGCCAACTGAACTAAGTGTGCAATTGGTGTTGCTTCCATTGAATTTGACATCTGAATAGTAACTTCTTTTTGCATGACGTCCTCCTGAAAAACTAAATAAAACCTAATGCCAGCTATCGCAATGTATCTGCAATTGCAGCCAGCTTTTTCAATCGATGATTCACACCTGACTTTCCTATTGGTGGATCAAGGTACTGACCTAAGGATCCAAGTGGTGTGTCGGGATATTCCAGCCTGACCTGTGCTATCTCCTGAAGCTGTTCTGGTAATGTCTCAAGTCCTAATTTTACTTCGATGAGATTAATATCCTCGATTTGGCGAACTGCTGTGTTAACTGTTTTGCTAATGTTTGCCGTCTCGCAATTAACCTTTCGATTGACTCTGCCACGCACTTCTTTAACTACTCGGATATTTTCAAGCTCCATAACTGAATGGGCCGCTTCCATTACCCTAAGGACTTCTACAACCTGTGCGCCTTCTTTAAGGTATACCACATATTTGCCTGTTCTACTAACGTATTTTGCACCTAGGTCAAATACATTCATAGCCTTAACAAGCTGCTTTGCCTGAGCCTCTAAAGGACAGACGATTTCAAAGTGATATCCCTTGTTTGGATCTGTAATGGAGCCAGCTGCCAAGAATGCTCCTCTGATGAATGAACGCTTGCAACAAGGCTGCTGCAATACTATTTCATCCACAGTGCTTTCATCCTCCGAAAGCTTAAGCATTTTTGTGGACTCCAAAAAGACATCATTAGACAGTGCTGTGACATCTTTCCCTATATTAAGTGTTTTATTTAATAAAGTAAAGACTTTTCTATTTAATGCATCCTCAGAAAGACTTCTAAATGAGTCAAATCCCTGCATTAGGATTATCCCCGCCAGCTCTGCCACCATGCAGTGTCTGGCTTTTGGATATATCCCTAAAAGCTCTTCCTTAACTTCCTTCGAAAATGACAATTATTTTCCTCTCAATGCATCCTTGCCAATATCACGATGCTCTATTTTAAGTCCATAAGACTCGTCACTTTTAAGTGCGTCGAATATTTCATCTGCCAGGCAAACGCTTCTGTGCTTTCCGCCTGTACATCCCACAGCTATAACCAGCTGATTCTTGCCCTCTTTAATGTAGTTTGGAATCAAGAATTTAATTAAGTCTGTGGTTTTCTCCAGGAAAGTTTGTGCCTCATCATATTTTAAGACAAAATCTTTTATAGGCTGGTCGTTTCCTGTGAAAGGTCTAAGATCTGTATCGTAATAAGGATTTGGTAAAAATCTAACGTCAAAAACCAAATCAGCATCCTCTGGAATACCGTACTTAAATCCAAAGGAAATGATTGTAACAAAAAGACTCTTGAAATCTACATCATCAACAAAAATCTTTTCAAGCTCTTCCTTAAGCTCTCTGGTCAATAGATGTGTAGTGTCGATAACGTAGTCTGCTATATCTCTAAGGAATCCGATTGATTCTCTCTCGTCTGCGATTCCTGCTGCTATTCGCTCTTTTCCTGAAAGTGGATGATTTCGTCTGGTCTCCTTGTATCTTTTAATAAGGACATCATCCTCAGCATCCAAAAACAGAATTGAAAACTGCTTATTATCGTTATCCAGCTCCTGAAGAATGTCTGGCAAAAGCTTCATACTGGCACCGTTTCTAACATCGATACCTACAACGATTTTTTCATCAAATGCGCCGTTTTCAGCCAGTTCAACAACACTTTTTAATAACTGAATAGGCAGATTGTCTACGCAATAATAGCCCATATCCTCCAGCATTTTAAATGCTGTGTTTTTACCTGCACCTGACATTCCAGTGAGAATTAATAACTTCATTATACGTTCCTCCCTATAATACGAACCTCTGGAACTAAATGAACTCCAAATTCTTCAAATACTTTTTCGTCTACATCATGCATAAGCTTAAGAACCTGTGCGGCTGTGGCATTTTTCCGATTAATAACAAATCCACAGTGCTTTTCTGACACCTGTGCATCGCCTACAGTATAGCCCCTTAGGCCTGCATCATCAATAAGCTTTCCTGCAAAATAACCTTCTGGCCTTTTGAAGGTAGAGCCTGCACTTGGGTAATTAAGTGGCTGCTTTGTAGTCCTTTGCTCTCTGATGTCAGCTATTTTTGCCTTGATTTCTTCTTTGTTACCAGAAGAAAGCTTTAAAGTAGCCGAAAGAACATAACCACCATCTTCCATTAAAGAAGAATGACGATAAGAAAGCTGAAGGTCTTCTGGTGTCATGATTTTTTCTTCTAAATCATTTGTAAGGACACGAACTTCTGTAAGGACATCCTTCATCTCTCCGCCGTAGGCTCCTGCGTTCATGTACACAGCGCCACCAATAGAGCCTGGGATCCCTGATGCGAATTCAAGGCCTGTCAGACCTGCATCAGCTGCCTTATTAGCAACTGATGAAAGCATAGCTCCAGCCTGCACCTGAATAATATCACCGTTTATAGTGATTGCATCGGACTTTTTGCCAAGAGAAATCACCACGCCTTCGATACCGTCGTCGGAAACCAAAACATTGCTTCCGTTGCCAAGGACTGTAAAAGGTACATCCGCTTCCTTTAAATATTTAATCAAAGGAATTATAGCGGCATAATCCGGCTCGATATAAATATCGGCCGGACCTCCAATTCTAAAAGTTGTGTGGTTTTTCATTGGCTCCTCTGTAAGGATTAGAGCCTCAGGAAAATTTTCTTTTAAATATTCTACTGTCTTTGAATACTTCTCATTAAGCATATTTGATAAATGCCTCATATCCTAATAATGCTTCGTATAAATCAACCTTTGAGATGATTTCACATGGTGCGTGCATTGAAAGTACTGCAACACCTGAATCGATAACCTGCATGTTGTAGTTACCCATGATGTAAGCGATTGTTCCGCCGCCACCCTGGTCTACCTTACCAAGCTCTGCTGTCTGCCAGAAAACATTGTCCTTGTCCATGATAGAGCGAACCTCTCCAACGTACTCTGCGCTTGCATCGTTTGAACCGCTCTTTCCTCTAGCGCCTGTGTATTTGTTAAATACAAGACCGCGTCCAAGGTAAGCTGCATTGTTCTTTTCAAATGCTGATGCATAGTTTGGATCAAATGCTGCGGATACATCTGATGAAAGAACCTTTGAATTTGTAAGAGCACGTCTAAGCTTAAGCTCAGAGTAATCTCCCATAAGGTTGTAAATTTCAGCAACAGTGTTTTCGAAGAACTTTGACTCCATACCTGTAGCGCCTACTGAGCCGATTTCTTCCTTATCTACAAGAAGAGCACATGCTGTCTTAGGAAGTGCCTTCTTCGCATTTACGATAGCCATAAATGATGGGTATGCACATACTCTATCATCATGTCCGTAGCCTAAAATCATAGAACGATCGAAGCCAAAGTCACGAGCTGGACCTGCTGGAACAACTTCGATTTCTGCTGAAATAAAGTCTTCCTCTTCGATACCATATTTTTCCTTGAGAAGCTTAAGAACGTTTTTCTTAACTGATTCCTTTTCCTTCTCGCCCTTTTTATCAAAACCTGGGATGCTGCCAACGATTACGTTAAGGTCTTCACCCTCTACAACCTTTGCACCCTTTTTATCCATCTGGTCTGCTGCAAGGTGGATAAGAAGATCTGAAATACCAAATACAGGATCTCCTGCATCCTCGCCAACGTTAACCTTTACAACCTCACCTGTCTTTTTAACAAGTACGCCGTGAAGTGCAAGAGGAATAGTAACCCACTGGTACTTCTTAATACCGCCGTAGTAATGTGTATCAAGAAGAGCGATATCAGAATCCTCATATAATGGATTCTGTTTTAAGTCCATTCTTGGGCTATCGATGTGAGCGCCAAGGATGTTAAGACCATTCTCAAGTGGAGCCTCACCGATGTTAAAGATAGCCATCATTTTGCCCTTATTAACAGCGTATACTTTGTCTCCTGCCTTGAGCTTTTTGCCCTTTGAAATAAGCTCCTCAAGATCTGTATAACCAGCCTTTTTAGCCTTCTCTACGAAAAATTCAATACATTCTCTTTCTGTTTTGCAGTCTGAAAGGAACTTTCTATAGTCCTCAGAGAATGCCATTACTTTTTTCATGTCTTTTTCTGAAGTATATTTACTCCATGCGTTTTTACGTTCCATGTAACTTAATATCTCCTAACCATTAACATTTATATTATCTTGAACTCTTCTATAGAGCTCTTCAGCAGCGTTATAGCCCATCTTCTTCTGACGATGGTTAACTGCTGCAGCTTCGCAAATAATAGCAAGGTTACGACCTGGTCTGATAGGAAGTGAGTGACATGTAACATCAATACCAAGGATATTCATGTATTCATCAGTCATTCCTAAACGGTCATATTCCTTTTCCTTTGACCAGTCTTCAAGCTTGATAACAAGGTCAATTCTCTGCTCGTCCTTAACAGCTTCAACACCGTAAAGGGACTTAACATCGATGATGCCGATACCTCTAAGCTCAATTAAGTACTGAGTGATAGAAGGGGCACGACCATATAATCTTTCATTATTTGGACGGCGAATCTCAACAACATCGTCTGAAACGAGACGATGTCCACGTCTGATAAGCTCTAGGGCTGCCTCAGACTTTCCAATGCCTGACTCACCTGTAATAAGAAGACCTTCGCCATATACATCTACAAGCACACCGTGGATTGTGGTGTATGGTGCGAAGTCCATATTTAACGAATAAATAAGTGCTGACATAAATTCAGATGTAGCACGGTCTGTTCCAAGGACAGGAATCTTTGCCTTGTTAGCTTCCTTTAAAAGCAGCTCCTCTGGCTCCTCTCCTCTACAGTAAATAACGCAAGGAATCTCATATGAGAAAAGCTTTGCAAATGCTGCGGCCTTGTCCTCATCTGATTTCTTTGCCAAATAAGCAGTTTCTACATTTCCAATAACCTGAATACGGCTTGGCTCGAAATGCTCGTAAAAGCCGTGAAGCTGTAAAGCTGGACGGTTTACATCAGCTACGGTAACCTTTGCCTCTTCAAGATTAAGCTCTGGTGTAAAATTGGTAAGGTTAAATCTTTCCTTAACAGTGGCGATTGTTACAAATTGTTTGTTTGCCATAAGAACCTCCCATCATTGATAAAATCTTAGACTATTTTAGCATAATTTCTAGGAATTAACAGGGTGGAAAAAATTATACACATTCTCTGCTGATTCCCTGTTCATAGCCTCTGTGTCCATTAAATCTTCTATAGTAGCCTCAGCCATTTTTTCTGCCGAAACATACTTTTTCATAAGAGCCTTTCGTCTCTTTGGGCCAATACCTTCAATATCATCAAGGAAGCTTTTTACCTGGCCCTTGCTGCGCAAGCTTCTGTGATATTCAATAGCAAATCTATGGGCCTCGTCCTGCAGTCTGGTGATAAGCTGAAAGCCTTCAGAGTGAGTATCTATTGGTAGCTCCACGTCTTTGTAATAAAGGCCTCTGGTTCTGTGGTGGTCATCCTTTACCATGCCGGCAATAGGAATATGAAGCCCTAGCTCTGCCATAACCTGCTCGGCTATGTGCACCTGGCCCTTTCCACCATCCATCATGATGATGTCTGGGAATCGAGTAAAGCTGTCCTCTACCACGCCACCATTTTCTTCAAGGGCCTCTATACCATGTGAAAAGCGTCTGGTAAGAACCTCATGCATTGATGCATAATCGTTTGGCCCCTCCACCGTTTTGATTTTAAACTTACGATAATCGGAGCGCTTTGGCTTACCTTTTTCGAATACTACCATTGAGCCTACTGACTGAAAACCTGATATGTTGGAAATATCGAAGGCCTCCATTCGACTGGCTCCAGGAAGACCAAGCAAGTCCGCAATCTCTTTCATGGCGCCGATGGTTCTGCCTTCTTCTTTTTTTATCTTTTCTCTATCCTGGTCAAGAACCATCTGAGCATTTTTTGCTGCAAGCTCAACTAGCTTTTCCTTGGCACCTCTCTTTGGGGTCACAATTCTAACCTTGCTGCCTTTTTTGTTTGTCAGCCAGGTTTCAAGCAGTGGTCTGCTTTCTAATTCAAACTGAACAAATACTTCCCTTGGAATAAAAGGAGTGCCTGTATAGTAATCCTTCAAGAAGTATTCGATTAAATCCTCATCATTTTCATCTACTCTGACGTTAATAAAGAAATGCTCTCGGCCAATCATTTTTCCGCCTCGGATAAAGAAGACCTGAACAACAGCATCCTCTCTGCCCTTTGCCATGGCAACAATATCTCTATCCTCACCATCTAAGGCTGTTGCTTTTTGGCGACCAGCGCAGACTTTTACAGACTCTATTAAATCTCTATAAAGAGCTGCCTTTTCAAAGTCCATATCTTCTGATGCCTTTAGCATTTTATCCTTTAGGTCTTTGATTGTATCTGCGTAATCTCCATTTAAAAACTCTATAACCTTGTCTACGTTTTTACGATATTCCTCTGGGGTTACATTTCCTTGGCACGGTCCTAGGCACTGCCCTATATGGTAGTTAAGGCACGGTCTGTTCTTTCCAAAATTCTCTGGCAGCTTTTGACTGCAGGTACGAATCTTATACAGCTTTTGCACTAGCTCTATGGTATCGTGCACCGCTCCTGCCGATGTAAATGGTCCGAAAAATTTACTACCGTTTTTCTTGAGCCTTCTAGAAAAAAGCACTCGTGGGAACATCTCTGTTACTGTAACCTCTATATAAGGATATGTTTTGTCGTCACGAAGCATTGTATTGTACTTTGGGCGATATTCCTTAATTAGGTTACATTCTAAAATAAGAGCCTCTAGTTCAGAATCGGTGACAATAAACTCGAAATAATCGATATTGGCCACCATCTGCTTTTTCTTGAGCCCCTCATCATGACTAGGCTGAAAGTACTGTCTCACTCTGTTTTTAAGGGACAGCGCCTTGCCTACATATATAATTTCATCATTACTTCCATGCATTAGATAAACTCCCGGTTGATCCGGGAGTTTACTTAAATCTTGTTCAGTTACCATAAATTACTCATCAAAAATGTTATCTGAAACTATATTGTTTGGATCGTTTTCTGTGTCCAAAACACTTTCTGTTACATTTTCATCTGC
>JAEEGF010312631.1_pt1 | contig 10720 bp, 8 predicted proteins | sample 9134171 | NCBI WGS metagenome assembly JAEEGF01 (sample SAMN16246542, study PRJNA631951) | gut metagenome | biome: gut microbiome; feature: rumen; material: AP-attached | host: Bos | place: Iran: Karaj | collected 2018-10 | reverse complement strand
CTGAGAAAATCACTCCTTTTGGAGGAATATTTCATGTGAGAGAGCAATTTTCCCATTATGTCGGCCCCATTATCGACAAAGTGCTGGGTCTGCGGTGTGCATCTTACGGCTATCAGTACAGTGAGATAGTCGGTTCGCTGTCAAGCGTCTAATTCTGCGGCGGCGACTGCGTTGAGGATGTAACAAGCCACCTGATGCCCCATCTCTCACTCCATCCCACTCTTCGCACATGCAGTTCTGACACCATCCTGAGAGGGATTTCGGAGTTGGCCACAGCTAACTTTGATGACATGAACAACGGGTTAGGATGGGCAAGGCTGCCAAAGTCCTTCATGGCAGAAAACACGGTCTTCCTCCTGCTGACGGCTATGATACGCAATTTCTACAAGTTCCTCACGGGAAGGCTTGACGCAAAAGCGTTCGGAATGAAGAAGACAAGCCGCATCAAAGCCTTTGTGTTCAGGTTCATCAGCGTACCTGCCAAGTGGATAAGGACGGTAAGGCACTATGAACAGAACATCTACACGGACAACCAATCATATCTGAACCCTTTTGCACTCGCTGACGGCTAAGAAAACGACTTCGCGGGTCAACGGCAGCACAAAGCCCCTATAATGCTTGACGGGGTAAGGGGAAACTGGGCGAGGACAACACGTAATTGCACCAATAGTGGCCGGAGATTCCGCAGATGGAGGGCGAGACAGCGAAACTAGTCCGCATGACTATTAGTTGCAGATTTTAGGTTAAATACAAAAAAAGAGTCCAGCATTTGCTGAACTCTTTGCGGAGAGAGAGGGATTCGCGCTCGGCGACGTAAGGAGACGCTTGCGTAGGGAAACGGAGCAAGAACCCCCGACCGGTGGGTGAGACACCCCTCTCAAAGCAAAAAAAGAGCTTAGCGAAATTGCTAAGCTCCTTTTGGTTGCGGAGAGAGAGGGATTCGAACCCCCGGTGCCTCTCAGCACGGCGGTTTTCAAGACCGCTGTAATCGACCACTCTACCATCTCTCCTTTAAGTCTTACGACTTGCAAATGTAAGAGTGATTTCTGATTTGCGAGTGCAAAGGTACATACTTTTTTTGAAACTACCAAATTTTTCTGCAAGTTTTTTTGAAAAAAGTTGCAAATCATAGTATTTTTATGTAATTTTGCATGCAATAAAGCACTTTTACCCATAATTATTCCTATGACAGACAAGAAATACGACGTAGTTCTTTTTGATCTCGACGGCACACTTACCGACAGTGGCGAAGGTATTATGAAATGCGCACAATATGCCTTGGCTAAGATGGGAATTGAAACAAAAGACCACCTCTCACTGAGAAAATTCGTAGGACCTCCACTTGAGGATTCATTCATTGACTTTTATGGTTTTTCTACAGAGAAAGCACACGAAGCAGTGATGGCATACAGGGAAAGATACTTTGACATAGGCATGTATGAACAGCAGTTATATGAAGGAGTAAACGATTTCCTTGAAAGGCTCAAGACAGAAGGCTACACCGTCGGCATCGCAACAAGCAAGATGGAGAGGCAGGCAAGATGGGTGGTAGAGAATTTTCACCTCAACGTTTGTATTAATAATGTATACGCACGAGACGATAAAGGAACGATACATACCAAGGCCGACGTAATAGAGAATGCATTAAGACGATTAAATATAACCGACAGAAGCAGGGTGCTGATGATAGGCGACAGGAAGTTTGACATAAGAGGAGCAATAGAATGCGGTTTGGACTCTGCCGGTGTTCTGTGGGGATATGGCGACGAAGCAGAATTGAAAGAAGCTGGAGCCGACTATATTTGCCACGACTTTAACGACATACTGAAAATACTAAAATGACATACCCCGATAATTACGAGAGGAAAATAGGTTTCGAAGACATAAGGCAGATGCTGCGTGGCAACTGCATGTCCACGTTGGGATGGGAGCGCGTTGGCGACATGACATTCATGACCGACGCCAACAGCATCAGGACTAAGCTGGCAGAAGTAAGAGAATTTCGTAAACTGAAGGAGGACGACGAAGAACTTCCCCTGCAGTTCTTTTATGACGTAAGGCAAAGCGTAGCACGCTTGAAACTGAAAGGCACGCACATGGAAGAACAGGAGTTATTCGAACTGATGCGCAGCCTGCAAACCATACATGGACTAAAGAAATGCATTGGCACGAAAACGGAATCGGAGGACGACCCTGCTGAGGAAAAAACTGAGATAACGTACCCTTCACTATGGCATCTGGCTAAGGATATCAGCACTCACCATGAAGTGGTAAGAAGAATATCTGCCATACTTGACAAATTCGGACACATAAAGGATTCCGCCTCATCAGCACTGTTCCACATACGCATAGAACTAAAGAAAACCGCCGGCAGCATTTCACAAACCTTAAACTCCATACTACGCTCTGCGCAAGCCGAAGGCCTGGTAGAGAAGGACGCCTCGCCTACCATGCGAGACGGCAGGCTCGTAATACCTGTAGCGCCTGCAATGAAGCGTAAGATACAAGGTATCGTACACGATGAGTCTGCATCGGGAAAGACTTTGTTCATTGAGCCTACCGCCGTAGTGGAGGCAAATAACAGGGTACGAGAACTTGAAGCCGAGGAAAGACGGGAGATAATCAGAATACTAACTGAGATAAGCGACGAGATCAGGCCTTCTGTTGACATGATACTTACGTCAATGAAGTTTCTCGCAGAGATAGACTTCATACAGGCAAAGGTACAGTTAGCAGAGCAGTTTGAGGCCATCGAACCAGAAATACAAGACAAACCGCACATAGACTGGATAGGCGCCAGGCACCCACTCCTGCATGAGAGTCTGAAGAAACAAGGCAAGCACATCGTACCACTTGATATAGAACTTCAAAACGACGACAAGGGAGGCAAGATTCTGATTATCTCAGGCCCTAATGCAGGTGGCAAGTCCGTATGCCTTAAAACCGTAGGCCTACTCCAGTACATGGTTCAATGCGGAATCAGCGTTCCAATGAACGAAAACAGTACAATGGGAATATTCCGCAACATCATGATAGACATTGGTGACGAGCAGAGTATAGAAGACGACCTGTCAACATACTCTTCACACCTTATGAACATGAAGGTCATGATAAAGAATGCGAGCAGGGACACGCTGTTGCTGATAGATGAATTCGGCACCGGCACCGAGCCGCAGATAGGCGGTGCCATAGCAGAAGCCGTACTGAAACAATTCTGGAAGAAGAAGGCATGGGGCGTCATAACCACCCACTACCAGAACCTGAAGCATTTCGCCGAGGACCACCCCGGGGTAGTCAATGGTGCCATGCTGTATGACAGACACGAGATGAAAGCACTCTTCCAACTTCAGGTAGGCAGACCAGGCTCATCTTTCGCCATCGAGATTGCCCGCAAGACGGGATTACCTGAAGAAGTCATCGACGACGCCTCTGACATCGTAGGTCAGGACTACATACAGAGCGACAAGTACCTGCAGGACATCGTACGTGACAAGCGCTATTGGGAGCAAAAGCGCCAAACCGTACACCAGAGAGAAAAAGACATAGAAAAGACCATATCGCGTTTTGAGACCAGCGTGGAGGAAATCGAGTCTGAGCGCAAGGCCATTCTGCAGAGAGCCAAGAAACAGGCTGAGGAACTGCTCAAGGAGGCTAATCGCAGAATAGAAAACACCATACGTGAGATAAGGGAGGCCGAGGCTGAGAAAGAGATGACGAAGCGCCTGCGTAATGAGATGGAGGAGTTCAAGCAGGAGGTGAACGACATTGACGCCACTGCTAAGGATGCTGCCATCGAGAAGAAGATGCAGCAGATACTGGCAAGAAGGGAACGACAAGCCAAACGCAAGGAAGAGAAAAAAAACAAAGCGGCAAGCAACACGGAGAACACTTCCGTCGCACCATTGCAGCAAAGCACCAAGGACCAAGACGTAAGAATAATAAGAGAAGGTAACCACGTCAAGATAAAAGGCACAAAGTCAACGGGAGTGATCGAAAGCATACAAGGACAAAATGCCATCATCATAATCGGAGACATGAAAACAAAGATGCCACTTGACAAACTTGACAACGACGACAGCAACACAGTGCAAAAGCATCTTAACATTCCCACCACGAAATTTGACAAAATGACACGAGAGGTTATAGATGCTCACAGTGGCAATTTCAGACACGAGATTGACGTAAGAGGACTCCGAGGAGACGAGGCTTTACTCGAGGTGCAGCATTTCGTTGACGACGCCATACTTACCGGTGCAACAAACATACGAATACTCCATGGCAAAGGAAACGGAATACTAAGAAGTTTGATACGTCAGTACCTCAACACCATACCAAATGTAATAGGATGCCGGGACGAACATGTACAATTTGGCGGTGCAGGCATCACGGTCGTTGATATTGGATAATAAAACATACATTGCTAATGATAAGGCTTAAAACACTAAAACTCATACGCAGTACAGAGGAACTTGCCGCCCTACCCGACGGCAAACTACTCATAAACACCATTAACGCGCACTCATATAACACCGCAAGGAAAGATGAGATGTTCGCTGATGCATTACGCAAAGGAGATGCCCTCATACCCGACGGTATGAGCATCGTCAAGGCTTGCCGACTTATCAAAGCAGACTATATTCCTATTGAACGAATAGCAGGATGGGACCTCTTCTCACTAGAGATGACACGACTGAACAATTCCGGTGGCAAAGTCATGTTCGTCGGAAGCAACGATAACGTTTTGGGCATGATAAAAGAAAGGGCAGCAAAAGATTTTCCGAACCTCAAGGTCAGAACATACAGTCCACCATACAAAGCTGTATTTTCCGAGGAAGACAATAATGCCATAATAGATGCAATAAACAACAGCTCCCCCAACTTGCTATGGATAGGAATGACTGCCCCAAAACAAGAAAAATGGATTTATCAGAATTGGGATGCACTGAACATTAACTGTCATTGCGGAACCGTCGGCGCCGTATTTGATTTCTATGCCGGCACGAAAGACCGGGCACCGCTTTTCTGGCAAAAACACGGCATAGAGTGGCTGTATCGCCTAATAAAAGAGCCACGCCGCATGTGGCGAAGATACATAATAGGCAACATCCTTTTCATATTCTACATTGCGCAGGAGAAAATTGAGGCATTGTAAACTCCACCTCAAAAAAGCGGCCTACCAAATGGTAGGCCGCATCACCTATTATTAAGAATTCCCCTAATAAAAGGATTGCTACAACGTGGTTTTACAACCACTTTTACAATCATTAAACACAACTTTTACAAAAGTCACCTATGGTCATCACGACGACAGTGCTAAAAAGAATCAATCAATGATTTTACTACTAACATTTTTACTAAATAAGAATTTTACTTAAACATTTTCACAATAAGATATTTTCTTCTCTTTTTGTACTGCAAAGATAACACCTTTTTTGGTTATACACAAGAATTTCTACACATTTATTTCTGTGCAGAATACACATACTAGCAGCTTATTATATTAATATTGAACGATTTACAAAATTGTGTAGGCACACATTTTTTATGCTAATTATTTGTGTATTCACACAATTTAGACAAAAAAAATCTCAGTTACACAACATTTGTCGTAAACTGAGAAACTAAAAAGTGACTCCGCTGGGATTCAAACCCAGGACCTTCAGAACCGGAATCTGACGCTCTATTCAGCTAAGCTACGGAGCCGCGAGACACTAACTTATTTTTTGCAAAATCGTATGCAAAGGTACGAAAAAGAATTTAAATTTGCAACAAAAGTTATAAAAAATGTATATTGACAGTCCTAAATAGCAGCCTTCTCATATTTTTTTTGTAACTTTGCATAACTTTATAGCTACATACATTCGTTTTCAAAAAGACAAAAACAAACCAAACAACATACATGGAAAAGAAACTTGGTAAAATAATGGCACTGGCAAACCAGAAAGGTGGAGTTGGAAAAACCACCACCACAATTAACCTGGCAGCCTCACTTGCTACATTGGAAAAAGCCGTCTTGGTAATAGACGCAGATCCGCAGGCTAATGCATCAAGCGGTCTTGGTGTTGACCTGCACGAAGTAGAGTGCTCACTGTACGAGTGCATCATTGACCATGCTGATGTCCGTGATGCAATATACACCACAGACATTAATGGACTTGACATAATACCAAGCCACATTAACCTCGTTGGTGCAGAAATAGAAATGATCTCCCTACCAAACAGAGAAAAGGTCCTCAAGAACTTGCTTGAGTCTATACGCCAGGATTACGACTACATCCTCATTGACTGTTCACCTTCTTTGGGACTTATAACAGTGAATGCCCTGACTGCTGCCGATTCTGTAATCATACCTGTTCAGTGTGAATATTTTGCATTGGAGGGAATCGGCAAGTTGCTCAATACAATAAAAATTGTAAAGAGCAAACTCAACCCACAGTTGGAGATCGAGGGATTCCTGCTGACAATGTATGACAACCGCCTACGTCTTGCTAACCAGATATATGACGAAGTGAAACGTCATTTCCAGGAATTGGTATTCAAGACCGTAATCCAGCGTAACGTAAAGTTGTCAGAGAGCCCGAGCCATGGCTTACCTGTCATATTGTACGATGCTGATGCAGCAGGAACCAAGAACCATCTATCACTAGCAAAAGAAATTGTAAGTAGGGAGAAGTAATAAACATGATAAGGAAAAAATACAACGCACTGGGCAGAGGACTTGACGCACTGATATCTACAGAGCAGGTACGACCACAAGGTTCCTCAACCATTAATGAAATAGCTATCGAACTCATTGAGGCTAATCCGAACCAGCCTCGTCGGGAATTCGACGAACAAGCTCTGCAGGAGCTTGCAGCGAGCATAAAGGAACTCGGAATCATACAGCCAATAACATTAAGGCAGATTGGGGACAATCGCTTTCAGATAATTGCCGGAGAACGCCGTTGGAGAGCATCACAGCTTGCAGGACTCAAGGCAATTCCTGCATACATACGCACCATAAGCGATGAGACCGTAATGGAACTTGCGCTTGTAGAGAACATTCAACGCGAGGACCTTAATGCCATAGAAATAGCATTGGCATATCAACATCTGCTTGACATTGACGGTATGACGCAGGAGAAAGTGTCGGAGCGCGTAGGCAAGAGCCGCGCAGCAATCGCCAATCAACTACGTCTGCTTCGTCTGCCTGCACAGATACAGTTGTCACTACAGAAGAAAGAACTTGACATGGGACATGCAAGGGCACTCCTTGCACTTGACTCTCCTTCACTGCAGGTAAAGGTCTATAAGGAAATTATTAAGAACGGATATTCCGTAAGAAAAGTTGAGGATATAGTAAAAAGTCTCAACGACGGTGAAGACATCAAGTCTGTAAAGAAAGCAATCAAAGGAGAGCCTGCGCTTTCTGAGGAATACATAGCCTTGCGTGAGCAATTAGGTAATCGCATTGGGGCAAAAGTCCAGATGGTATGTAATTCCAAAGGCAAAGGCAAGATAACAATACCTTTCGCATCAGAAGAGGAATTGAGAAAGATAATCAATTCTTTTGATAATGCAAGCAATCAATAGAAACTGTCTTTGACAAATAGAAACATCACACTTTGTTATATAATAATATATATAAGGTAAAAGAGCTGTCCGCACATTGGCTTATCATAGCATTGGCTATCCTGCTACTACCGCAAGCTGCTAACGCGCAGGATGCTACATACGACACATTGAGTGTCATCGAGCCATCGCTAACACATGAAGATTCAGTGTCATTGAGCAAAATGGGCAAGAAACTGGAAAAGGACATGAAACGCGACTGGTCTAAGTGGAGGCCTGATCCCAAGCGTGCCATGTGGCTTGCCATCGTCATTCCTGGTGCTGGTCAGATATACAATCGCAAATACTGGAAACTGCCTATTATATACGGAGGTTTTCTGGGATGTGCATACGCCATGCGATGGAACAACCAAATGTATATGGACTATTCGCAGGCATATCTTGACATAATGGACAACGACCCGACGACAAAAAGCTACACACAGTTTCTACACCTCGGCACAGAAATCACATCTGCAAATGAAGACAGATACAAAGAAATCTTCAAGTCAAGGAAGAACAGATACAGACGCTGGCGCGACCTGAGTTTCTTCTGTATGCTTGGAGTATATGCCTTATCTATCATTGACGCATATGTCGATGCTTCGCTTTCTACCTTCGATATATCGGACGATTTAAGTCTGCATATCGAACCTGCGGTAATAAACAACAAAGCGAAAGTGGGTAACCAAAACATAGCACCATACAGCGAAACAGCCAAAACATCTGCTATAGGGATAAGTGGCGCATTGACTTTTTAAAGAAAAAATAATATAATAATGAATATAAAAAACTTAAAACATTACATTATCGTTATTGCCATATTATTTGGCATTTCACCATTTGTAACAAGCATTTATGCAAATATCAACCTTTTCCAGATGACATCCCTCGTCCCAAACAATGACGACGAGGAGGATGAAGAGGATGAGGATGAGGACGAAGAAGAGGAAGATGATGAAGATGAAGATGAGGATGAGGATGAGGACGAGGACGAGGAGGAGGAGGAAGATGATGAAGAAACTGCTGTAAATGATTCTATCGCACAGGTTGAAGAAATTGTCATCACAGACAAGGACGGACGCGAAGACATCATCGAAGTTCCTGAAGGAATGGTTGTTAACCTTGACGAAGTACTGAAGGAATACAATGCACAGCAATACCTGCAGATGGATACCACCTGCAAAATGAGTGATGAAAATCCTACATATTCTCAGGATGTATATGTTGACAGGCTCAAGCGTATGCCTACAGCAATAGAAATGCCATGGAACGACGTTGTGCAGAAGTTCATAGACCGTTACAGCGGACGCCTGCGTCGCTCTGTAAGTTATATGTTAGGTGCATCAAACTTCTATATGCCTATTTTCGAGCAGGCCTTGGAGGTGTATGGACTTCCATTGGAACTTAAGTATCTGCCTGTGATTGAATCTGCGCTCAACCCTAACGCGATAAGTCCTGTAGGTGCAGGTGGCCTGTGGCAGTTTATGAACGCCACTGGCAAGCGTTACGGACTTAAGATAAACTCTATGATTGACGAGCGCCGCGATGCTGTGAAGGCTTCATACGCCGCAGCACACTACCTCAGCGATCTGTATAACATATTTGGAGACTGGAGTTTGGTGATTGCAGCATACAACTGCGGACCTGGCAATATCAACAAAGCTATACAGCGTTCTGGCGGCAAGCGAGACTACTGGGAGATTTACCCTTACCTGCCAAGCGAGACACGAGGATATGTGCCAGCATTCATTGCAGCGAACTATATCATGACCTATTATTGTGAGCACAATATATGTCCTATGCTCACCAAGTTACCTGTGCAGACTGATACAATAATGCTATACAAAAATCTGCACTTCGAACAAGTTTCACAGGTTCTTGGCATAGACATTAAGGAACTCCGTGCCCTTAACCCACAATATCGTCGTGACATTGTAACAGGCTACAGTGAACCCACCGACCTTCGTCTGCCAGTGGAATACATTTCCAAATATATAGAGATGGAGGATTCCATCTTTGCCTATGACGTATCTGCGCTCATGAAGCGTGACCTCGTAGAGGTAAACGATGGACCTAGCTATACAGCAAGAAAACCTGTAACATATAGCAGGAAGAGCAGTAGAAGCTACAAACGAGGCAAAAGCTCGGTACGCAAGAAAAAGTCATCACGCTCTCGAGTTAAGTCTAAACGCAAGAGCAAGAAGTCAAAAGTATCAAAGAAGAGGAGATCTTCAAGAAAGTCTTCTACAAGACGTCGCACTACCAAGAAAAGAAGAAGGTAGTGTCGCGATACGAGAGAGAATAAGAATAAATACTACGACACATACCGTCTAACCAGGCAATACCCTATGGCAAACTGCTCCACGAAAACGTGGTGGCAGTTTGCGAAACGGGAAACTACTATGAACGAACAACAAACAATAGAACAATCTTTCAACGAACTGCTTGAAAGTTACCTTAACTCTAACCATCGAAAGAAAGTCGATGTGATACAAAAGGCATTCAACTTTGCCTTACATGCTCACCAAGACGAAATACGTCCTTCCGGAGAACCCTACATGGCACATCCATTAGCGGTTGCGAAGATAGTATCTAAGGAAATGGGCCTTGGCAGTACATCTATATGTGCAGCCCTTCTGCATGATGTACTTGAAAACACCGACTACACCATAGATGACATAAACAATATCTTCGGACCAAAGATAGCCCAGATTGTTGACGGCCTGACAAAAATCGCTGGTGGAATATTCGGAGACAAAGCATCAACGCAAGCAGAGAATTTCAAGAAACTCTTGCTTACAATGAGCGAAGATATCCGCGTCATCCTCATTAAGATATGCGATCGTCTGGACAACATGCGTCACCTCGATTTACAACCTGAAACAAAGCAATATAAAATCGCAGGAGAGACACTGTATATCTATGCACCGCTTGCTAATCGTCTTGGTCTCAATGCCATCAAGACAGAATTGGAAGACCTATCTTTCAAATATGAACATCCTGACGAATACGACGCTATAGAAAAGAAGCTCGCACACACAAGAGAGCAACGTGAGACGCTTTTCGCAGACTTTACCACCCCCATACGAGAATCCCTCGATAAGATGGGAGTAAACTACAAACTAAA
>JAEEGF011333055.1_pt1 | contig 10721 bp, 6 predicted proteins | sample 9134171 | NCBI WGS metagenome assembly JAEEGF01 (sample SAMN16246542, study PRJNA631951) | gut metagenome | biome: gut microbiome; feature: rumen; material: AP-attached | host: Bos | place: Iran: Karaj | collected 2018-10 | reverse complement strand
GGACGGTAAAACCGTATATGATATATCACCCGATACTTTCACTCAATATGTGATTGAAGCGGTTGATTTTGGAGTAAATATAATCGGAGGATGCTGCGGCACTTCTCCCGAATACATATCTAAACTTCGTGATGCCATAAGTAATAAAACAAGAATTGACGAGACGGAAAAGAATCTGACCGTCGTTTCGTCTTATTCTCATGCCGTCGCTTTCGGAGAAAGACCTCTGATTATCGGCGAAAGACTCAATCCCACAGGAAAAAAAGCAATCAAGCAGGCCCTTCTCGACAAGAATTCAGATTATCTGCTCAAAGAGGGCAGAAGCCAACAGGTTGCGGGAGCGGACATCCTTGATGTCAACTGCGGTATGCCCGGAATAGACGAGCGCGAAATGCTGACTGATACGGTTTACAAGTTGCAGGCGGTCTGCGATCTGCCTTTGCAGATTGATACATCGGATTTTTCAGCGATGGAAAGCGCGCTCAGAATTTATAACGGAAAACCCGTGATAAACTCTGTTAACGGTAAGCGAGAGGTGATGGAAAAAGTTTTCCCGCTCGCGAAAAAATACGGCGGTGTCATCGTTGCTCTGACTCTTGACGAGAACGGAATACCCGAAACTGCAGAGGGCAGACTCAAAATCGCGCAGACGATTCTTGAAACAGCAAAAGAATACGGAATCGGTAAAAAGAACATTATCTTTGATCCGCTCACGCTGACTGTAGGCACGGATTCATCTGCCGCTAAGGTTACTCTCGAATCTGTACGGCTGATTACGAAAAAAACCGGATGCAATACTGTTCTCGGTGTTTCAAATGTTTCATTCGGTCTGCCGGGCAGAAGCATTATTAATTCGGCTTTCTTCATTCTCGCTATGCAGAGCGGTCTCTCATCCGCAATAATAAATCCGCTTTCTCCCGAAATGATGGGCGCTTACCGATCATATCTCGCGCTCAAAGGTATAGACAAATCGTGTCTCGATTATATTTCATATGTGAAAGCTAGAGAAGGGGAGCAGCAAGCCAATACCCCGAAAACTCAATCTGACGACACACTCGAAAAGGCAGTCGTCGAAGGCAGAAAGGAAGCCGCGGCGCTTATTACCAAAGAGCTCCTCAAAGATATTGCTCCGCTTGATATCATTTCGGAAAAGATTATTCCCTCGCTTGATGTTGTCGGAAAGAATTTTGAGAGCAAAAAGGCCTTCCTGCCCGAGCTTCTTTTAAGTGCCGAGGCGGCAAAGGCGAGTTTTGAAATCATAAAAGAGAACTATTCTACCGGTGCGGGTGCAGGTAAATTCACTGTTATTCTCGCTACCGTAAAGGGCGATATTCACGATATCGGCAAGAATATAGTCAAGCTTCTGCTGGAGAATTACGGCTATAAGGTAATTGATCTCGGTAAGGATGTTCCGAGCGAAGATGTGCTTAAAGCCGCAAAAGTGAATTCGGCGAGGGTTGTAGGCCTGAGCGCACTTATGACTACCACTTTGCCTTCAATGGAAGAAACTGTCTCCCTTATCAAGAAAGAATTGCCCGATTGCGTTGTGATTGTCGGCGGTGCAGTGCTGACAGCTGAATATGCAGAAAAAATACATGCTGACGCCTATTGCTCAGATGCAATGGAGACTCTCAGATATTTAGAGGCAATAAAATGATTGAATTAAAGAAGATAGAACTGAGCGATTATTCACTGATCAAGAGCTATTTTGACCGTTTCCCCTCGCAGAGCTGTGACAGGACTGCCGGTGCTATAGTTATGTGGCGTGATTATTTTCATTACCATTACGCGCTCTGCGGAGATAATATGGTTATTGTATCTCCCGGCCACCATCATACTTATTTCTATTATCCCGTCGGCGGGAATCCGGAAGCTGTTCTGGATGAAATCGATGAATACTGTGCCCAAAAGGGGATTAAGCCCTCGTTTGCATCACTGTCCGCAGAGGAAAATGAAATCCTCAGCAAGAGGTATCCGGGTTCTGTCAGCGAATCCGAGCGGGATTGGTTTGATTATATCTACGATTATGAATCTCTGACTTCACTGGTCGGCAAAAAGCACGCTCACCAGCGTAATCAGATTCATAAATTCGAGCACGATTCACCCGAGTTTGTTTTCGAAAAGATAACCGCCGAAAATATACCGGAGGTAAAGGAATTCAACCGTAATTTCAAATTCCACGCTGAGAAGGAATCCGGCAGCGCGGAGCGCGAGCTCGCTATGTGTCTTGAGGTGCTTGATAATTATGATGTTTACGCTCAGAGGGGTGCCCTGCTCCGTGTCGGCGGTAAGGTCGTCGGATATACTCTCGGTGAAATCTCGGGCGACACTCTGTTTGTCCATGTTGAAAAAGCGGATACTTCCTACCGCGGAGTCTATCAGATGCTCTCCAATCTTTTTCTTAAAAGTATGGAGGGAGAGAGTATTAAATTTGTCAACAGGGAAGAGGATTGCGGCGACCCCGGCTTAAGGCAGTCGAAAATGTCGTATGCACCGCTGTTCCTTCTTGAGAAGTGGACTTTATATTTATCATAAATTATTAAGCCAAACATATACAGAAAAATGAAAGGTGATTTTTATGTCAGAAACCTGCAAATACCCGATCATTCTTGTGCACGGTCTTTTCGGATGGGGCGATGACGAAGGCCTCAATGACCGCCTGCCATACTGGGGCGCGAACACCTGCAATATCAAGGAGCACTATACTGAGCAGGGCTATGAGATTTACGCTGCTTCGGTCGGCCCCGTCTCTTCTGCCTGGGACAGAGCCTGTGAGCTGTATGCCCGCATTGTCGGCGGACCTGTTGACTACGGCAAGGTCCATTCGGAAAATGCTCAGCACAGGCGCTTCGGCAGATTCTATAACGAGCCTCTGATTGAGAAATGGGATAAGGATCATAAAGTTCACCTTGTCGGCCACTCTTTCGGCGGCAATACAGTCAGAATGCTTGCTCATCTGCTGACATACGGCGATCCCGATGAGGTTGCCGCGAGTCCCGATGACTGCTCAGAGCTCTTCAAGGGCGGCCACGAAGACCTGCTCTGCTCGATAGTAACTATCTGCGCGCCGCATAACGGCACCACGATTTTCAAGGCCGTCGATAAATTCAAGATTCTTCCGCTTATGAAGCTCATTGTCTATAATTATATGGGCCTTATGGGCAGATCACCCGCGGAAGGCACGATTTTTGATTTCCACCTTGAGCAGTACGGTATGAGTGATACCCCCGGTCAGCGAGACGCCTTCCCGCTCCGCAGAGCACGAAAAATGTACAGTAAGAACAAAGATAACGCGGAATACGATTTCATGCCCGAGGGCGCAAAGAAGATGAATGACTACATCAAAATCAGCCCCGATATCTATTATTTTTCGTATTCCTACAATGCCGTTTCGATTAATTTCAACGGCAGGCACCATATCCCATGGGACACCGATTTCAAGTTCCTGGCATTCACCTCGTCTTTCATTCTGTTCTATAATCACTTCTTCAGACCGGCAGGGGATTATGAATTCGCGGATTACGCCAATGACGGTCTCGTAGATCTGCCTTCGGCTCTCTTCCCGAAGGGCGAGCCTTATATGTATTATGATGAGAACGATATAAGACCCGGCGTGTGGAATGTTATGAAAACCCGCCAGGGCGATCACGGCACACCGATAGGGCTCTTCTCTCCGACTGAGGAAACGTTTGAGCTTTATGATGTTATGTTCGCAATGCTCCGCGATATAGAAAAGAGATTTGACGCCCCGGTAAAAAAGCTTCCGGAAGCGGACGAAGATAATAAATCCGCGCCGAAGAAACCGGCAAGAAAGCCTGCAAAAAAGACTGAGAAGAAAACTCAGCCCAAAGCGGCGGCAAAAACAAAAAAAGATGAGAAGGCAGAAACAGCCGACAAACCGGTAAAAGCGGCTCCGAGAAAGAAAAAAACGGCGGACAAAGCCGAATGAGTTATACACAGAGGCAATTTTCACAAAGGCGGTGAATTATGAAAAAGAAGAATAAACTGCCGGGAGGTACCTGGTTTTTCGGCATACTTGCGATAATCTGTATTCTCTGGGGGGGCTATAAGCTTCCTCAGGAAAACGGCGATGCTATTGTTAAAAATGCGGTTGCGCTTGAAAACGGCACAACCTCAGCTGAAAACGATGGTGAGGTTGTCTTTGTCACCGGCAAACCCGTGATAAAAGAAAAACCGACAGATACCGTCACGGGAGTTTCTGCCGACGGATACATTCTTGTCAGGGATGTCGAGATGTATCAGTATTACATTGATGATGATACGGTCTATAAGGATTTTATTTCCGATCAGAAGAAGAATATCGGAGGCAGGGGAGGAGAAACTTATGAAAATCCCGATTTCCCCGATAATCTCTCTTCGGCAGTCATCTGCGGCGAAGTATATATAGACGGCGGCAATCTTCGTGTAGGTGAGGATTATCTCTGCACCTTCAGCGAATCCGGATATAAGTATTTCAATAACTCGCACGACCTGACAGATATTGACGGTTCCGCAAAAATTGACGGTTACACCTACTCGGGCGGCTGGTATTATTCGGGCTCGTCCTCCGATTATAAGCTCGGCGATATCAGGATAAAATACAAGTATCTTCCCGCGTCATCTCTTACCGGATTATCTGCGGTCGGTCTGCAGAACGGCACGACTCTGGGCGGATTGAAAAATGCCGAAAAAGCTTTTATGACAGATAAAATCTGCTCTCAGCAGGAAATGTCCGAACTAATCGGCGGTGATAATCATTCAATGGCGGTATTTCTGCTGTTCCTCGGATTTGTCAATCTTATCATTGCTTCCGTAATATTCCTGATTAAAAAGGGAAAGGCAAAAAAGAAGGCGGTCAACGCCGCTTTTCTCGCAGTATTTGTCGCTTTGCTTTCACTCTTCCCCATGGTTAATGCGAAGGCCGATTTCGGCGACTACGGCGGCGACTATGATTACGGCGGAGATTATGACTACGGCGGCAACGATTACGGCGGGTATGACTACGGGGGATATGATTATGACCACGATGACTATACAACCCGCGAAACAACGACCGCTTACTATTACTATATAGCTGATTCCAGGTCCGATGATCTGATTTACGGCGGTATCTATTCTTATCTCAACAACTCCGGCAGAGAGCTTGAGGTCACTCCGCTAGGATCTGTTGATCAGGACGTTGACGGCGGCTCGGCTCTTTTCGGTACTTCATATTTCGGCTATATTATCGGTTATCTGATTTATAAATTCAATAAGCGAAAGAAACCCGCACGCAGACCCGGCCCGAGACCTGCCGGAGCGCAGAGAACAAATATGTCCGAGCTTCTTCCGATTGCGGATTTTATGCAGATTGATACCGGCTTTGATCCCGAAAAATTCAAGGCCGATGTTGCGGATATGTATGTGAAATTCCAGCAGTCCTGGCAGAATAAGGATATGCGCAATCTCAGAGAATATCTCACCGATGAATTCTATGCCCAGTGTGAGGGTAATCTTCAGAACTATATCAGAAACCACCAGACAAATATGATTGAAAATATCGTGGTTGATAATGTCGAGATAAGAGGCTGGAAGCACGATAACACAAACGATGTCATAATCGCCGAGCTTAAGACAGAAATCACCGATTATGTGATTGACGACTCAAGCGGCAATGTTGTCAGAGGCAGCAGAACCAACCGCAGAATCATGCAGTATGAGTGGTCGCTTGTCAGAAAGAGCGGCATAGTCACGCAGGACGAGGACGAATCCGAGAAGGTCTGTCCGAACTGCGGCGCCCCGCTCACGCTGAATGCCGCCAACGAATGCGAATACTGCGGCTCTATTATCACAATGGAAGCACACAACTGGGCGGTCAGCTCTATCAAGGGCCTCTCTCAGCGTACAATTCAGAATTGATTTTATCCCTCCCCCCGGGGAGGGATTTCTTTATTGATTTACATTCGTTATCCCCTTCGAAAATACTTAAACTTGACTTTTTTCTCTTTTTAATATATAATTACATGAATTATTATGTTAATAATTAAATTATGTTTCGAGGTGGTAAACTATGGCTTTTTCCGATTTAGGCGTTATTCTGGGTGATATTTCAAGAGCGCAGATCAAACATCATACCAAAGACCCGCTTAAGGCCCAGAAGGCTGTCCTTAAGAAGATTGTCAGACGCAATAAGAATTGCGAGCTGGGCAAAAAACTCAATTTTAAAGACATTCATTCTATCGAGGATTATCAGAGAATAGTTCCTCTTTCAACTTATGCAGATTATGAGCCGTATGTTGACAGAATGATGCAGAACGGCGAAGACAGAATCATGTTTTCCGGCAAGAATATCCGCTACGCTTCTTCCTCGGGTTCCGTCGGCAAGCCCAAGATGCTTCCCAAGGGAATCAACGACCTTTGGAAGATGCAGTGTCTCGGCTTCTCAGCTTCGATCGCGACCGCTTTCCATTTCATGAAGGAAAGAGGCATAAGGATGCGCAATCAGGTCGGCCCTCTCGCTGTCAATCTTTCAGGCCATAAGACCGATGACGATAAGATGAGCAACGGCGCGGCGCAGATTCCTCTGCGTTACCTCAAGTGCATCCTTCCTTTCTTCTGCACTTCACCGCTTGAGCTGCTTTTCCCCTCGCTTGAAGATAAACTCGACACCTCATATCTTCATCTGAGATTCTGCCTCGGCAATAAGAAAGTCAGCTATCTCGGTTCAATCGTTGTAACTCTTCTTACCCAGATGCTCGATTACCTTGAAGAGAACTGGGAGATGATGTGTGACGATATAGAGAAGGGTATTATCAATCCCAATATTGATTGTACTCCCGAGCTCCGCAAGAAGTTCGAAAAGAGACTCAAGCCCGATCCCGAAAGAGCGGCTTTCCTTCGCGCTGAATTTGCGAAGGGTTTTGAGGATCCCATTGCTCCCAGAATCTGGCCGAAGCTCCAGTGGGCTTACGGTATGATGGGCTCCAATCTTCAGGTTTATGTTGATAAGCTCCGCAAGTATATCGGACCCAACATTCCGATTCACAATATGGGCTACGCTGCCGCTGAGGGCTTCTTTGCTGCTCCGACAGAGCTCGATGTCAACGACTATGTATTCCTTCCCTGGTGTCTCTTCTTCGAGTTTATCCCCGTAAACCGCGATGACGATACCAGCGAAGAGGTCGAGAGACCGCTTCTTCTCCACGAGCTTGAAGTCGGTAAGGATTATGAAATCATAGTCTCCAATTTCTCCGGCCTTTACAGATACAGAGTTGAGGATGTTGTTCACATTACCAGAATGTACAACAACACTCCCGAGTGCGAATTCCTTTACAGACGCAACCTCATGATGAATGTTGCGAATGAGAAGACCACCGTTGATATGGTTAATGCCGCTATCAATAACTGCGCCAAGGAACTGAATATCGAGTTTGAGGGCTTCTCCTTCTATCCCGATTTCACTACCAAACCGCCCCGCTATACCCTTCTTATTGAAATCAAGGGCGGCGCTCTTGACGAAGACGGCAGGCAGAAATTCATCGACACTCTCGATCATCAGTTTGATGAAATCAATGAGAAGTATTATAAATACAGACGCTGGGGTATGCTCAACAGGCCCGAAGTCCTCTTCCTTAAACCGTCAACCTATGTTGATTATAACAAGTTCCTTGCCGATAAGGGCGTTGTTCTCAATCAGATTAAGCCTGTTACCGTCATCAACAATGAAGAAAGAGAAAAGTATTTCTTTGAGCATGTTGAGACAGAGGCAGATGTAGTTAAGGAAGTTCTCGGCAAATAATTGCGTTTGAGCGCAATACGGAGTTTGTGTATGAAAAAATTGATTTCTGTTCTGCTGATAGCGGCTTTGCTTTTCTCTGTTGCCGCGACAGGTATCAGCGCGGGTGCGCTCGATTATGAGCTGCCCCTGATTTACATTGTCGGTTACGGATGCCCGATTTATATAAGGGGTACGGATCCCGACAATCACGACAACTGGGTTTATCCCGTTGTCAAGGATTCGGATATGATTCTCAATTATGTCACCGAGAATAAGGATATTCTTATAAACGCCGTTCTGACTCAGAACTGGTCCGATTTCGACGATAAGCTTTATGAGATAATCTGCGATCTTTATAAGGATCTGAAGCTCGGGCCCGACGGAATGCCGATAAACGATACCGTCGCCGATTACGAGGCGGACTATAATTCGGCATACAGAAGATATATCCTGAGCGGCTCTTATGATCCGAATCAATGGGAATATCATTATGACTGGCGCCTTGATCCGTTTGACAATATGGAGCTTCTGCGCGAGTATATCGGATATGTTCAGCAGGTTACGGGCCACACCCAGTATGCGATTGCCGGCAGATGCCACGGGGCCAATCTTGCTCTCGCCTATATGGAAAAGTATAAGGATCCCAATCTCAAGAGAGTTATATTCTATGCGTCGGCCGCGAGAGGAATTGACCCTATAGGCGAAGTTTTTTCAGGCAAAATCAAACTTGATGCCGACAGCGTTGAACTTTTCCTTTATAACACCGAATTCGGTCTGAATTACGATATCGGCGGCTTTTTCACCCTTACCGATGCGGTTCTCAGGGAAATAATCACCGATTTAAGCAATCTCTACGGGCTTGATGTCGCGCTGTTTGCCGTCAATAATGCTTACGGCAAGATTTACGAGGATATTATTCCGAGAACAATGCGCGAAACGCTGGCCACCTTCCCGGGCTTCTGGGCAATGGTCGGCAACGAATACTATGATGATGCCATGAAACTTATCTTCGGCGGATATGAAGAGGAATACGCCGGGCTCATTGAGAAAATTGAGCATTTTCATAATACCGTAGGTGTACGCAACATCGCTATCATCAAAGAGGCCCAGCAGCGCGGAACGAAGGTCTATAATATCGTTAAATACGGTATGCCGATGTGGCCTGTTTCCGAGCGCGGCAAGGATCTCGGCGACGGCTACTGCACGGTCAGAGACGCCTCCTTCGGCGCCACCGCCTGCAAGATTGACGAAACTTTCAATGAGAAATATATCAAGGCGAGAGAAGAGCAAGGTAACGGAAAATATATCTCTCCCGATAAGAGAATAGACGCCTCAACCTCAATCCTACGCGACACAACCTGGTTCGTCAGCAATATAATTCATGATGATTTTTATATTGAAGGCGATGAAGAGATTCTTCACAGCATTCTCACCAGAGACGATTTCGATATCTATTCGGATGAGAAATATCCGCAGTATCTGACCTATGATAAAGAAAACGATAAGTTCGTTCCTGCCGACAATACCACCACAACCGTTGTCGATACATGGAATGAAGCCACCGATACGGCGGGCCGGAAAATGAAGCCGTTTTTGAAATTTTTCTATTATATAGCTGCCGCGTTTATCGCGCTCATTTCATTCAGATTCAGATACTATGATTGATAATACGGAGATTTGAGATGAAACCTGTTTCCGAATTTTCAAAACTTGATAAAGCGTTTGACTCTGCAAAATTCTCTTCGAAGCTCTCAAATATCTACCGCCGCCTCAAAACAACTTCGAGCGACGGGAAGCTCGAGGAGATGGAGCCGTATCTTACGCAAGCTTTCTATAATTCGCTCAGCGAAGAATCCGCAGCACTCGCCAAAAAGGGCAGAGTGCTCTATACGGAGCGCATCACCGTACTCGGCGTTGAACTGAAAGGCTTTGAACAGGCCAATGGTTTCGATTATATGTATGCCGATGTCAGGGTCAGAGCTGTTGAGTACATTGCCGATATCAAGACTCATCAGCGTATAAAAGGCGATGCCGACGAGCAGTTTTCAACCGTTCAGGTGAAGCTTAAGAGAGAATCCGGCAGGATTTCTCCCCAGCTGAGCGGTATTTCCGCGCAGAACTGCCCCTATTGCGGTGCTCCTGTCAATATCAATAAGAGCACCAAGTGTGATTACTGCGGCAGAATACTCAACACCGATTCATTCGACTGGATGATCGATTCCGCCCAAGTTCAATAATTGTTAAAAAACAGTTTATTTATACTGTTTGAAATATTTTTATATCTGTGATACAATTACAAAGTAAATTCATTTTACGGGAGGACAAAATTTATGAAAAAAGCAAAAGCACTTCTGGCCGCGCTTCTTACGTGCATTCTTGTTTTCGGCATTGTAACAGTTTCTTTTGCCGCTGATAAGTCCACTGCAGAAGTTGAGCCCAACAATGATAGGGACACGGCTACATTCTTTGATATGGGTGATAATTCAAATGATACCTGTATCGCAACCGGCTCGATTTCCGATGTATCGGATGTCGATGTATTCAAGTTCAAGCCCACAAAGAACGGTATCGGAACCGTTGCTATCGGAGCAAAGGGCGGCGATGACTATGCAGTCAGCATAGCTGATTCAACCGGCAAAGAGTTGAAGGCATTCGTAGCTGCCGGCAGCGAAACCATTTCCGGCGAGTTCGATCTTATTGCCAACGCCGATTATTACATCACCATCAAGGCGAATTCCATGGTTTCCGGTTCGGGCAGTTACACAATCGAAGTTACTAACACGGTTTATCCGAACGCAGAGGTTGAGCCCAATGACACTCTCGCGAATGCAACCGCAATCACTCTTGATACAGCCGGTAACTCTAAGGAATATTACGGCGCTGTTTCAGCGGGCGATGCTGATTATTATTCATTCCAGGCCAAGCATGGCTTTGCTTTCATAGAACTCAAGAAAGTTGCGAAGAC
>JAEEGF011087998.1_pt1 | contig 10721 bp, 9 predicted proteins | sample 9134171 | NCBI WGS metagenome assembly JAEEGF01 (sample SAMN16246542, study PRJNA631951) | gut metagenome | biome: gut microbiome; feature: rumen; material: AP-attached | host: Bos | place: Iran: Karaj | collected 2018-10 | reverse complement strand
GTGCGTGAGAACATACCTGGCATCTGCGTCCCGGAACTACCCGAAGATCCTGGTGAGTATCTGGAATACCTTTATTCACTAAACCTGTTTGAGACGGCCTCTTACAGCAGCGTAGACACGAATCGCACAAAGCAGTATCAAGTGGAGGCGAAGCGCGTGACGTTGTCGAAGACATTTACAAACGAAGCGGAATTTCTGAAGTCGCTCGACATGTCGTCGACAGTAAGCGGATTCACGAAATTCAACATCCCCCGTGTGGCACAGCTGTCGCAGAGGAGCAATCAGTTTAACCTGCGCACGGTTCGCTATACAGAGGCTGATATAGAAGCGCTGGCTTCTGACAAGAATGTCGTTGACCTCAGCTTCACGCTGGAGGACAAATTTGGCGATAACGGTCTCATCGCAGTTGTCATCCTGAAAAGGACAGACGAGGAGACACTCTTTATTGACACCTGGTTCATGAGCTGTAGAGTGTTGAAGCGAGGTATGGAAAACTTTACGCTGAACATGGTCGTAGAGCGGGCAAAGTCCGCTGGTTACAAATATATCATCGGCGAGTATCTTCCTACGCCGAAAAACAAAATGGTGGAACATTTTTACTCCGAGTTGGGCTTTGAGAAGCTGACAGGGACTGACACAGCTCAGTTCTCCCTTGACGTAGCGCATTACCAGCCACGTGAGTGTTATATCAAAAAGAAATAGTATATGAATTGCATCCTGGATCATGTCGGATATTTGACAGATGATATTCAAAAGACAGCTGAATCCTTCCGGCTGCTGGGTTATCAGCGTGATGACATCGTTGACGACAACACGCAACGTACCCGAATCTGCTTCTTGCACAAGCCGGGAGAGACCACCATCGAATTGGTGGAACCATACCAAGACAACAAGACCATGCAGAAGCTGTTGAAACGCGGCGTGACGCCTTATCACACCTGCTATGCGCTAGACGACATCAAGACCGCCTATGAAGAGATGCTGGACAACGACTTCACACCGTTGTTTAAGCCTGTCCCCGCTCCTGCCTTTGGCAATCGGCTGATATGCTATTTCTGGAAAGCTGATGTTGGATTCATAGAACTGGTGGAGAAGTGAAGCGGGAGAAGAATTTCGAGGTGATGAGGACGATAGCCATGCTTTTTGTTGTGATCCATCATAGCTTATCGCATGGCGTAGGGGTGGACTATGGCTTTAACGCGGACGAGCCGGAAGAATTGATAAATGTTGTCTCGGCCGATGCCTTGCTTGTCTTTGGCAGTATTGCCGTAAACCTGTATGTCATGGTGTCGGGCTATTTCCTTGTTGACCTCGAATTCAAGCCCAATCGGCTGGCGAGGACATGGTTGAGCGCATTCTTCTATTCCTTCGCAATCACATTGCTCATGATGGAGACGGGATGCGCTCCTTTCAGCATGACGGCATTGGCGAAAAGCTTCTTTCCGATAAGTGTAGACGCTTATTGGTTTGTGACGCAGTTCGTGGGACTGCTTCTTCTTGCACCCTTCCTCTCCATGATGGTGCGTCGCCTGACGTATCGCCAGTATGTCGTTCTGCTTATCGTCGGGGCATTACTTTGTTTGTCGATTACACCCGATTTCCCCTTAGGCAGGCGTTTTAGTGTGCATCATGGAAACTCGGTATGGAGCTTTGCCTACTTGTTTTTAGTGGCTGGCTTCATCAAGCACCATTTGCCGCCGCTGCCTGTGCGAAAACTGCTCTGGGCAGCAGCAATAGTAGCACTGCTCGTACTGGGCTGTGAACTGTGGCAGGGGAAGAAGGAAGACGGTGTGCACTTGCTTTGGCTGGATTATAATGGGCTCCCCTTTGTGCTGTCGGTCATCATATTTGTCCTTGTGAAACAATGGCGCACAGGGAACGGCACGCTCAGCACGCGCTTAGCACGCATGGCACCCTATACGTTTGGCGTTTATCTCATTCACGACCACCTGATGATTCGTCAATGGCTATGGACTACTATTGACTTTTCGTCGTTCTACGGACGGCTGCTCTTTCTTCCTGTCGTGGCAGGATGTTGCATGGGGATATTCTTCGTCTGCGTAGTAATAGATGTGTGCAGGCAGCGGCTCTTTGGCTTCTTGAAGCTTAACGAGGCTATGAAGAAGCTCGACAAATGGTCAGATGCGCGCAATCTCTCTGCTTAATATCGTAGAGAACAGTTCTGCCCCCTTGCGGTTCAGGTGTCCGAAATCGTAGAAATATTCGGCATGGCCTACAAAAGTGGTGTCGCGATAATGGTCGAGAAAGGGAATGTTTCGACGGAGCAACAGCTCACGGGGAACTTGGAACACATCCTCTTTGGAACAAACATACATGGGCGAGACGACAAAGACGAGCTTAACGTTGCGCTGCTTGCAAGTGGTGATGAACCTGGAGAGGAGCGCCAGCCGTTCCTCGTCGACGGGGAACGGATATTCTTCAGCTACCACGCCGCAAGTGTCCATCTCGCCCTCCATAGGCTTCCATCCTTTGAGCCGGCGGTCCATTGTGCCCCATCGGCCTGCCAGCAGATTGGGGAGAGAACCTGAAAACCGATAGACCAAAGACAGCCGGCAGGGCCAATACTTGCCTGCACGCTTGAGCATGTCGTCGCAGGCGGGACTCATGCCACAGTAGGGAGCCAGCGATGCCGCCCGCTCAACACCTGAGTACGGGGTGTCGAGCCAGTCGCAGGGATGTATTTCGAAAATGATGGTGCGGGGGGTGTAGCGGGTGAGGATATTCCCCAGCAGGCCGTAGTGATAATAGATGTTTTTGATGCCCCAGTCGGCAGCATTGTAGCAGCCGACCCCTAGCTGCTGTTCGAAAATGGACGGTACGTAGTGGTGGAGCGTCCGCGAACTGCCAAAGAACAGGACTGGGTCGGTGGTCGAGCTGTTAGCGTAGCTGATCTTATACTCGTCGGTGGCATTCGAACGGCTATACAGATAGTTCAAGCATATTCCCAGGAGTCTGTCGATGACGAAAAAAAGACAGGCAGCAACAACGATATGCAGGAGTAGCTTTTTCATTTTCGTTTCAGTTGGTGTTTGTCGTTAGCTAGAACTGGAAATAGATAAACTGGTTGCTGTCGGTTATCCCAAACAGGAGAATGGCCACTATCTCTACAGCTACAAGGAGGCTCCAGCGCCAAGGCTCAAGGCGGCGGGGGAGCCAAAGCTTCTTATTGGGGAACCATTCTTCCTGGATGTCGACAAAGATAAGCGGCACAGCGCACAGCGCTGCGTTGACCAGCGTGGGCATGTCGACGAACAGGCTGCCGCCGAAAGCTGTAGAAACGTGGCATAGTATGGCGCAAAACTCGCTGAGGGAGCTGGAGTGGAAGAGCATGAGTCCAAAGGTGACAACCAGATAGACGCCCACCATCTTCAGGACGAAAGGAGCAGTAGGCCAGCCTTTAGCGTTGAGCTTGACCTTTGGCTTCTTGAAAAACTGTCCGCTGACCATGAGGGGGATGTACCACAGGCCGTGATAGACTCCAAAGAGGAAGAAAGTCCAGCTGGCACCGTGCCACATGCCGATGAAGGTCATGTTGAGCATGATGGCACAAATAGTGCCGTTGGTGCCCCATCCACGCAATTTGATGTTCAGGGGCATGAAGACATAGTCGGTGAGCCAGCTGGTGAGCGACATGTGCCAGCGGCTCCAATACTGGGCAATATTGATGGTGAAGAAGGGGCGACGGAAGTTTTCAGCCACCTTGAAACCGAGCATCAGCGAAACACCGATAGCCATCTCGCTGTAGCCGCTGAAGTCGGCATACATCTGGAAGGGGTAGAGCAGCGAAGCAAAAAGAATGGAGATGCTGGAGTGGTGATGATAGTTCTCCCAAACGGCACTAATGTAAAGATCGAGCCTGTCGGCGATACACATTTTCAGAAACATGCCCCACAACACCCGGCGAAAACCCGTCATCAGATGGTCGCTAAGGAAAAGGCGGCTTTCTTTCAGCTGCTTCAGAAAGGGTTTAGGACGGTCGATGGGGCCTGAGAGGATGGTGGGAAAGAAGGCGATGTAATTGGCAAAGTGCAGGAGACGGCGCTCTCTTGAAATCTTCTCATGGTAGATGTCGAGCGTATAGCTCATCAGCTTGAAGGTGAAGAAGCTGAGTCCTATCGGGACAACGATGTGGGCTGCCGTCCACGAAAGATGAATCCCGACGAGATGGGCAGCCGAAACGAATGAGCCGATGAAGAAGTTGAGGTATTTGAAGTAGAACAGCGCCCCGATGCCTGCCACGACGCTTAAAGTGGTCAATAGCGACGCCTTGCGCTCTTGTTCCTTCTCAACGGCTTTGCCGATGCCGTGACCCAATAGCCAGAACAGAAGTGTCAAAACGGCCAGCAGGCCCGTCATGGCGAGGTCTATCTGGGCATAGAACCAGTAGGAACAGGACAGGAGGACGCCGTCCTGCACCTGCTGTTTATGCTGGAAAGCGTAATAGACAACCAGCACCACAAGGAAGAACCACAGGAAAGCCAGTGAATTGACAACCATCTTTTCAGAGCAACGCTTTCAGATTCTTTCCTTCCTACAGCTTCTTCTCAATGCTGTCTATCAGGTCGCCTACGTTGTCCCACGACAGGATTTCGCGGGAAGTGAACTTAATGCCGAATGCTTTCTCAATGGCTACTACCAACTGGATATGAGACAAGGAATCCCACTCCTCCACGTCGTCGGCTGTCGTCTCTTCGTTCAGCACCAGCTCGTCTAGCTCCAGCTCGTCGCGGAACACTGCCTGCACACGGGCCAAAATGTCGTTTCTTTCCATCATAGCTTGTTTCGTTTTTTTTATGCAGGTGCAAAGTTAGTCTTTTTTCTTCTTATGGCCAAATGATTTACTCATTAAGATGAAAGTTGAAGCCAATTTCTTTTGCCATAGTCAGAACTTGGAGGGTTTTCTCCTCGGAGAAACTGCCGGGAATGGACGAGTGAGTAGCGAATATGACAAATGCTCGTCTGCAGAAAGCCCTCTCCAGCAACCTGCGCATCGCAGTCGTATCGGTATGCGGCGTAATGGCGATGCGTCCTAACTGAAACACGTGACGGTCGGGATTGACGAGCGAGGCTCCTGTAATCATTTGGCAACCATGTTGAGAGATCACCTTGCGTATGGTGCGGGTGTTGCTGCCGTGGGGTGGCGCAATGATGTGCATGATGCTGGCGGTGTCGAATCCCTGCTGGTGAAGCCTTTCACGGGATTGCCTGATGTCAAGGGTTATCTGGGCGTCGCTCCAGCCGTTCCATCTTTCATGGCGCAAGCCATGCAACACGATGTCAGCCCTGCCTTGCCGCTGCCAGGCAGCAAGAGAGTCGGACACTTGGGCTGTCATGCCGTCGGCCACAACAGCAAAACATGGCTTAATGCCAGCAGCATCGGCAATTCTTCGGACATGATACACGCCTTCGGTACTGTCGTCATCAATCCATAGGGCGTAGGCTTTTTCGTCTGTCGAAGAGCCATGCCAAGCATCGAGGAGTGACACATAGAGCGTTTGAAGACTCCATTCTCCATATACCAACGGGGCATAGCACCAGCAGCGAATGGAGATGCCTGCCACAGCTACAAATACCAGGAGCGCAAAAGACTTCATCGCCTTCTTCTTTGTGATGCTGGTGCTACGTTTCGAATTCATGCCCGTTATGGAACATGGCAGATCACCGGACGTACCGCTCTGCCAGATGGTTTCTTAGGAAATCTGCAATGCCTGAAAGCGTAGCCCTTGCATGGCGGGTGCGGAGGTGAAAGAGGCTACGGAGGATGTCGCGCGGGCCCACCATCGCTATTTGGTAGAAAAAGGATAGCTGCTTGGTGGGGGACTTGCCGTTTCGCCGGGCAAAGAGGAGCCGGTTGCGGGTGAGGTAATAGGTGCGCAACGGACTGGCTTGCCCGGTGGTCTGGCTCTCTTTGTGGAAGATGGTGCAGGCAGGCTCATACCACAGCTCGTAGCCAGCGTGGCGGAACATCATCGACCAGTCGAGTTCCTCATAGTAGAGAAAATAGCACTCGGGCATCAGTCCAACCTTGAAGATGGCTTCGCGCTTCACCATCATGGCGGCACCATGCGCGTATGGGGTAGGGTGGGGGATGTCGTACTGCCCTCGGTCGGCCTCGCCGCAGCCGACAGCCCGGTTGCGCACGGTGACAGCTGACAGCGGTGTGTATCCGGCAAACTGAATGAGACGTTCTCCTTGGTAGAAGCGGATTTTGGGACAAACTACTCCGATGCTTTCTGACGACTCCAGCCGTGACACCAGCATCTGCAGAGCATGCATTTTCTGCGTCTCGGTGCCCTCCATCACGGTGTCGTTGTTGAGAAAAAACAGGTGTTTCCCGGTAGCTGCTTCGATACCAAGATTGTTGCCCCCAGCGAAGCCTAGATTACGTTTGCTGCGTAAAACAGAGATATGAGGGTAGCGCTCGGAGAGGACAGTCGCTTCGTCGGTACGTGAGGCATTGTCGACTACAATCACCTCCAGAAGGTCGTTTTCGGGGATAGACTCAATCAGGGCGCAGGTGTCGGCAAGCCCATTGTAGTTGATGGTGATGATGGAGATTTTATTCACGAGAACAGACCTTATACTCTCGACTTCTTTTTCTTTTCTTCCCGCTGTCTGCGGTGCTCCTCTTGCAGGGCCAGCTTGCGGTTTTCAAGTTCCTGGAATTCCGTTTCCAGCCAAGGCAGCACGTAGACGATGGCCATGCCGCCGAAATAAATGACGCCGTTAGGGAACTGCATGAGCACCTGGTTGCCGTAGGCTCCCACCTGGAAGCCGGCAAAGGCGCAACACAGTCCTGCCCCGATGCCTCGAAGGGCCGGATTCTTCAGTTTGAAAAAGACGATGATGCATCCTCCCAGCAAGATGACGCCCAGACAACTCAGGAATACGGTCAGGCCGATTTTCCCCGTACGGAGCCAAATGTTGACATACTCTGAATCAGGAGGAACTATCGACATCAGGTAGTATTTGTTGTTGGGGGGAACATTCTCGCCAGAGAGTCCCATGCCTATTCCCCAAGGGGCTTCCTTCATATACTTGCGCATGGCCTCCTGATTCATCTCTCGGACTCCTCTTGACGCATCGGTTGACGAGAATGCGCTACGCATACGCCTAATCTGGTCGTTTCCGTTGCCGATTTTGGTAAATGCCAGCAAACAGACGAAAAAGACGAAGAAGATGGTGACGGGGACGGCAATCTTGAAGGATTTGGAGAGAAAAATATAGAGAGTAAATCCTACAATCATGCAGAAGATGGCAGTACGGGTTCCTGACTGAAACATGCCGTATGTTGCCAGGAGTGCCGTCACGAGGAAAAAGACCTTGTATCGGCGTATTTTCGTGGTGATGGCAAAGATGAAGAAGGCGACGCTGGTGGCTCCCATGCTACAGCCATAGTTGGCAGCATCACTATAGGTGGAGAAGTAGCGCATGATGCCTCCCACATAGTGAGACCGCAAACCACCACTTTGCAGGAAGATGTTTTCGCCATTCGTAAAGCCGAAGGTCTTCTGTTTCCATACCCAAAAGGCTGCAAAAATGGTTAAGCATCCCCATAATATCAGATACTGGTGGAGTATTTTTGGATTTGAAATATATATACTGAATACGAGAAAGATATATATCAGCTGGAAAGCCATCAGGCGGGCTGCCGTAAACCATCGTGCAAAGTCGATTCCGATTCCACAGGTGTCGTTTAGCAGTTCTAAGGTGCAAAAGGCACACCATACGCCAATAGCCAGTCCCATTAAATTAAGAAATCTTTCAGCGTGCAAGTCTTTCGTGTCTATAATGGCAATCATTAGCAGCATCAGCATGATCAGCTCATTAGGGAGAGACATGGGGATAGGAATGTTGAATGTGCGATAGCCGAAATGCAAAAAATAATTGACCACGAAAAGCAGCCAAAAGGACATCATCCGGAATTTGAAGGAAAGATAGACAAAAACGACGGCCGCAGGCAGCAAACAGATGGTGGCAAAGGCGCTGAATCCTGCGGTGTAGAACTTGTAGAGCGCAAGTAGAAAGAGGAGAAAGAGTAACAGGACTCTTCCTCCTTCTTCTCTCGTTATGCCTGAATATCGGACGTTGCTGCTCATGGGCTATTTGGCACGGTTGTTCTCTGTAGCAGTAAGACCCAATTGAGATATACGGTAGACGAAGTTATTGAACCGGGTATAAGGTGGCAACTGACCGACAAACTCTTCTACGGCGTATCGCTGGGCCTCTGTGAGATACATGAACAACGTGTTTTTGTGCTCGTCATCCAAGCGGCTTTCCAATTCCTTCAAGGCTTTCTGGTCGACGTCTTTCCAAGTGCGGTTGGCTCGGGTGACCATCAGATTGACGGTGCCTATATTGAGAAGGGCTGGTGAAATGGAGTTGTCATCCAAATTGGGATATTCCACGATGGCAATCTCTTCTGGGAGGATGTCGGGGCAGATATCCTTGATACCTTTTGCCATGATATAGCGGCTGTCGTCGGCCAGGAAGTCCTCGTCGTAGGTGAGGCGGCGAACCTGCAGGCCAATACTCAGCCAGTAGTTCTCCAGTTCCTCTGCAAGATGGCTCTTTCCGTTACCAGCGTCTGTGGACAGCAGGTTGAGCACATTCTGCTGACCCTGCTTGAAGTTGGGCAGCAATGCCTTGCTCAGCTGGCGCAGGGCCATGTCGCTGATGGTCTTGTTGAAGCGGCGATAGCGCATGGTGCTTTCTTTTGGATAGCAGCCCATGACGGGAACATGTGTGATACGTTCCGAGCGCATGCGGTCGCGTAATGTGCGGTCGAGCAGTTCAATGATGAAGAAGTAGAGCGCGGTGAACAGGAAAGTCAGCATGAATGCTCCCAGCAGAATCATCATGCGGTTGGTGGGCTGGGCATTCAGCGGGAATGCCGGTGGATTCAGCTGGCGCAGGGTGGCTGTGGTCATCTGCAGGTTGCGCTGGCGCAGTCGGGCTGCGTTCAGGGCTCTCAGCATTTCCATGTAGTTGCCCTCAATGAAGCCAATATGACGGGCCTTGCGGTCGATAGTTGCTCCTAGAGGAGAATAGAACTTGAATTGCTCGTCTATCTTTGAACGCATAAGTTCGTAAGCACCAAGCTCGGCTTTTGTCTGTTCCAGGCTCAAGACTTGTTCGAGCCATCGAATAATCAGGTCGTTTGCTTTGACGCCAGTATCGGTGTTATAAGTCGCAGCTTCAATTTCTGCCGTATATCGCTTGATTTCATCGGTAGCAATAGCTAATTCCCGTTCTGCCTTGGCCAGCTCCAGCTGGGCTTCTGCATTGTTGCCGCTGTTCTCGCTGTTCATCAACTTCAGGTTGGCTATTCTGGACTGCAGACGTGAAATATCCCTGACAAGCGCAGTAAACTGTTCATTCGATTCGATGAGCTTCTGCCTGTTGCCCATCTGTTGTTTGAGATAATTGATAAGTGCTTCTGTCGTAGCTTGGTTTCTTCGCAAATCATGCTCTGCAATCTGCTGTTGAGCATCGAGTGCAGCCACCTGCTTCGTTTGTTCGGGGTAATTGATGATGCGGTGGCGAATGTTATAAGAAATAAGATCGTTTTCTGCTGTGTTGAGCACCTTGCTCAATTTGCCCACTTCACGCTCAAAGAATTTAATGACGCTGGTGCTCTCGCCGAAGCGCAAAGCCTGGTATTGGTTGGCAAATACGCGGCTAAGAATGTCAATCGTGTTATAGCAGATGCCCGGGTCGTTGGCAGAGTAGGCGATGTCGATGATGTCGCTGTTCTGCAGTTGGAGCACTTTCAGACGGCTGGTAATGCTGTTGATGCTGAAATACGGGTGGTTGTTCAACAGGTTATAAAGGTAGTTGTCGAGCGAAGGTTTCTCATACGCTTTCAACCTGCCGTATGAATCATCTTCGTTGCCCTGAATCAAAGCTTTCACATCAGCGGGAACACCTGAGGATAACTGTCTGAAATGCTCAGCAGTAATGTAGTTGTTGTCCTTATTTGGATTGCCGTATAGCATACAACGGGCAAATAAGCGTAGTGCCACTTCGTGGATGGTGTTATCCGTCTGAATAATCAGCATGAGGTTTGTGATGTTGGTACTCGCATTGCCTCCCGCGGCCCCCGTTCCTTCAATGCTATAGCCAGTTATCATACCTGTATATATGGTAGTATTGGCATCATAAATACGCTCCATGTTTCTTGTCAGAAACCACGCAATGACAAGGGCGATAATAGGCAAAATGATAAGATACCAGCGTATCTTATACAGGAACCTAACAATATATCTGAAAATATCCATAACTTGACTGTTTCTTTTGGTTTATTTGCGGTCTTTATTTGCTTTCTTTGCTTCTTTCTCTTGCTCTTTTTGGGCTTTTTCTTCAGCCTCTTCCTTTGCTTTCTCGCGTTTTATCTCTTCTTTGGCGGCCTCCTTGATACGCTTTTCCACAGCTTTATTCTCCTTCTCAATTTCCTTCTGTGTTTTTTTAACGTCTTCGTCAAGGGTGATTTCCGTCGTTGTATTGGTGATAATAGGTGTATGAGTCAGAATCTCAAGGGTGATGATGTCAACAGTGATTTGTGTTAGCAGTCCCTGATAAGCGGCAACAGCACCTTGAGTCTGTTGTCCTGTGAAGGCATAGGATTCTATTTCAAAATTACCATGATGAAATTGACGCTCATTCAAAGCAGCTGCACCTTGGTAGATGGCGGCATTCTC
>JAEEGF010794522.1_pt1 | contig 10721 bp, 8 predicted proteins | sample 9134171 | NCBI WGS metagenome assembly JAEEGF01 (sample SAMN16246542, study PRJNA631951) | gut metagenome | biome: gut microbiome; feature: rumen; material: AP-attached | host: Bos | place: Iran: Karaj | collected 2018-10 | reverse complement strand
GGCGAGCCGGTGAGACCCACTCGGCAATGATCACATTTTCATCTTTCATAGTCCCCTCCTACTCATCCAAAACTGTTACACTGCAGTCCCTGCTCACAACACAGATATGTCTCTCGTAGATCTCAATAAAGCTGCAATCGGGATTCGCGTTGTAAGCCTCGTAACCCTTACGCAGTCGGGGATCCATAGATACCACACCGGGATAACAGGGTGTTGGAGCATCCGCCGTATAGTGGGTGATGTCCGGTTTCAAAGTATGAACGCAGCAGCCATCGATATAACATTTGGATAAAACATACAGAAGCTGATCCGCCGTCTCTTCTTTTGCCGCCTCTTTCACCTCTTCTTCGATGTGCTCCTCCACGGCCTCGATTATCTCCATGTCATCTTGTGTCAACTCGTCTCCCTTTGCGATGAGCTGATTCAGGAGGGAGGGGCGTGCCCGCCCCAGGATCCTCCGGATCTTCTCCTCCGCAGTGTCTTCCTGTCCCCCCGTTGCAGCCTGCACGGTAGGACGGGACAGCATCTTTCGGGTGTATCCCTGCTTCCGCTGCGCCGGTGCCGGCACACTGTTATAATTCATGGCTGTCTGCGGTTTTGTCTGATACGTAAAATGTTCCATCTTATCTCCTTCCTCCCTCAGAATTTCTCAGGGATATCGATGAGTCGGATGATGCCCAACTCGGATGCGGGAATTGTGTCGTCCCCACCGAGACGTACCTCATAACTGGAACAACACGCCTGTACAAGATTCCGTACCGTTCTTGCATTGCCAAACCCGGGTTCTCTCTTCTTCATCCGAAGCAGAGACCGGACTCTCTCTTCCAACTTCGGGTTCTGCTCCAGACGAAAGTTGTTCTTTTGGATCATGGATTGGAAGATCATCCACAGTTCGTCATCCGTATAATCGGGGAAGTTGAGCCGGGTGGGGAAGCGGGACGCAAGGCCCTGATTCTTCGCAAGGAGCTGATCCATCTCGTCTTTATATCCCGATAAGATCAACATCAGGGACTTGCCACGGGCATCGATCTCACCCACGATAGCGTTAATGGCAGCATCTCCGAAACACGTACCATTGTTGAGTTCAATCGCTTCATCAATGTACAGGATGCCTCCTTCTGCATCTCGGAAAATCTGTGTCACGCGCTCCTCCGTTTGACCGACGTATCCTGCGATCAGATCCTTCCCCCGGATTTCCTTAATCTTGTCTGAATATGCCAGCATCCCGAGACTGGCGTAGAGCTTCATGATAATACGAGCGACACTGGTTTTTCCGGACCCGGGATTTCCAGTCAGCACGAGATGGAGGTTTGGCTTCTCGGCCGGGTTCAGGCCTGCATCTTTCAGCTTCTGGAGGCCTTTCAGTTCCTGCACCAGGTCTTTGATCATCTTCTTCACTTCCGTAAGTCCGATGAGGGAATCCAATTCGCGAAGCGCCTCCGTCACTCCGTCCCCCTGCAGGTCGCCGATGGCCTCCAGCAGGATCCTCTGGGTAAGTCTCCGGGGTGTTCCCGCCTGTCTCATTACCGGAAGAAGGCTTTCCAGCAGATTGATGACACCGCCGGCATTACCAAAGTCTTTTACCCGGCGTCTGCGATCGATCAGGGTTCGGATCAGCACGTCCACGTCATCCGCCAGAGTGATACCGTATTCCACTGCCTTCTGTCGGAAAATCTGTACCATCTCGTCCAGTGTTAAGTTATCCATGAGAATCCGATGGGGGAATCTGCGATTCATCCCCTGATTCATTTTGAAGACAGGATCCAGGCTGCCCCGGTAACCAATGAGACAAACGACGACTTCACAATTTTGCTTACCTAGCTCATTCACAAGTGTATGGACAGCATCCTCTCCATAGTTCCCGGCAACGGCAAGCTGATACGCTTCATCAATCACCATCAGACGGCCCCTTGCCTTTGCGATACACTCTTTCACCTTCTCAGGAGTTTCTCCTACTGCCTTGCCCTGCAGATCTGCCACCGTCAGAAGCAGAGGCTCGGCCTTGGATATCACACCAGTGGCAACCAGCAGATCAGCCAACAGTGGGATGGAGGATGTTTTTCCTGCGCCAGCTTCTCCCTCGAGTGTGAAATTCTTCTGTTGAATGTTGATGAGGGGCTCTCCTCGCAGGATTGCTTCCTGGTTATCCTTCGCCTGATCGAAGATCTCCTGAGCATACTCTTTCAGTTTTGCCTGACCCGGACGATTCAAAATCTTCTGTAATGCCTTTTCCGCCGCAGCCTCATTGAAAATACGGACCGGAATATCCTCTTCTGTGATGGTAAAGCGCTCATTCTTCCCTCCGGCGCCATGCTTCTTCAGTCTCTCGTACAGATTCCTTGTCGCCTCTTCGTAGAGTTCCACAATGAAGCGTCCCTGACTGTATTCCTCGAAAGAAGTCTGCCGGATCTTGATCCGGATCCGTTTCAGGGCGCCTTCCGTGAGCCGATATCCAAAATCCTGCGTGATTCTCTTTTTGGTGAGAAGGACGAGTTCATCCTCCGTATAGTGACCCACATGGATCTGCTTGAAGCAGTCAGCGGTACGAGGGGCCACCTTCAACATCTTCTCTTTCAGATCCTCCGAGAGTTCGAAAATGAGGGTGCAGGATCCCTTCAGAAGTTTCAGCGCATTTAACAGATCGCTGCACTTGTTGGCATCACCCTGAACGTCGCCATTTATTTCCAGGAAGGCTTCATCGAGTGGCTCTCCGACAAGAACCGTGTGGTCCTTATGGGCTGACATGAACTGCTTCAAGGCATCCGGATCACCCATGACAGATTCAAACTCCTTGAGGGAGACGACGTCAGGCTCCTCATTCCTGCGAATTCCGGCCCGATTCAAAACGTCCGCAGCAATATGGGCGACTTCCGTCTTGCCGGTGAGTTCATCACCCACCACCAGCAGATGCATGGAGGTGATGGTACGATCCTCCGTTGCAGCGGATGCCAGGGCTTTCTTATACTGCTCGCCATCAAACTCTCTGTAATAGTGCTCCAGATCCTCTCTGGCGACTGTAAGGCCGATAAGACCACGATTTGCAAATGCATTCTCCACAATCGATCCAGTGGCCACGGGAGTCTTGGGCTGAGCCGCCTTCGTTTGTACCGACACGGGTTTTGCCGGAGGCGTCTGCCCCGGGACAAGTTGGATATTCGGTATGGACACCACGATGGGAGCCGGTGGATCTTTCTTGACAGTCACGGGATCTTTCTTGACAGTCACGGTAGGTGCAGGATCTTTCTTCGGCACTGAATCAGTCCCCGCTCCCGCACTCATGACCCGCGCATAGGGTGCCAGGTACTTCCCCTTGTGGATCTCGCAGCACTCCTCTCCATTGGTATAAATTTTGAGATCTTTGAAACCATTCTGATCAAAACAGATCGGACAATATTTCTTAGCCATTTTCTACCTCCTTATCTCACTGCCAATCTCTCGCCGAGCCTTATGAAAAGTCCGGACAGGTACGGGGTTGTAAGCATCACCCAGAGCAGGATCCCTGCCAGACAGTCATACAGCTTCGGCAGGTAGAGCCCTTGTACTTCCGCAAGCCGGAAGGTCGCGTCGTCAAACCGTAAGTATCTTTTCCAGACGAAGATCCCATCCTCCTCCTCGAGGAGGAGATACCGCTTCAGCGCCTCCGACCGAAAGGGTTTTGGAAATCTGAAGTAGCTCCGGTTATTCTTTGTCAGAAGCACCTTCAGGATCGTCAGCAGCACCACCGCCAATCCTGTCAGTTCTGCCCAGGCTGCGCTGTTCTTTTCCGAAACCTGCAGGTATTCCGATGTCAGGAGTACATAGGCGGTGTAGGAAGTCACCGCCGGAACAATCACATTTCCCAGAATCCTCCGGGGCCTCTTATAAACCCGGGGACACTTCAGCAGGAGATCCGCGCCCACAAACAGGATCGCTCCCACTCCTGCAGTGAAGACTGAAAAGACCAGCCAGAACACCACCGTCCCGTACCGAAGATCCTTTCTGCCAAACGGCAGTATCAGAATCCGCACCATACACACCAGCGAGAGTCCCATCAGGATCCAGACTGACCATCTGAGGGCCGTGTTACCATTGTTCACCAGGCCTTCCCAGAAGGCTCCGGCTTCCACTGAAATTGAGTGATAGAGATTCCTGTAATAACTCATTTCCTGTCCTCCCTTCCGGAAGAATGATCTTCTTTCTCGCAATTACAAGAGAAGAACCTTCCTGCTCTCTGATGTTGACTTCTGTCTCAACATGAACCGTACCAAGTATTAATTCGTTCATTCTTTACACCTCCCGGATTCTTTTATCTGGTCTGAAGTTGTTTTGTGAGTTTATCCTACAAAAACCGGGAGCATATGTACTTAGCAGGTGAGTTCGCATGATAATTGGCAAATCAGTTGCAAAACCGATTCCTTATGACCGGATACTGTTGTAAGATAAAGAAAGATCGTAACAGACTACAGATGGGAGATTTGATCGATGCACTTATGTATTGGGACGGTACTGACGGTTCTGACTTTGGCAAAACATGAGAAATGTCTGGAAAGAGACATTGCAGATACCCTGTTCGATGAAGCTTATGCTTATGGGGAAACTCATTACGACCCTTCTACGGTCACCTATCTCAAAAAATGTTCAAGGGACATCTCAACGCCGTCGAAAATGGAAATCATGAACGGAAAAAAGGGACCACTTGATTATTTCTCCGGATTGGAACAGGCGGAATGGTTTAGAATTGCTACGGACGTGGCGGATTATCTGGACTTGGATAAAATGGATGAAGCTGCCCTTGCACTTCAGTCTCTTGTAGTAAAAGATACGACGATCCACACAGGTAAGGTGATCGGTTTTGACCAGAAATATAAAAAGGAAACAATCGAAAACACTGTCTTTGAGGGAATCGAGGAGTGTGATTTCATTGAATTTCTGGCAAATATCCTGCAATATACGATCCTGTCCGGACATAACAAAATGCCGGAAGGGGAATACAAACAGATTGTTGAGGATCTGAGCGAAATCTTTCCGGGAACGCAAAATGGGAAAAAGATATCCGGAGAACGCAAAAAAGAATCGACTATGTATGAGGATCTGAAAGGGGTTCTCAAGAATAAACAATGGAAGTATGGTGAGAGTAAGCTATATGGCTATCCTGGTTTTGGTCTGAAATTCACAGTAGGCAAACGAACCGTTACAGTATCTGTCACTGCTGAAGAAGATATGAATTGTATCCGCTTCGAAATCGTTCTCCCGTTTACCTGTGCGGAAGCGAATCCCGTTGTCCTCTCCAGCCGATTGAATAAGATCAATACGACCCTGCGATTTGGGGCGTTTCAATTGAGTGCAAAGGGAAAGATCTATATACGATACATGATGGCATATACACCGGACTATTTTGACGGTTCTACTATCGAACGAGTCATCATCTCCCTCACAAGTGCAGTAGATCGCTCCTATGAAGAGATCGAAAACTATGCCACCGGAAAGGTTGCGCCCCCGATAACAGAAAATCCTGCAGAAAAAGAGGCTATCGCGAATGAAAGTCAGTTATATGAATCCATTCAGGACAATACGTTAGACATTTATCAGATAAAAGAACTTTGTAAGCTGGTTGATCGGGACAATCTTTCCAATGATTTTCTGACTCGTATCGAAAAAGAATTCATCGCGGGAGTCAACGCCGAGAGGCTGAAGTACAATCTCGCTTATGCAACAATCGTAGCTGAAATGTGTGCAAAAGAAGATGTAGATCCTCTCGGATATGCAAAGAATCTGATTGTAAACGGGAAGAACAGATCGGAGGCGATTCTGGGGACGAATATCGCAGCCATGACGGCATGGTGTCACTATAACCATGTAAACGCCAAATTTGCACAGTACGACTGCGGTGACGTTTCAGAACTGATGTATGCTCTGCTGGTAGCACTGGATTCCTCATATTCAATCCGTTTTCGTACGGCATGTGAGGCGTTGCGCGCTTTGATCATCGCAGATTATCCATATGATAAGGATTATTTCCTGAATACATTGATCAGGAAAAGCCTTTTCATTTTAAAAGACAGCCAAAAAAAGGATTATTTCCGAGGCGTCATTTCCGTTATTCCAATCACTTATACTTCCATTCAGGGGATGAAGGATCTATTGAGAAGTACGATGGGAAAAGAAATTGAGGAGGATTTCGACCTTGACTACAAAGATAATAATCTGGAGGGTTGTGTTGCCGGATTTGTTGAATGTGCGCTGATGCTCCGCTGGAGTGTCCGGGATGGAAGTCTGATGGAATGGTTCAAGAAAGTACAGATGAAGATGATGACAAATAAGAACCCGAACAAAGAGATACGGATCCGAATGTTGCAGATCTATGACCAGGTCACAGCACTGACTGAATCAATGAAAGACATGTAAAATCGGATATTTGTTTTTTCAAACACGTGGAGGCGCAAACATGTTATACTCCCTGGTTCCGGTAGTGAATAACCGCCGGTTCCGGATGACCAGTGCCACCATCATCACCGGGATCAGGAAATAGCTGAAGATGCCCAACAGAGTTCCGTGCTCCACCATCGCATCAAACAGCTCCAGGAAATTGACCACAAACTCCACCGCCACGCACAGCACCACGGACAGGATCAGCAGGATCACATAGCCCACTTTCCAGCCCTTCGTATAATCATCCAGATTGTTCGCCAACACCGCGGCATGCCATCTCCACAAGAGCAGACATGCCGCGATATCTATTACAAGCCCAAGAGCAAAGAATATGGGATTCACCGCTACGGTATCCACAGGCCACGGAATGAAAAAGACCCAGATCGTCTCCGTACTCACGACCTTCGTCCCAAAGTACTCCAAATACATCGTGCCGGCCGAGATCAGGATCAGGGCCAGATAGTATAGAACGCTCAGCCAGAAAATGGTTGAGAGGCGGTATTTTTCTCGAAACTGCATGGAATGATCTCCCTTCCTACAGATATCTTACACTTCAAACTCCACGGTGCCATCCTCGATCCGATAGATGGCGCCGATGACCCTCAGGCCCTCCTCTTCGTCCCGCTGGATCTCCAGACTGGACTCGATGATGCGCACACTCTGCTGCACATTCAGGACTGCTGCCCGGTAATCATCCCGCTCCCGGCCGATGGCCTGCTTGATCTCATCCGTGATGTACTTGATAAATCCGCTGGGATCATGATTGATGGCCGCAGCCACAGCGCCGCACCCGGTATGGCCCAGCACCACGATCAGCTTCGTCCCCAGATGCCCGGCAGCATACTCGATGCTGCCCAGCTGATGATCATCGATTACATTTCCCGCCACACGGATCGTAAACAAATCCCCCATGGCGGCATGAAAAATACGCTCCGGGATCACCCGGGAATCCGAGCATCCCACGATGATCGCGTACGGTTCCTGCCCATTCTTCGCAAAATGCTCCAGGATTGTGGAGGAAATATCCGCATGGAAGGTGTCTGTGGAGACGTACTGCGCATTGCCGGATTTTAGTTTTAAGATCGCTTCATCTGCTGAAATCATCTTAACTTCTCCTTATTATTTGTTCTTTGACTGATGGTACTCTGCAATCTCTTCCGCCCAATCTTCGCAAAACATTGCTGCTCCCGTCTCTTTGCTCCTCACGGCCTCGCACACAGCTCGTCCGAGCACTTTATAATTCCGCATCACACCTTCGCAGTCATTCTCATAAGTGACCGCACGGTTCCGACTGATTCCCAGCCGCTCCGCCTCTTCCGGTGCATCGATATTCGCTCCCAGGAACAGGAACTCCCAGTCCTGCTCCTTCTTTGCCTCGATCAGCTTCTTAATCTGACTGTAGGAATACTCCCTACTGGAATTCTCCAGTCCATCGGTGATAATGACGAAGATCACCTTGTCCGCTCTGTGATCTTTCCGAAGATGCTTCTGCACATTGTCCGTCTTTGTGATCGCAAAACCCACTGCATCGAGGAGCGCTGTGCATCCTCCCACGCAATATTCCTCACTCGTAAGAGGGCTGACCATGCCGATAGGGAATCTGTCATGGATCACATCCACCCGGTCATCGAAAAGGACCGTTGTGACATTCACATTCTGCTCCTCTTCCTGCTGCTTCTTCAGCATCCCGTTGAAGCCGCCGATGGTGTCCGACTCCAGACCGCACATGGATCCGCTTCTGTCTAAAATGAATACCAACTCTGTCATGTTTTTGCTCATATTGAGTACCTCCTTATGGTCTCAATATAGCAATCCACGAACCCCGCTTGGTCGCATGGCAGGCGACATTTTATTCAAAGATCGGCTGCTCGAAATGAAAGAGCACATCGTTGATCTCGAACAAGTCGTAAATCTGATTCTCCAGGAAATACATGATGATCACATCGAATTTGGAACTCCGAGACAAGGCGTATCCTGCTGCCCCCAGCAGATCCTTCGTCTCATCCAGACTGAGCTCCAGCGCGATGGCAAACGCAATAGCAGTCTTCTTATTCGGCGTGTAGTCCGGATCGTTTTTGATCTTAGAAAAATGCCTCCGGTCCACATACGCCCGCTTGTACACCTCCGCCTCGATCAAGTCCCGCTCACGAATCAGCCGGAGCAGGCGCTGACTGAAGGTCTCATCCAGCTGATCTATAAGATCATCCAGTCTACGGGGAGCACCGGCAGGCTTCTTTGGACTCCGCCCCAAGGAACTCGACTTGACCGCAGAGAATTCCAGCATCAGCTTAGGAGTCTCCGGTTCGCCATCGGTAGGATGGCCACAGTAAGCTACGGGTTCTTCGGCATCTTCTTCGTGTGTAGCGATAAGATCAGAAAGGATAAATGGCGCGCTCTCACAACATAAATCCTCAGGGAGGAAATGCTGCTCTATGTAATTTTTGACTTCAGATAGTAGTTGTTGTTTTGCCAAGATCAGCTTAATCGCCTCGATCAATTCCTCGTCCGCCGGGAGCCACTTCACATCATACAGAGTATCCACTGTCAGCCATTTTGCATCCTCTGCTTCTTTCAGCTCCAAATGTCCAGATTTTACTGTGGCCCAGAAACAGTCCATGGAGAGATGAAACTCTGGGTAATCATATTCAATCTTCTGAATGAAATCTCCCACCTCGATCTCCGTTTCCAGTTCCTCCCGGATTTCACGAACAAGTGCTTCCTCTGGGGTCTCGCCGGCTTCAATCTTTCCACCGGGGAATTCCCACCAGCCTTTGTATTCGCCGTATCCTCTGGCTGTGGCGAAGATCCGGTCTCCATCCCGGATGACTGCTGCCACAACCCGGATTGTTTTCTTCGTACTGCTCATCGCGTTAGATTTCCTCCAACCCTAAGCTCTTCAGATACTGATACGTGCTGTCGTAATATTCAGGCTTGCGCGTACTGTCTTCCCAGAAGCCGTTCTTCGTCTTATGGGGATTTCCCTCCGGAACGCAGATGATCATTCCGGCCCGGGCGCGGGTGAGGAGGACGCGGTATGCATTCAGCATGTATTTCATCTTTTCCTGCTTTGTCTCGCTGTTTGCCTCAATTCGGCTCCACTGGGAAGTCTGCCTGCTCCAGCTATAGTAATTCCACCTGCCGTCTTCAAACCGCATGTCGGCATCCCACAGCACACAGGTATAGTCCAGTTCCAATCCCTGGACCTGGATCTCTGTTGCGGCGTCCTCCAGATAATTGGAGGAGCGGGTATCGGATTTATCATCCAGAAACCAATGGACCGCGTTCTCGTCATCAGACTGGAGGACATGGATGCCCAGGGGCTTATATCGTGCGGATTCCTTGGTGATGAGGACGCCTGTCTTTTCCGTCCCGCGGACCTTGTCGTGGAGCCAGCGTCTGGCGGTCTCCATATCTCTGGTCAAGAGGATGGGATACTTGTCCCGGATCTGCGCATAGAGGTCTGCCGCTCCCGCATCGATGGCCAGGGTGGCATGCACAAATGCGGAGAGTTTTTCCGCCCGGTAGGATCGAAGGGAGACTCCGAGATGCAGGCTGTCGGAAAATGTGACATTCGTGTTATATTTCAGCAGTTCGTTGACTTTGCCCTCGGCATATTCCGGCTCGGTCAGCTGGGGCGAGATATAGACCTTCCAATGAGTGAAGATCTCATTCAGTGCCCGGATCCATTCGGAGATTCCGGCCTCGCCGGTGTTGATCTCCTGGCCGCCGCCGACCAGGCAGACGATGGTAGCCCAGTCTTCTCTCTGGTCCAGGGACCAGATGAGGAACGCTGCTTCGGACAGGGGAAAATTGGGGACCTTTAGTTTATTGCCATAGGTGCCGCCACGTTTCAGATAATTCGCTAGTCTATCGTGGGTCCAGGAGCGCTGGGCCTCATCAAAGATGGCTACATGCTCCACTTCGCCGTAGCCGGCAGACTGTTGTTTGACTGCCTTCTCCGGGTCGATCTCCAGCACGCCGTTTTCCACGGGGTTCTTGATCTTCGCCAGCATGTTGTCTCGATAGCGGTGGATGATCTGGATGAATTTGCCCACCTCACGCCGGGAATCGGTGAGTTTCTTGTTCTCGCCTCTTTCCCTGCACTTTTCATAATTGTCCCGGGCAAGGGCTTCATTGAGCACTGCCACCAGCGGGCCATTTCCGGAGAGGTACACAGCGCCCTCATCTTCGATGGGTTTGTCGCCGCCCTGGTAGGTCTGCTTGACGGCCACATCCAGTCCCACCAGTGTTTTCCCGGCACCGGGGACACCGGTGACAAAGCAGATGCTTTTCTCGCTTTTTTCTCTGCTGTT
>JAEEGF010598111.1_pt1 | contig 10722 bp, 9 predicted proteins | sample 9134171 | NCBI WGS metagenome assembly JAEEGF01 (sample SAMN16246542, study PRJNA631951) | gut metagenome | biome: gut microbiome; feature: rumen; material: AP-attached | host: Bos | place: Iran: Karaj | collected 2018-10 | reverse complement strand
ATGATAGTTCTATTATTTATGGTCCAAATGAAACCATTACAGTACCAGATGTTTCTTCTCATGGCCTAATTCTGTATCCAGTTTGGATAGCTTCAACTGGTAATCTCCAAGGAGCCGATGGCCAAGGTTGGACTGGTTGTTCTTCTCTTACTACAGCGCCTGCTGATGGTTCTAGGGCAACCCTTGCTTCAATGACCGCCTTAAAGGATACTAGAGATAATAATGTCTATACAGTAGCTAGACTAGCAGATGGTAAGTGTTGGATGGTAGAAAACTTAAGACTAAATGCTGAAGATTCACGTGGAGATGCTAATGCTGCTAAAGCCCAAGGATATGGTGACGCTACAGCTAATAATCTAGGTAAATTCATTGGTTTAGCTGATTCTGAAGACACTAACTTCACTACTGGTTCCACATCTAGTGCTACTGATCCAACCACTGCTAACTCTATCTACTATGCTGGTACACAAAGTGGCACCGCTACTATAGATATCTTCCAAACCAACTTTGCTAGTTTCCGTATTCCTCGTTACAATAATAACAACACTAACATGGCAACTGGTGCCACCAATTCAGATGGTTCTACTACCCTCACGGACAGATACAATGGTTCAGGTAACAACCTCAGATGGTTTGGCTATGGTAACTATTATTCATGGTCGGCCGCTGTTGCTGATACTTCATACTATAGCTACGATAGTCCTCCTTCCACTACTACTTCTATTTGCCCTAAAGGTTGGCGTTTGCCAATAGGTAATAAAACCGTCTTTAATACTACTGGCGACTTTTATGTTCTCAACAAAACTCTTATGGGCGGTACAGAGCCAAATAATAACAATACCAACTACTATGGTACAGTAGATAATGTTAACTTAGGGGTTAAAGCCTCTAAATTACTCAGAGCATTCCCGAATAATTTTGTTTATTCTGGTTACTTTAACGAGTCGTCTGCTGGACTTCGAGGTAATGATGGTTTCTACTGGTCTAGCTCAGTTATCAATAGTAGTAGTGCTTATTACTTGACCATAAATTACAATAGAGTTTTCCCAGGTACTGAATATCTCATCAGAAGGAGTATCGGTTTCTCAGTGCGTTGCATCAGATAGTAATCTTTTCTTGACATATAAGCATAAGTATGATATAATATAATTATCTGGCATAACAATAAAAAGGGGGGATAAAAATGATTATCTTATCAGATTTGTCAGAAGTACTTATCAACGGGTTAAGTGGTACATCGGTTTACGTCTATCAAGACTATGGCAGAGAAGTATTTACCAAATACTGGCAGCGTATCAGGGAAACTGAAGATTTTTTCGAGAATCTTATGCGTGGTAAGTTGACCGAAGAAATTTATTATAAAATTTTCTTCGCAAATAATGACTTCCCTTTTACTGAGGCGCAGATGAGGAAATACTTCTCAAAGAGTTTCCAAACTTCTGTCCCTGGTACCCTGGATCTTTACCGCCGCATTGTCTCTTGCCCAAAGAGACTTGAAAGTGGTGAATTGCAGGAAGGTAGACCAGATATCTACATCGTTTCTGACCATATCACCGAGAGGCTAGGTGAAATTAAGGGGTATCATCCTGAAATCTTCAACTTTGTCAAAGGCGTGTTCTGGTCCTGTGAACTTGGGCGTATCAAATGTGATCCTCATTTCTTTGAGGACCTGCTTAGGACACTGGGTGTTGACGCCGATGAAGTTATCTTTATCGATGATTGCCGTGATAACATCATGGCTGCAAAAAGAGCCGGAATTTATGGCATTCAGTTCATGAATTCCGATCAGTTACATCTGGAGCTTTTCCAACTCGGTTTCAAATTCCAACCAACTAACCCCTAACCAAAAGGCGCCATACTCGGCGCCTCTTTTTATTCCAACACTGCTTTGATGCGGCGGATGCCAGCGGCGGATGATTCTTCTTTGACGATTTTGAAATGGCCTAAGACGCCGGTATGTTCGACATGCGGGCCACCGCAGACTTCGCGGGAGACAGGGTTTTCAAAATCACCAATGGTGTAAACTTTCAAAATGTCTGGATACTTGTCCCAAAATTGTCCGTGTGCTTTCAAAGTATCTCGTGCGTAGGTCTTATCATATTCATCAAATACGACTGGAAGATCTGCTTTAATCCATTCGTTCACCTGGTCTTCAATCTTTGCAATTTCTTCTGGCGTCATTTTGTGATCGAGATTAAAATCAAAACGCACGCGGTCGGCGGTGATATTGGAGCCTTTTTGGCAGGCGTCACCTGAAATGAGTTTTTGCAGCGCCGCAAGCAATAAGTGCGTGGCGGTGTGATATTTGACGGTTTGTTCGCCGTGGTCTTCAAGGCCACCTTTGAACATACCTTTCGAGGCAGTTTGGGAACGTTCCCTTTGTTCTTTCAAAGCTTCGTCAAATTCGTCGCGATAACCTTCGGACAATTCAATTCCCTCACGATAACATTCCTCTACTGATAACTCCATCGGGAAGCCGTAGGTGTCTTGCAACATGAAGATATCGCGTCCGTCCAAAATCTTATGATTTTTAGTCAACTTTTTTAACTCGCGAAGACCGTTGTTTAAAGTTTTTCTAAATGAGGTTTCTTCTTTTAACAAGACTTCTAGGGCCATTTCGCGGTGAGTCAGAATCGAATCTGGTAAATCGGCATAGTTTGAGGCCACAATTGGAATAATTTCGGCTAGGAAATTTGAGGCGATGCCTAGATCCAAAGCGCGCAAAATCGCTCTTCTGACTAGTCTTCGCATGGCATAACCGTGCGCTTTGTTGGATGGGGTTAGACCTTGTGCGGCTAAGAGATAGGCGCCACGAATATGGTCGGCAATTACCCGCATTTCGTCGGTGTTATTGTCGTAGGATTTTCCTGAAATCTCTTCCAATTTATCAATAATTGGTTTCATCAAGGAAATCTTAAACACGTCAAACGACCCAATCGCTGCGGCAGCAATGCGTTCAAGCCCGCCACCAAAGTCAACGTTTTTCTTCTCTAACTCTGAAAAAGTGCCGTCTTCGTTGCGACGATATTGCATAAAGACTTGGTTGCCAATTTCCATAAAGCGAGCGCCATCCGAAGCTGGATGCGACAGACCGTATTTCTCAACATCTTGTTTGTCTTCGCCAAAATCATAGAAAACTTCGGAATCTGGTCCGCACGGGTCGCCAATCGGGGTGGTTTCACAACCGCCACCACGGGACCACCAATTTTCATGGTCATCGTAGAAGAAAATGCGTTCTCCCGGCTTAATGCCGCGCTTGTCACCTTCTTTTGCGGAGCCGATTTCGGCGATTTTAGCTTCGACGCCAGCTTCTTTGAAGACTTTTTGCCAAATTTCGGCCGCTTCGGTATCTTTTGGAATACCATATTTTTCATTGCCAATAAAACAAGTCACGTAAATATTTGACGGATCAAGCCCGACGACAGAGGTCAAAAACTCAAAGAAATTGCGAATTTGTTCTTCTTTAAAATAGTCACCAAGCGACCAGTTGCCGAGCATCTCAAAGACCGTAGTGTGACGTGGATCACCAACATCTTCGATATCTTGCAGACGGAGTGATGGTTGCGAGTCGGTTAAGCGTGTCCCGAGCGGATGCTCTTTGCCTAGAAGATATGGCAGAAGTGGTTGCATTCCGGAACCGGTAAATAAGGTCGTCGGGTCTCCCTCAAGCACTAGTGGTGCAGGAGCGATTGGCTTGTGACCTTTCGATACTTCAAAATCTAAAAATTTTTGTCTAATTTCATTTGCGTCCATGTCAATTATTATACCATATCTTAAAATAAATACTCTTGCCAATTTAGCATAAGTGTGATATAGTGGATTTATAGATTAATTATTAATATAAAAAAGGAAATAAACATGGCGCAAGCAAAAAAGAAAACTGCGACAAGAACTGCAAAGAAAGCTACAGCCAAGCGTTGCTGTGCTAGCAAGAAGAGCCAAATCCGCTACGAGAAGTATCAAAAGGGCCAAAAGTCCAACTTGTTCTTCGTAGTGTGTATGTCTTTCCTTGCTGCAACTTTGCTCTTCGCAGATTTGCTCATGATGACAGCATAATTCCATTTAATCTAACAAAAAGCGCCGAACCTAAGGCGTTTTTTGTTATTTGATGATTCCGCCGCCAAGGCAAACTTCGTCGTCGTATAAAACAGCCGATTGACCTGAGGCTGGACGCTTGATTTCGTTTTCAAAATGCAAAGTCTCACCATCGAACGTAGCTGGTACCAACGGCGCGCGGTGACGTAAGCGTACTAATAAGGATGTTTCCCTTCGCTCGGGGCTGCGTCCACTGTGAAGGAAAACATCCTTTAAGCATAGTTTATTCGTCCAGATCGCCTCGTGGTTCAAGTTCTTTGATACATAAACGATGTTTTGCGGGATGTCTTTTTTGACGACATAATACGGCATGCCGTCGTTGACTTCACCGGCTACGCCTGATAAATATAGACCGTGTCTTTGCCCGATAGTATAGAACACCGCTCCCTCGTGATATCCTAATACTTTGTCAGTTTCGATTTCGCGAATTTCGCCTGGCTCGATATCAATATACTCTTTCAAAAAGTCTTTCATCCCAACTTCACCTACGAAACAGACGCCCATAGATTCTTTTTTATAGGCATTGTGGAGGCCGTTTTCTGCGGCTAGCTTTTTAACTTCTGGTTTAAGCATCCCACCGATTGGAAAGAGAGTGTGTTTTAAAGCGTCGTCAGAAATCCGGTACAAGAAGTAGGTCTGATCCTTGTTTTCGTCTACGGCTCTTAAGAGTTTCCCGTCTCTAACCTGTGCGTAGTGCCCGGTGGCAATATAGTCGGCTCCTGCCTTCATCGCTTTTTCGTAAAACAACTTGAATTTGATTTCTTGGTTACACATGATGTCTGGGTTTGGTGTGTTTCCCTTTTTGAATTCGTCAAGCATGTATTCCACCACTTTGTCGTGGTATTCTTTTTCAAAATCCCAGACTTCAAACGGGATGCCGAGTTTCACCGCTACTCGCTTAGCGTCAGCGAGGTCTTCTGCCCAAGGGCATTTCATGCCTGGTAAATCTCGCGACCAGTTTTTCATGTAGACACCAACTACTTTGTAACCTTGTTCCACCAAAAGCATGGCCGTCACCGACGAATCCACGCCCCCGCTCATCCCGACATATACCGTTTTACGCATTTTTTAGTCTTTCTTTTTCGGCTTTCACGGTTTCGTTAATGATTCTCGCGGCTTCTTTGATTTGCTCCTCGGTGTTGGTTTCGCCCATAGTAAGCCTGAGTGAGCCGGCAATTTGCGCGTCGGTTAGACCGATGGCTTTTAAGACGTGTGATTTTTTGCCCTTGCTGGCCGCACAGGCTGCACCAGTTGCCACATAAATTTCCTTTTCTTCCAAAAGATAAATCAATCTTTCCGCATCTAATCCCTCGAACATAACTACGACAAAATTGTCTAAAGAATGCTTTTTGTTGACTAATTCGTAATCTTTTAATTCGGAAAGTAATAATTTTCGCCAATTGGCGTATTTTTTACGGTTGCCATTCAAGTGCTCTTTGGCGAGCTCCACGGCTTTCGCAAAACCAATCACGCCTGGTACATTTTCCGTGCCAGAACGAAGACCATTTTCCTGTCCGCCACCGACGGTCAATGGCTTTAATTTAACTCCGTGTGCCACATAAAGCGCACCGACACCCTTTGGCCCGTAAACTTTTGCGGCATTTAGAGTCAGCAAATCCACCCCAAGTCGCGCAACGCTAATATCGAGCAGATTTAATGCTTGTGAAGCGTCGGAATGAAGTAATAATTGTTTCTTAACTCCTCGTTTTAAACGGTCAAATTTGACATCGCGAATGATGCCAGCGATTTCGGTCAAAGGTTGAATCGTGCCGAGCTCGTTGTTGGCGAGAGACACCGATATTAGCTCAGTTTCATCGGTAATCTTATTACGCAAATCATCTAAATCAATCAGACCGGTTGGCAAAACCCTGATAGCTTTGCCGCCATAGCTTTCAGCTGCGCGTCGTACCGAATCATGTTCGGTTTCCAGGTATAACATAGACCCGTCTAGAGATATACAGGTGAACGCGAGATTATTTGCTTCCGTTGCGCCGGCGGTGATGATGAGATCGGAGGTTTTAGCACCAATTGCGTGCGCAATTACACCCTTAGCTTTATCATAATCAGCGGATACTTTTTTGGCTGGTAAATACGCTGCCGACGGGTTAAAAAATTCAGCACCAAAATACGGCTTCATCGCTTCAAGCACTTTGTCAGAAACTGGCGTGGCCGCCGCATGGTCTAGATATATCATAAGATATATTATAACATATTTTTCGCTAAAATTAAACCTTTAGCATTGACAAAAAAGCAAAAGTATGATACAATTAGGTAGTAAGGTTGTTTTTGTGTCGCTATAAAAATACCTAAGTACTTTAAGGAGGGATAATTATGAATGGTTATTCGAAAATCGATCTTAAAATGATGGTCGTCAATAACGACGTAGAAGCACTGGATGAGTTTCTGGATACCTGTCGTATCTATAAGGAAGGAGTTGATTTCTTCTCGGACGAAAAGCGTTTGATGTTGAGCACTTTGTTCACCTATGCATCGGCTTCCGCTAAGAACGATGAGCTTGGTGAGAATTTTTCCAACAAGTTGATCGAGAACACTGCCTATTTGGTGGAGCTTCCAGATTTTCTCAGTGCGATGATGATTTATCTTGATCATCAGCCGAGAGAGTTAGAAGAGGGGACTTTTCCCCCGACGCGTCTTATTAATGAGATGCATCGTAGTTTCCCGAATGACTCGATCTATACTCTCGCAAGAACGATGTCTACTGCGCAGTTCATGTATCTGTGTGAACTAATAGTGGACGGAGAATTCGATGGCATGAGCAGAAAGTGCGCTGCGCCGATTCTGCTCTACTGTTACAATGGCAGAATCATCCCGCATGAAATCTGCCTAGCCTACATCGCCACCTGTTTTAAAGGGCTGGACTGCTTTAACCCCATCAAAAGCCCGTTTGACGGCGATGATGAAGAAGATCTCGACATTTAACCGATACCCTCCCCCTAAAAACCCGCTTGAATTCAAGCGGGTTTTTCTTATTGCCATAAAATTTCTTGTGCTATAATAAAATAATAATAAGGAGGTCACGGTGAAAAAGTGCTTTGATGCCACGAAGTATTTAAAAATTCAAAAAAAGAAAATCAAACAACGCATTCAAATGTTTGACAAACTTTATCTCGAATTTGGTGGCAAGCTCATCGACGACCAACACGCAGCCCGCACTCTTCCGGGCTTTTTACCGGACCTTAAAATTAAACTTTTGCAGGAATTTAAAGATGAAGCCGAGGTGATTTTGTGTATCAACGCGAACGCGATTGAAAAATCCAAAATTCGCGCTGACCACATGATTTCGTATGAGACCGAGGTGTTACGTTTGATTGAATTTTTGAGAGCCAAAGGGCTTTATGTCAGCTCGGTGGTGATTACGCTTTTTGATGGTCAGAAAAAAGCTAAAGATTTTGCTAAAAAACTGGAAGATTATAAGATTAATGTGTATTTTCACACGTTTACCAAGGGTTATCCTACCGATGTGGATACGATTGTGTCGGATGAGGGCTATGGGGCTAACCCGTATATTAAGACTACGCGTAAATTAGTGGTGGTTTCGGCGCCGGGGCCTTGTTCTGGTAAGCTGGCCACGAGCTTGTCACAACTTTATCATGAGTATAAGCAGGGCGTGAATGCTGGCTATGCTAAGTTTGAGACTTTCCCGGTCTGGGCTTTGCCACTGAAACATCCGGTGAATATTGCCTATGAAGCGGCTACGGCGGATCTCAATGATAAAAACATGATTGACCATTTCCATTTGGAAAAATATGGGGTGACGGCGGTTAATTACAATCGTGATCTCGAGACTTTCCCGGTTCTTAAAGAGATTTTGACGCGGATTACTGGCAAAGCGATTTATTATTCACCGACCGATATGGGCGTTAACGTGATTGGCGAGTGCATTACTGATGATAAGGCGATTCAAAAAGCTGCCAAGGCGGAGATTGTGCGACGCTATTATCGTGCGTTGACCGATCTTAAAAAAGGCGCGGTGGGGCCAGAAGTGCCGGAACGAATTAAACTTTTGATGAATGAACTCGGGATTTCGGAAAAAGACCGCACGGTGGCTATCGAAGCGGATAAAAAGCGTGAAAAATCTGGTAATTTGCCGAGCGCCTGTATTAATGTGGGTAAGAAGTATATTGTTGGTAGAAAAACTGGTTATCTTTCTCCGGTTTCTTCCACGATGCTAAATGCCTTGAAACACATTAGCAAGATTCCTGATGAAGTCGATTTGATTGCGCCAGCGGTACTTGAGCCGATTCTTGAAATCAAGAATAAAACTTCGAATTTCAAAGAATCTTATCTGAAAATTGGCGAGGTTTTGATTGCACTGTCGATTTGTTCGACGACTAACCCGGTGGTGAAAAAGGTGCTTGAAAACCTCGACAAACTAAAAGGCGCTGAGTTTCACGCGACGCACATGATTTCCGACGATGAATTAGTTATCCTCAGTAACCTCGGGATCAACGCTACTTGCGGGAACGAAATTGATATCGCCTGATTCGCTGGTTAAGGTTAGAATGTTTTTACCTTGGTCTAGTTTGTAAATGTATTCGTCATTGAGTTCATATAGCCATTTGGTTTCGATTTTGAGCGTGTCACCATCGATGCGCCAGATAAATTCGTAATCGTTGAGATGTGAATTGGTAGTTAAAGTGCCTTTGCCGATTTCAATAAAATTCCAAACTACGGATGGTTCATTTTCAAGCTCCCACTTGCCCACTTGTACCAGATAATCTGCGTCCTGGGTGGTTGGGCCTTTGAGCAAATTGAAAAGCAAAAATGTTACGCCAGCAGTAAGGGTGAGTAGGCCGATAACAAAAATGGTGATTCCCCATTTTTTCTTGACGGATTTCTTTTGTTTGGTTTTCTTCTTGGCTGGTTTTTCTTCAATTTCTTCCGGCTTAAATGCTTTCGCAAGCTCTGCATCTGAAATCTCTTTCTCGTTCATAAGACTATTTTAGCATAAGATTTGTTGATGCACTGAAGAAAACGGATTTTAAAGAGGGCCACCACTATAGCCAGAGGCATCTGTGAGAGAGGTTGATAATGGGCGAGCCAAACAACGGACTGTTCTTTTTTCGTATCGATAAGCATCTCCGTTGGACGGGTAAATATCTAATTGGCTGAATGACAATACATATGCATTGCTATAGGCATATGATACGGCGGACCAATATTGACCGTTGGATCCGAAGGTACTACTCCCAGGATGGTTAGGAACGAAGTATGCTGGGCTAGCAGCTAAAATTTCCCCAGTGCTATAACGGCCGTTAGTTAAACTATAAAACGTATCACTGCCAGTACCAGCCCGCGGAAGGCCCCAACCAGCTGGACAAATTGAAGTGTCAGGAAGATTTGGTTGGCCTTTTCCAGATGCACCATATGAGCTTGTGTCATTATTTGCTACGGCTGCAGACCAGTTGTAATAGTTGCCTAGGTGATAATGGTTGCCATTTTGAGTACAAGACGATAATGAAGCAAGGTTTGTTGTGCCGAATGTTCCACTCCAACACTTGTCACCTGGATCATAGGATTGGATGGCGGTATTGGTTTGGACCCACGAAGTATCACTAGTAACATGGGTAGCAGAGCCAGCAGTCCAGTTCGTGTTAACGTCTGTATTTTCTGGAGTGTAATAATTGGCTGTTGTCACGATATCATGGTCGAGGTTTTGCGTCATCCAGATGTTGCCATCAGCTAGTTTGGCTACATAGTAGACTTTGCCATCTCGAGCATCTACAGCTTGTATTTCGTCACCTATATTTAGGCTATTTTTCCACGTTGCTACTTTCTGCATAATAGGCAGTGGTTCTGGAACCGTGTTCCCCACGACTGTGAACACAATCACATTCTTATAATCCCCAGAAGCCTGTGAGTCTGATGCCCTGGCACCAATAGTAAAGGATGTATTATTAGTGCCAGTATAACCAGTAGCAGCAGTACCAGAAGCATTAGTAGTAGCATTAATGATAGTATCAGTATTATAGACTAGTCCTGAATAGGTAGAACTACTAGAAATAGCACCAAGAGCATAGCCCCATTTATTATCGCCAAAGTTAGCTAGTGTAGAAGTGCTTGTTAAATTATCAAAATAAGTATTTGACGTACTATTAACTAATTTATCATTGGTATAGGTAGTACCATCACCTACTGTAGCAGATAAGGTATATCCAGTAATATTATTAGTATCTACACTTACTGTAATAGTATTACTGCTAGCTGATGCTCCAGGAGCAAGGTTAGCAATCAGAAGATCGGCAGAAGACAAAGAGATTGAGAGGGTTGAATTAAAAGTGAATTCAACATCTACATTGTTTTGGAAGGTGACGGCAGAAACACTAGGTGCTAACAAAAACCCACCAAGTAGCGCACATACCCCAAGAAAAACGCTTCTTTTCTTCATACTTCTTATGATAACACACTAAAATATAAAACACAACAAAAAAATCCCTCGGTCTCAGCAGACCGAGGGGGCTACATTATTTTTTGTTCTTATTATTCTTCTTAAGCTCTCTGAGCCAGGTCCTTTTTTCTATGAGGTATTTCTTGTAAACAAGAGAGGTAAATTTACCTACTCCATACAGTACCGTACCGAATAAGAATGGCACTATGAACAGGCAG
>JAEEGF010251565.1_pt1 | contig 10722 bp, 8 predicted proteins | sample 9134171 | NCBI WGS metagenome assembly JAEEGF01 (sample SAMN16246542, study PRJNA631951) | gut metagenome | biome: gut microbiome; feature: rumen; material: AP-attached | host: Bos | place: Iran: Karaj | collected 2018-10 | reverse complement strand
CGCGAAGGCACGGTTCTCCTGATTGAGCAACGTCCCGCCGCCAAGCGAGACGACGGTGTTGGCGTCGGCCGCTTCGACGACGCGTACGAGAGTTTCGCCCTCAAGTTTGCGGAAGGCGGGTTCGCCCTCGTTGGCGAATATGTCGCGGATGGGGCGGCCGGCAGTTTTGACGATTTCCTCGTCAAGGTCGACGAAGCGCCAGCCGACGGCCTGGGCGAGGCGTTTGCCGAGAGTTGTCTTGCCGCTCGCGGGCGGTCCATAGAGAAAGATCATGGTTGAAAGGGTTGAAGGGGGAGGGTTGGAAGGTTGAAGGGTTGAAAAGTTAAAGGTCAGTTCAGCTTTAGGATGTCAGCGAATGGTATGATGGCGTCGAAGAAACCGTCTTTGGCCACTTTTTCGTCAAGTTCGCCGTCATAAACGAGCGCGGTCCGAAGAGAAATGCCCCTTCTTCTTGGAAACCGGGAAATCTTCTCCTGCATTTCATCTTCGACTTCGCGTCCGATGCGTACGCGGCGCTTGACTTCGATGAGCCATGAAACCCGGGCTGTCTGTATCAACAGGTCGATCTGCACTCCCCGTTGGTTTTCCCCTTTGCCGCGCATGGCGAAAGGAGCGGCGGACCTCACCGTAACGCCATCGAGCTTGAGGTAGGGGAAGAGCGCGGATGCATGGTTGGCGACGAGGTTCTCAAACTGAAACCCTTTTTCAACATTCCATTCAGGCAAGCCGCCGAGCGAACTGAATCCAAATCTTCCCGCACGGATTTCCCCCTCGTGCGGTTCGATGTACTTGAGATAAAAACGCGCGTAGTTGTCGCTGACACGGTATCGCGGACTTTTTGATTTTTTACCCGTTGCGGGATTGACGTTGTCATCCCGGGAAAGAAAACCAGCCTCCGCCAGTTCATCGAGGTTCTTTGAAAGGCTCCCGCCACGCCTTACTCCCATGCGTTCGGCCAATTCGGAGCAGGTCGCAGCCCCTGTCGAGAGTTTTCGGAGAATGTCGGCCTTGACCAACGTCGTTTTCCCGAAGACTTCGCTGAAGATTGCGTTGAAGTCCTTGAAAAGGGGCCCGTCCTCGGAGAAGCACATGACTCGGACATTCTCGTCGGCGGAAAGAGAAGGGTCGATTTCCTCCAAGTATCTGGGAACGCCACCGGTCACGGACAGCACATCCACGATTTCCGTAGACGATATTCGGTTTTCCCGGCCTCTCCAGAACTTAACGCAAAGATCGAGTGGCAGTTCCCGCAACAGGATGTTCCGCGAAAACCTACCGCCAAAGGTTGCGCTTTCAAGAAGATTTTCCTGTATCCACGCCGAAACACTTCCGCAGAGAACGAGTATGAGATTGTCATGATGTTTCAGCGTTTCATCCCAAGCGTTTTTAACGAAGCTCGGGAAATCGGGTTCATGGCGTCCCATCCAAGAGATTTCGTCAAGCAGCACGATGATTTTCCTCTTGCCGCCTATTCGGCTGCTGAGAAGCCGAAAAGCCTCCGGCCAGGAATCGGGCGTCACCTTGGGGCCCATTGTCTGCGCGCAAAGCCGTTCCCCGAAATTCCTCAACTGATCGGAATCGGTTTGCCCTTTCCGGGGACCCAGGCCTTCAATCACGATGAACTCGCACTTGTTTTTCCTTGCAAACTCATAGAACAGCGTAGACTTGCCGATTCGCCGCCGTCCCCTGCATGCAACGAGGGATGACGTTTCTTTTCTCAGCAACGCCTTGAGCGATTCCAATTCCTTTTCCCTGCCGACAAACATGATGGTGCACTCCAGTTGAAAACAGTGGAATTATCGCATTTCGTGCCAAATATGTCAATCACATTTTTGGCACGAAATATGAGATTCTCCTGTTTCGTGCCAAAAATAAGTTGAAGGGTTGAAAGGTGGAAGGGTTGAATGGGGAAGGTTGAAGCTAGTCCTCGGTGGAGATGCAGAGGGACCAGCCGAAGTTCCAGTGGCCGTTCTCGATGCGGGCGAGGATCGTGTTGCGCCCCTTGCGGAAATGAACGCGGCGGAAGTCTTCTGCGAGGCGCCAGGGCTTGAGCTTGTTCGACGATCCCCATACCGGTATGTCATTAATCCAGACGTCGCTGCGGTCATCGGAGCCGATGGCGATCCACCTGTCGCATTCGGCGTCCATGACGACTTCGGCGTATGCGTAGAAGATGGAGTATTCCTCGCGGTTGCGGGGGACGACTTCGGCGGCGTTCTTCTCATTTATGCCCCATTGGTTGATTCTGTCGCGGTTCTGCGCCTGCATGAACTCCCAGCGGACCGTGCGTCCGTCCTTGCCGATGTAGGTCGCGTCGAGGTCCTGCACCGATTCCGGCGCGAATTTGCGACGCAGGTTCACGCGGTTCGGATTGGGGAAGGGGCCTATGACGTACCATGATGAGATATACATCCATTGCGCGGGAATGCCTGATCCGCCGCCAGCCGTGCGCATGATGTTTCCCGGCTGTAGGAGCGGGTCGCCACCCTTCAGCGGAGGCGCCTCCTTTGGCGCGGCCGTTTCTGGCGGAGGCGGTGGCGCGGAGAGCCCCTTGGCCATCAGCTCGGCGATGTCCTTGGCTTTCGTGTCCTTATCCTCGGCGGCGGCCGACTCCATCGCCAACCTGTATTCCGATTCCTCGGCCATCTCCTCGACGCGCTTGTCGAGCGCCGCCTCGGACGACTGCTCGGCGATGTCCTCCTCCTCGATGCGGGCAATCTGCTTGTCGTCGCCTTTCTCGGCGCCGGTTGCGGCGTCGGGCATGACAATCCGCATGGCGTCCTCCATCATGGCGACGGCTGCCTCGGTCATGATTTCCGCCTCGCGGACGACCTCCGCCTCGGCCGCCTTCTTGGCGTCGAAGGCGTCCGTCGTGCGAGGTTTCGATTCAAGTGTGGCGACATCGGCCTCAAGACGCTGCGGTTTGGCGACGTCCGTGATCTCCTTCGCGGCGGCGGCGTCCATCTTTCGAAGAATGGCGGTTCGCGTCGCCTTGACGTCGCGATAGCTCTCCGTTACGGCGTCTTCGAGCTTCTTCGCCAGCTCGTATGCCTCGGCGACCTTGTCGGGCGCCGGCGCGTCTGCGAGCGGGTTCTCCTTGCGCGCTTCGCCCTTCGCTAGCGCGGTGCGCGACGACGAGTCGGCGGCAAGGGTTTCGCGCAGCACGGGGAGGAGCGCGTTCACATCTTGCTGCGCCTTTCCGGCAGTTTCGACGCGCTCCATTTGCGATTCGTTCGCCTTTTCCTTCTTGAAGTCGTCCAAGGATCGCCTGAGGTCGTCCAATGGCTGCTTTTTCCTGGCGAGGTCCGACATCTTGTTGGCTGTTGATACGACTTCCCTTTGCAGGGACTCCTGCACGCGTGCAGCCTCCATCTGCGCCTCGCGCAGGTTCTCGGCGGCTTCGGCCGTCTTCGCGTAGCCCGCGAAGCGCGCCCTGACATAGAGGCGGTCAAGCGCATTGACGGCGTTTCCCTGGGCGGTGGCTGTCTTTTCGGAAGTCGTCTGCGTCAACCGGTCGGCCTTGGCGAAGAGCTCCTTCGCGGTGGCTTGGTTCGTGAAGACGCCAGTCGTTTCGATCTTTACGATCTCCGCGATTTCCGCGGCGACGTCCTTCTGGGCCGCGATGGACGCCTCCTGGGCCTTCGCCGTCTCGTCCACGATGCGCTCAAGCTCCTCGCGCGCATCGACCGCGAGACGTTCGGAGAACTTGTCGTAGTCCTTCGCGATCGCCTCCTTCATGACGTCCATGTTGTGGAGGACGGTCTGCATGGCGGCGACTTGGCGCAACAGTTCGGCAAGCCGCGCAGACGTCAGCGTCTCGGACATCTCCTCAAGCCTGTTGGCCGAGACTTCTACGGCGCGTTCCTGCGGGGTGGTGTCAGGCACCACAAGCTTGCGGACGGGCGTCAGGAGAACGAGGGCCGCGAAAAAGACGAAGTGGAGGAGGAGGGACAGCGCGCTCCAGAGCGGTTCGCTGCGCCGCCTTGCCCTTTCGCGGCGACGGACGTCGTCGGCGAGAAGATTTCCCCGTTCCTCCATGTCCTATTTCCCCGGCTTGCCAGGCTTGCCTTCGGCGGTGTGTATGCCGACGACGTCGAGGTTTTCGAGACGGCAGGCTTCCAGGACCTGCACGACCGACCTGAACGGCGCATAGATGTCGCCGTCTAGGCGGACTTTGCGTCCTGGCTTCGCCGCAGCGGCCTCCTGAAGGGCCGAACGCAGTCCGCCGGGGCCGACGGGCTTGCCGCCGACGTAGAGTTCGCCCTTTTCCGTCACGGACACTTTGAGAAGGTCCGGCTCGGTGCCAACGCTTACAGCCACGTCGGATTCGGGGAGCGTTAGCGGCACTTCGCGCTCGATTTTCTTGAGCTGGCTGGAGACGAGGAAGAAGATGAGCATCAGGAAGATGCAGTCCATCATCGAGGTCATCTGGATCTCGGGCTTTTCGTCCTCTTCGTATTTGACTGCCATGGCGGACTCCCGGCTCAGCCTTTTCGGGCGAAAATCTGGTTCACGAGATCCGCGATCTCCTCCTCGAGCAGCACGGCGTAGAGGTTGAGGCGGTTCTTGATGACGGAGAAGAGGAAGATGCACGGCATGGAGACGGCGAGGCCGCCGACGGTGGTGATGAGCGCCTTGCCGATGTCGTCCGCAAGAACGGCGGCATTGCCCATCTCGCCCATGCGGGCGACGGTCTGGAAGGCGCCGAGAAGGCCGAAGACCGTCCCGAAGAGGCCGAGGAGCGGGGCGAGAGTGGCCGCGGTCGACAGCATGGTCGCCTTGCGGTTCTCGAGGCGGAGTTCGCGTCCGGCCTTGTCCTCGGCGAAGAGCTTGACCTCGGCGTAGTCGCCCGATTCGCGATGCTGGAGCATCGTCTCGACAACGCGGGCGAGCATCGACTTGCTCGATGCGCAGAGGGAGGCGACATCGTCAATCTTGCCTGACTTCCAGAGCTCTATGACCTTTGCCGTGAAGCCGTCGGGAACGATTCTGCTTCTCCTGAGGTTCACAAGGCGCTCGATGGCGCACCCAAAGCCCAGGACGGACAAAAGTCCGATGAATACCATCGTCAGCCCGCCCTGACGTATGTATCCGGCCCATTCCTGGGCTACGGAAACCTCCCCGTCGGTTGCGCCGTAGCAGATCGCGGCTGACAAAACCAGAATGAATGGCGTGAGTTTTTTCATGAATGGTCGCATGGTCTGATAATTCCCGTTGTTTTCAATAATAGCATAGCCACGCGCCTCCGCGCAAGGGACCGATACTCTCGGTTGTCCGCGACTGGCCGCTGTTGCGCGGCTAGATGTCGATTTCAAGTCCGTCATATGCGGGACGGATATGCGTCAGGCCGCGCGCGTTGAGTTCGGCGACAAGCGTCGAATGGTCAAAGTCGTGGCAGATGTGGGTGAGGAAGGCGCGTCCGGGTTTGACATCCGCTATGATTTCCAGACTTTGGTCCAGGGAAAGATGCGTGGGGTGGGGGCGGTAGCGAAGCGTGTCGAGGACGAGCACGTCCACGCCGCGTATGATGTTCCTGCTCTCATCCGGCAGGGCGTTGAGGTCCGGCATGTAGGCGAGGGAGCGTTCGCAGAAGTCGAAACGGAACCCCTGCGTGTGCGTCCAGCCATGTGTCACTTCGAACGGGGTGATTTCCAAGGCCTCGTCGCTGTCTTCCCGCGCCGGAATTGAAATGGGGTCCTCAAAGGGGCGGAGGTCAAGCTTGGGCCGGTAAGTGCCTGGCACGTTCGGCTTGAAGATGTAGTCGAAGATCCGGCGGATGTCGTCGAGCGCGGAGGGACTCGCGTAAAGCGGCATCGGCGTCTCGCCCTGGACGGTGTTGATCCGCCTGATGTCGTCGAGGCCGAAGAGATGGTCGACGTGGGCATGGGTGATGAAAGTGGCGTCAATGCGCCGGATGTCCGCGCGGAGCGCCTGCTCCCTGAAGTCAGGCGAGGTGTCGACCAGGATCCGCAAATCGCCTGCGGACAGGTATGCGCTTGAGCGCAGACGGTGGTTGAGCGGGTTCGGCGACTTGCAGACCGCGCAGTCGCACCCGATCATCGGCACCCCTGCCGAAGTACCCGTGCCGAGGAAGAGCAGTTTGAAGGGAAGGGGCATGCTAATGCCCCTTCCCTTTAAGAAGCTCCGACGGCGTGATAGTTCCGCTCTTCCACGGCAGTGCGCCGAGATGGTCGCAGACGGCGCCGGCGAGGAAGAGCGAGCCGCACACCACCACGCCGCCGTTCTCGCGCTTGGCCCAGCTTTGCGCCTCGGCCAGCGCCTCGCGCCAGTCGGGGTTCTCAGACACATCGCGGAAGCCAGCCTCACGGAGCTTGGCGGCGAAGGCGTCGGCGGTGAGCGTGCGCGGCGACGGTGTGACGGTCGCGATTGCGCGGACGAATGACGGACGTAGAATCTTCAAGGCCGAGACGCAGTCCTTGTCGTCGCAAAATCCCGCGACAAGCGCGAGCGGACGTTCGGGGCGAAGCTTCTTCAGCGAAGCCCTTAGGGCTGTTGCGGCGTGGGGATTGTGCGCGCCGTCGACGATGACCAGCGGCGATTCGCGGACGGTTTGGAATCGGCAAGGCCACGACACCTTTGCGATGCCCTGCGAGAAGGCCTCGTCCGGGATCGGCAGGCCGGAGGCGGTCGAAAAGGCCTCTAGCGCGGCTATGGCCGTGGCGAGGTTTTCAAACTGGTATCCGCCCCCGAGAGGGAAGGGAATGCCGGAGACGGAGCGGAAGTTGTCCTCGAACGAAACAGTGGCATGACCGGATTTCGACGAACGCCCTGGTGTCACGACAACGCCGGGATCCACGATTTGCGCACCGACGCGTGCGGCTGTCTGCTCAATGACGGACCTCGCCTCCGGAACTAGCGAGGCCCCCAGCACGGCGGGGCGGCCCGGCTTGATTATCCCGGCCTTTTCCGCGGCAATCTTCTCGATTGTGTCGCCGAGGTATTCGCAGTGTTCAAGGCCGATGCTCGTTATTGCGGAAACGAGCGGGAGAATGACGTTTGTGGCGTCGAGGCGCCCTCCCAGACCTGTCTCGATTGCGGCGATGCGCACGCCTTGTCTGCGGAATGTCTCGAAGGCGAGTGCCGTGGCGCATTCGAAGAAAGTGGGGGGGCCGGCGTTCGTCTCGGACTCCACCTTGCGCGCCGCGGCCTCCACCGCTCCCAGCGACTCTTCCAGAATCGCGTCCGGCACGGGTTCGCCGTCTATGCAGATCCGCTCGTTGAAGTAGACGAGGTGGGGCGACGTGTAGCGCCCGACATGGCCGAATCCCGCCTCCTGCAGCACTGACGCGACAATGGCCGTGACGGATCCCTTGCCGTTTGTGCCGGCGACATGGATCGCCACGAACTCCCTTTCGGGGTGGCCCATGTACTCCATCATGGCCTGCATGCGTTCCAGTCCCGGCTTCATGCCGAAACGTCGCCTCTCACAGAGCGCCGCTATCTTTTCCGCGAATGTCTTCATGGTTCGATTACTTGCCTATTCTTCCTTGGCGAACGCGAATACTATTATACTACTTCAGCACGCCGTCTACTATGCGGGTCGGTGTGAATGCGGCCAATGTGGCGACGCGGGCGTCGGAGGGGAAGCGGCAGAGAACGTAGCCCTCGTTCCAGCCGGTGACGGTGCCGTCGGAGAGCCGTTTCTCAACAAGCACCTGGGTTTCGTGCCCTATGAGAAGCTGTCGAAATGCGGCGGCGGAGGCGTCGCCAATGGCGCGCAGCCGCGAGGCGCGGTCCTTGGCGATTGTCCGTGACGGACGATCTGGGAGGGTTGGGGCCCGCGTTCTCTGTCGCGGACTGTAGGGGAAGACATGGATGTGGACGAAAGGAATCTCCTCCACAAGTGCGCAGGTATGCGCGAAGGCGTCTTCGTTTTCGCCGGGAAGCCCCGTGATGAAGTCGGCGCCGAGACCGATGAGCGGCATTTTGCCGCGCAGCAACTGAAGCAAATCCAATATTTGCCCGGCGGTGTAGCGCCGCCCCATCGCGCTTAGGACGCCGGTGTCGCCCGACTGGATGGGGTAGTGGAGGAAGCGGCAGAGGTTGCGGCGCGAGAGGAGGACGGAGATGAGTTCGTCGTCGCAGATGCAGGGTTCGACGGACCCGAGGCGGATTCGCGCGCCGTATGGTCCGGCAAGTTCGCAAATGGCGTCCGCGAGGTCGGCGAGACCACGGGCGCCGTCACGGTAACAGGCGAGGTTGCAGCCGGTCAGCACGATTTCCCTGTAGCCCTGGTCGAGAAGCGACTCGGCGGCGGCGAGCGACTCGTCCCAAGGACGCGAAACGGGATTTCCCCGCGTCAGCGGGACGATGCAGTAGGCGCAGTTGAAGCCGCATCCGTCCTGCACCTTCAGCAGCGCCCGCTTATGGCGCGACGGATTGAAGGGGTTGTCACGCAGAGTCGCAGAGGGAGCCGAGCAACAGAGAGTGTTCGGGGAAGTTGCTTTCGCATCTGGGAGTTCAGGAGTTTGGGAGATGGGGAGAGGAGAATTGTTATTGTTAATCAGTGAACATTTTCCACCTTTTCCCTTTTCCCCATTCCCCGTTCCCCGCTTTCCGCTTGTGGCGGAAAGCACGAGCGAAGCGAGCTGACCGAGGTCGCGCTTGGCGACGATGAGGTCGGCGCCTGCGTCGCGGAAGAGCTCGGGCGCGTTGCAGGCGACGGCGCAGCCGGTGACGACGATGAGGGTGTCGGCAAAGTGCGGATCCTTGCGCCACGAGCGGATCTGGCGGAAGGTCTCGCGCTCGGCGGCGCGCGTCACCGCGCAACTGTGGAGGACGATGACGTCGGGCGTTTCATTTGTGGTCGCCAGTCGCCATCCGGCCGCGAGAAACTGCGACGCAAAGACAACCTCCTCCGCCTGGTTCAGGCGGCAGCCGAGTGTCTTGAAGGAAACGGTCATGAAAGTTGAGAATTGAAAGTGAAAAGTGGAAGGAGAATTACCAGGGGCGATGGGAGGCGCGCCAGGCGCTGAGGGTTGTGCCGGTTTCCCGGCGGAAGAACTTGCGCAGTGAGTTTGGGTTCTCGAAGCCGCAGAAGTCCGAGAGCGCCTTTAGCGGGATGTCGGTGGTTTCGAGAAGCCGCTTGGCCGTTTCCAGTTGCACGGCGTGGATTTCCGCGAGGATGCCGCGCCCAACCGCGTTGCGGAAGCGGATGTCCGCCATGCGCCGCGAGCAGGGGAAGAGCGCCGCCACGGCAGAGGCGCGGAGTCCCGCGCAGGCCTCGCGCCGGATGAGCGCGATTGCGTCGGCGGCGCACTTGTCCGGGACGGCGAGCAAGCGCGTCGATTCTCGTTGCACTACGCGCAGCGGACCGTACTCCAGTCTTCTTGCGCCGGAGGGCTTCCCGCCGTTCCCGGCGACCTCGAAGATGAGCGAAGCCGCAAGCATTCCGCCTCGATGGGAGTCGGGCTCGATGGACGAAAGGGGCGGCTCACACTCCTCGCAAAGTTTCTCATCGTTGTCGACGCCGAGGACTGCGAGGTCTCCTGGAACGGTGACCCTCGCGAACCGCGCGGCCGTCAGCACCTCTGCGGCAACCGTGTCATTCGCAGCGAAGACGCCGCAAGGCTTGGGAAGCTGCCGGATGAATTCGCGGAGTTCGGCCTGCCATTCCGTCGGGAAGGTGTTCTCGGGCGCGGAATGACGGGCCGCCTTCGCGCGGAACGTCCGGCTGTCATTCCCGTGCATTCGGATGGCTTCGGCAAAGGCCCGCTCACGAGTCAGGCTCCAGTGGAGCGGTTCGGGGTGTGGGAAGAAGGCGAAGTGCGCCAGACCGAGGGAAAGCAGTTCCCGCGCGGCGACTCTGGCGGTGGCGGCGGAGTCGTGGCACACGGAAAGCGCCGTTTCGGGTCGCTGGCTTGGATCGGCGTTGAGAAGGACGACGGGCATTGTCCCGAAGGCCGACGCGTCGATCGGGGTCGTCCTCGAGCTACATTCGACCACAGCGCCGAGGGCGTGCCAAAGTTCGGCGAGTTCGGCGACAAGTTCCGCAGCTGGCTCCCGGTACACCACCTGGACATGCGCGCCGCGGCGAAGGGCGACTTCCCGCACGCCCGCGAATTGATGCGGGACACACGGCACGGATTGGGGCTGGAAGTAGAGGATCGTGTCCATGGACGAAACGGTGGATAAATGATAGCGGTTTTTCTATGCTCACGCAATACTTTATTTCTATTATGGGATGCAGATTAGTTCAAAAATGGGATGTTTTCCTTTCCATGGCCGTGGTAGAATGAAGGATGCAATTTACCACCACCTGCACAGGAGTGAAACCATGAACTCAACCACAACGAGAACCGTCGCCCTCCTCGCCGCCGCGCTGCTGGCGCTCGCCGCGACCGCCCCGGCCGACACCTACACTTGGCTCGCCTCGCCCGCAAGCGCAAGCTGGAACACCTCGGCCCTAAACTGGAGCGACGGAACCACCGACGGCGTCGCCTGGGTCGATGGAAATGACGCCGTATTCCCAGACACTTCGTCGCAGAAGAAACTTACCATTCCCTCAATGCGCACCGCCCACGACGTGACAATCAACGGGGCGTCATACTCCTTCGGCGGTCCGCTGTCCGTGACGGGCAAGTTCACCGCCAACAAGGGATGCACGGTTCAATACTGCTTTGGCGGCCAGAGCATCCGTATCGGAGGCGTTTCCTCGGCCACCATCTACATGGGCGCGGGCGGGACGCCTACGCTGAAGAC
>JAEEGF011607063.1_pt1 | contig 10723 bp, 8 predicted proteins | sample 9134171 | NCBI WGS metagenome assembly JAEEGF01 (sample SAMN16246542, study PRJNA631951) | gut metagenome | biome: gut microbiome; feature: rumen; material: AP-attached | host: Bos | place: Iran: Karaj | collected 2018-10 | reverse complement strand
CTGTTAGACAAAAAGATTTACTTATTATATAAGGGAGAGCGTTATATTATGAAAGATCTCATACAAGTTATAATACCGATCTATAAAGCACAAGACTTTTTGTATAGATGTCTTATAAGTATTAAGAATCAGACATATACTAATTTTATAGTTTATTTGATTAATGATGCATCACCTGATAATAGTCTTGAAATCTGTCGCAAGATTTCACAGGAAGATACGAGGTTTAAAGTAATATCTCTATTGAAAAACTCCGGACCGGCACATGCTAGAAATGTTGGACTTGAGCATGCTGATCTTAAACAAGGATATATAGCATTTATTGATGCTGATGATTATATTGAGCCTAGGTATTTTGAGCATCTTGTTAATCTATTAAAAGATAGTGATGCTGATTTTTCATGGGTTTCAGTTAATAATACCTTTGAAAAAGAAAAACTTGTTTTCCCTGAAATAGACTGTGATAAGGAGAAAACATTCTCTATTACAGGACATGACCTTCTTCTAAGAGAAGACCTAAGGATAATGTATCTTATGGTATGGGGCAAGCTTTTTAAGTCTTCTTTGTGGGAAGATGTTAGATTTAATGAAGCTTATCATTACTTTGAAGACGGAGCAACAACATTTAAGGTCATCTATAAAGCCAGGAAAGTAATAGTGTCCGATTTAAAACTATATAACTATTACTATTCTGAAAACTCTGCAACAAGAAGCGGAATAAATACTACAAAACTAATAGATGGCTTAAACACTGAAATAGATAAGATAGATTTTTATAAAGAAAAAAACGAAAAAGATCTTATGGATATGGCATATATTGCATATCTTAATACAATATTGGGAATTCTGAGGCAAACCGACAAAAGACAATATAAAAATCTTAGGAGTAAAGTCTGGAAGCTTTATAGACAGAGCTACAAAAATGTATTTGACAATAAAAATATAAGTAATACTCAAAAGTTAAAGTATTGTCTGTATAGAATAAATCCAGATATACAGAAATTGTATCTTAAACTGAAATTTGGTTAAAGAATTCAGACTGATACAGCAAGTACCAACAAAATATGACAATGTGTTATAGTAAACAACTTAGGAAAATGTAAATAGTTAGTCGATAAATGCTGGATATATCAGTATAAGACAACTGTTATAAGGCATTTCCAGAAGTCATCTTCGATAGTTGATTTATTTGTAACATGAGGTATATATGGAAAAAAGAGATGAACTTATAACAATAATTATGCCTGTTTACAATGTCAAAGAGTATATTTCGGCTTGTGTTGACAGTGTAATAAATCAGACATACAGGAATTTTGAACTTATTTTAGTTGATGACGGATCAACAGATGAAAGCGGGACAATATGTGATGAATATGCTCAGAAAGATTCAAGAATCTCTGTAATCCATAAAGAAAACGGCGGTGTATCAGATGCCAGAAACATAGCGATTCCGCTTGCAAAGGGGAATTATATCTGCTTTGTGGATCCTGATGACATACTGGCTCCAACTTACCTGCAGAAGCTGTATGAAACCATGATTGAAAGCGGAGCAGATCTTGTAGCTTGTAATTATTATTCTTTTTATGACGGGGATGTGATTCCGGAAGATATTGGGAATGGAACTCATGAAAATTTGGTAATTACAGAAAAAGAAATGGAAGATGAAGCTTTCGCCGCGGAATATACTGTCAAAATGGTTATACCTATCAATAAGATGTATAAAAAATGTATTTTTGACAAAATAAAATACCCTGTTGGTAAAATCCATGAAGATGCTTATGTGTATCACCACATGTTGCATGAAGTTCAAAAGGTAGTATATATATCTGATATTTTATACTATTATCGCCTTCGAAAGAATTCTATTACTAATAGCGGTTTTAAGATTAAAGAGCTGGAAGATTCCATGGGCGCAGTAATAGATCGAATTGATTTTTATCATGGCCTTGGTAAACAGAGGCTTACGGATATCGCAATAGACGGATATTTGTATTTCCTTTGGAGAAATATAGATATTATGAAAAAGGAAGGTATCAAAGATTATAAAGAACTGATCAAACCATATATCAGGATTTTCAGAAATAAGATCAGGTATGTAAAGGTGTCAAAGGACTATCCATTAAAGAAGCTATTAAAAATGTATTATATAGCATATTTGAAAACAGACTATTAAGTGAAGATTAGTAAATACAGGAAAGATAAAAGGGGATATGAAAAAAGGAGTAAATGCAAAGATCAGCATAGTCGTTCCGGTATATAAGACCCAGGATTATATTGATAGGTGTATAAAAAGCATTTTGGGACAGAGTTATCAGAATTTTGAGCTTATTCTTGTAGATGATGGTTCGCCTGATAATGCAGGAGATATCTGCGATGAATATGCTTGTAATGATAATAGAATAAAAGTAATCCATCAAAAGAATTCCGGACAGTCGGTTGCAAGAAATAATGCGCTCAAAATTGCTACAGGTGATTATTACTGCTTTATAGATTCGGATGACTACGTAGCTGATAATTTGCTTGAAAGATTATATAGCCTGATAGTAGAGAAAGATGCAGATATATCTTTTGTCAGTTATAGTTCATTCACTGGTGAAAAAGCTGATGTAGCAGCAGATTCTGCTCCTGATATCTTTTCGTATAGTAATACTGACATGATTAAAAATATACATATGGTAAAAGATGAACTATATGTTGTCATGTGGGGCAAACTGTTCAAAAAAGAGCTTTTTGAGGGAATAAAGTTTCCTGAAGGAAGGATATGCGAAGATCTGCATGTTCTGTACAGGATCTACGATAAGGCGAGAATCTCAGTATTTAGCGATGAGAAGCTTTATTATTATTATAGAGGCAATGTTTCAAGTTCTACGTACAGTATCAATAAGAAGTTCTATGATGATGTATTTTGGGTTTTGGATAAGGAGATAGAATATATCGATGATAGGCATCCTGAGCTTGGCGATTATCCAAGACGGACATATATGTACTGGATTGTTGACCTTTGTAAAAAAACAGGCGGCTTTATCTCTTGTGGGAAAATGAGAAGTCTTTATCTTAAATATAGACAGTTATATAGAGAAAGCCGTGGTATGAAAAAAGAGAAATTCTTCACATTTTTTTATTATATGCCTAGCATATATGTATTATTAAAAAAGTGACTAGTAATTCAAAAAAGTGGTTGTTGTGATTGTTAAGATCATGTTGCCGCGGTGAAGTCTTAGAAGCGGCATAAATAGCAATTAATAACATGCGTTATTGGGAGAGTATAAAAAGGTTTAGTATGGAACTTGTTAGTGTGATAATTCCTGTATACAATCAGGAGAAATATTTAAATAAATGCATAGACACGGTATTGACCGGAACTTATGAAAATGTGGAATGTATTATTGTTGATGATGGGTCTACCGATAATAGCCCCGCTTTGTGCGATGAATACAAAAAGGACAAGCGCGTAAAGGTTATTCATAAACCTAACGGAGGATTAACAAGTGCCAGAAAAGCCGGTTTTGATGTTTCAAAGGGAGAATATATCACTTTTATTGATAGTGATGACTATGTAACGAAGGATTATGTAGAAAAGCTCTTTAAGGCACTTACAGATGCTGGTGCTGATATGAGTATCTGCGGTCATTATAGAGATGAAGACGGAAAGATTATAGAAAACACATACCCTATTCCTGATAGGATACTTGATGGTAATATTACGAACGATTATATTCTGCCGATCATTGGTAAAATATATGCTCCCGGCTATGAGAATTTTCCCGGATATGTATGGGGTAAGCTCTATAAAAGAGAATGTATAACAGATAAATGTTTTGTCTCTGAAAGAGAAGTATATACAGAGGATGATATCTTCCAGATGTATGTATGTGAAAACGTTAATAAAATTGTCTTTATTAAGGATAAACTGGTATACTACAGAGATAATGTAAAGTCTCTTACAAGAAGATATAGAAATGGGATGTGGGATATGCTCAAAAAGCGTCACATGCTTGTTGAAGAGTACTTTAAATCCCATAATATAAAAGATAAAGACCGCCTTATTGCGTCAGCGTTTTATGCAATTTATGTATCTGTTACAAATTCTTATCTACATGGAAATGTAACAGAATGCGTCAAAGAGCTAAGAGCGATCCGTAAAGATCCTTTTGCTGTAAAGACATTAAAAGAAGTAAGGACAAAGCTTTTACGGCCAAGGCAGAAAATGTTCTATATGTTGTTCAAACTAAGATGCTATCATTTGGTTTATCATTTTAGAAATACAATGTTTTAAAAATATATCGTAATAAATGGTAGGTTAAGTTTTTTAGCTTTTGAGTCCTAATATAATAGTTTTAGTAATGAGGTTAAATATGAGTAGGATCAAAACAGATTTTTTATCAAAAGGAATATATATGCTGGTGATGATAGCAGTATCATGCTCTATTCTTGCCTGCGGAAGTAATGTTAACAATCTTACTGTAGATACAGAAAATATTGAAACAGATAAGGTTGTTGCCACCACTCAGAATCCCAGCATCGTATATGCCAGTGAAGATATGTCTGTAGAAGAATTATACAAGGATATGGGCAATGGTATGAGCCTTGGTAATGATCTGGATGTATGTGATTGGGACGCGATAGGTTCTAATAAGGCTATAGGTTATCAGGCTGCGGCAATATATACTACAAATCCCTACAGTACATGGAATGCATCATCATATCAGTATTTTTCATATGACGGATCACTCCATTTTGTATGGAATATTGAATCGCTTAATTCAGAGAACAGCACTATATGTGACAGCTTTGCTATTCAGATAGTATCTCATGAAAGTAATGCTCAAAATAAAGCTTTTACATGCAGTATAACGAATGCAACCTTTACAACAGCAACTGGTGCCAAATATACCATGGGCAGTCTTATAGGTACTCATCAGCTTACGATCAAAAATGATGTTACGCAGTATCTGTATCAGCCTATGTCAACATTTGACGGCGTAAAGACTACAGGAGACGTCATAGGTGGAAAGATTGAGATAGACCTTAAGCTAGAGGACTTTTATTATGATGTAAGTTCAGAGATATCCAAGCTCGAAACATACTGGGGCAATCCTGTAGCTACAGAAGATATGATCAAGGCAATCAGTGACAGAGGTTTTAAGACTATAAGAATACCTGTTACATATTTTAACCATATGTCTGATGAAGGAACCATAGATACAGCTTTTCTGGACAGGGTAGAAGAAGTAGTTGACTGGGCTTTAAAGTATGATATGTACGTCATAATGAGTATTCAGCATGATACCGGTAATGATGGCTGGATCAAAGCATCTGAGTCTAACTATAAAAACAACAAGACCAAAGTTGAATATATGGTCAGACAGATAGCAGAAAAGTTTAAAGACAAAGACAATCATCTGATCCTCGAAGGATTTAATGAGATGGTCAATGATAAGTGCCAGTGGGATGACTATATTCCGGACAAAGATCTTAGCGTTATGAACAGATGGAACCAGCTCTTTGTTGATACAGTTAGAGCTACAGAAGGTAATAATACAGATAGATATCTTCTTGTTAATACCTATGCTGCAATGTCAACCAAGAAGGTCCTTGATGCATTTGTGCTTCCTTCTGATACTGCGAATAACAAGATACTGGTTGGACTTCACTGCTATTTTAACAATGACAATATGGATCAAAACTTTGCAGTAATGACTGAGTTTGTAGAAAAGTATAATGTCATAATCGGAGAATGGGCTTTTTGGATTTCTAAAGAAGGTGATAACAGGATTGAAGGAGCCAGCAGATATATGGAATACGTAAATGCGTTGGGAATTCCAGCGATATGGTGGGACAATGGTAATACTAATGAAATGGCAATATTTGATAGAAAAACGTTATCATGGCCTAACGAGGAATTGGTAGATCTGATTATCGATATCTAAAAAAGAAAGGATGGAGCGACTTACGATTGATCGTGTAATTGGCAAAATAATATGGAGATTATTGATCGCGTTTTAAACAAAATAGTATCAATCAGGATAAATTATATAGTTTTCCCAAAAGAAATAGCTAGAAAAATGCCTATTTATAGTTCGTGGCATGTAAAATGGAGCGGAGTAAAAAGAGGTAGTTTTGTATTAGATTCAGACCAAATATATAAGGGGATGATACAGATTGGTTTTGACAGAATCGCAAAGGGGTTACTTGGCGGTAAAAAATCTATAGTACTTATAGAAGGAAATGGGCAAATTGTAATTAAGGGTAAGGAAGACTTATCGCAAGGAATTTCAATACATGTTGCAGATAATGCCCAATTGATAATCGGAAGAGGCTTGTATTCAAATGGGTATTGTTCTATCAAGTGTAGGAAAAAGATCACAATAGGCAATGATAATATGTGGGGATGGAATGTTACTGTGATGGATACAGATGGCCATCCAATATATGATAAAGATCGCCATATAATAAACGAATACAAAGATATCTTTATAGGCGATAATGTTTGGCTAGGAGCTTATAGTAAAATTCTGAAGGGGGCACTCATTCCTGACGGATGTGTAATTGGAATGAGTAGTATAGTAACTAAATCTATAGAAAGTAAAAATGCAATACTAGCAGGAACTCCTGCAAAGGTTGTAAAAGAATATATTACATGGGATAGAGGAAACTTTCCCAATGAGTAAATGAAAAAAGTATTAGATTATAAGCGGGGAGATTTTTATGAAAAGAATAGGTATAATCACACTTGTAGACAGAAATATAGGAAATAGATTGCAAAATTATGCACTACAGGAGTTTTTCAAGAAAAAAGGATTTGAACCTCAAACTATAGGTTGGAGGAAATTTGATAGAAAAAAAATAGTAATAAAATCATTTATAAAAAAGTATTATCTGGCACTGATTAGAAAGAAATCATACAACTATACATGGGACATCTTTGATTTAAACATAGACTGGTCAGATATCATCATTCCATATGATGCCAAAGATGTTGATGAAAATGTCAGGACAAAATTTGATTATTTTGTTGTTGGCAGTGATCAAGTTTGGAATCCTAACTTTTATTATTATGTGCCAAGAGCATTTCTTCGATATGCAGATGACAAGCAGAAAATAGCTTTTGCTGCAAGTTTTGGCGTGTCTGAAATGCCCGCAGATTATGAAGAGGAATATGCAAGCGCTTTAGGCAAATTTAAGTGTATTTCTGTAAGAGAAGATGCTGGTAGGGAGATAGTAAAAAAACTTACAAATAAAGATGCAGAGGTTCTACTTGATCCTACAATGCTTATATCTGTAGATGAATGGAAGAAAGTAGCTAAAAAAAGTAAATATAAACCAAAAGATAGATATGTAGTCAAGTATTTTCTAGGTGATAATTATAAAGAATATGATGACTTTATCAAGGCTAAAGCGGATGAGCTTGGCGCTAAGATTATAGATATACTACATTCAGATGATACCTGGATAATTGGGCCGGCAGAGTTTGTATACTTATACGAACATGCTGAAGCTGCATTTGTTGATTCGTTTCATGGAAGTGTTTTTTCTATTTTGTTTAACAAGCCATTCCTAGTCTTTGACAGGATAGGGACAAGTGGAACGGGAAATATGAATTCCAGAATAGAGACACTATTAAATACATTTGGTTTAGAGGAGCATAGAGTTACAGATTTAGTGTCTGCGAATAGAGTTGATATGACTTTTGATAATAATAAAGTTCAGGAAGTACTATTCAAAAAAAGAGAAGAAGCAAGTAAATTTGTAGAAAGAGCATTTGGGAAATAATAATGATGTCAAACTATCCAATATGTCTTGCAGCATATAGTCTAAATGAAGATAGAATCAAATCATCTTCGGGAGGAATATTTGCAGAAATTGCTAAGATAGTTCTTGATAGAGCAGGAGTTGTATTTGGAGCTGCTATTAATACAGAAGGAAAAGTATTTCATAAGTATATAACTAAGAAAGAAGAATTACAGGATCTCTTAGGAAGTAAGTATGTTCAGAGTGATTTAGGAAACTCGTTTTCAGATGTAAAGAGTTTTTTAAAAGATAATAGGCTGGTTTTATTTTGCGGAACCCCCTGTCAAACTGAGGGATTGCTAAGCTTTTTAGGAAATAAACCGGATAATCTTATTCTTATTGATTTTATATGCCATGGTGTACCAAGCTTTAAGGTATTTCATAATTACTTACAAGAAATATCTCAAAATAGAGAAGTTGAAAAGATTTTTTTCAGAGACAAAGAAAATGGATGGCTTGATTATTCGTTTAGGGTTGAATATAAAAACGGAGAAGTTTATAAGTGTATTTACAATCGTAGTAATTACATGCATGGTTTTATCTATGATTTGTATCTAAGACCATCTTGCTATAGTTGTTCGTTCAAGGGGATTGATCGAAACACAGATATTACTATGGGTGACTTTTGGGGAATCAAGGAAGAGGAACCTGAATTCTATGACAAAGATGGCGTTTCTGTATTAGTATTACATAATGAAAAGTCAAAACAGTTAATAGATTTAGTCCAAAATAAGATTAAGATTAAAGTTATACAGGTGGATGAGATTGTAAAGCATAATCCTTCGATTATCAAGGCCTCAGATAAAAACATTATGCATGATCTTTTCTTTTTTGAGATGAAAAAGGGAGTTTCAAACGTAGTTGAAGGAATAAAGAATCCAAATATCGTACAAAAAGTAAGAAATAAGCTATATAGAGGAGTATATAAAAAAATTGTAGCCCCAAGGTCTCTCAAAAGGATAAATAAAGCATCTGCCCAAAAAGGATCAATTCCAGTTATTTATATAAATAAGGAAGAATGTTGCGGATGTAGTGCATGTTTAAGTGCATGTCCTAAAAATGCTATATCAATGAGAGAAGATAAAGAGGGATTCCTATATCCGAAAATTGATAAAAGTAAGTGTATTGGTTGCAAGAATTGTATAAGAGTATGCCCTAACAAGAATCTCGAAAAAAATAGGCATGTATGACTACATATCATAGTATAATAATGCTGAATTATAGTAAGGTATTGTTTTTGAGACGAATTGTTGAATTAAAATAATGTAGCTCAAACTCAACTGCTTACAAATGAATATGATTAAGAATATACGATATAGTGTAAAATGATTTATAGACATAATAAAATAGGCATTTACAATAGGAGATCATTATGCAAGCTATAATAATGACTGCTTATAAGGAACATTCAGTATATATTACATGTAAGTAGGAGAACAAAGTATTCTTATAAAGGTCTTGTATGGGGCTCGATTACAAGAGAAGCGGCTTTGATCTGTCAGGATTACCTAACCAAATCAAGGATATGTAATTTAAAATATTGTGAGAATTCAGAAGAATTCTGGTTGTCAAATGCAATATTAGAGAGCAAATTAAAAGAAACAGTAAATACAAATAATTTAAGGTTCGCAGTATGGGATGCCCAAAATGTGAATGGACCTAGGGAGCTAAATAAAAGCGATCTTGAACAAATTGAGAAAAGTGATGCTTTTTTGCCAGAAAGGTTTTGAGCAGTAGTAATGAACTTTATCAGATTTTTGTTGATAGATTTCTGATGTTGAAATAAAAAGACTATTTAGGAGAATGACGTGAAGAAGAAAATTGGAATTATAGTTGCAGGTGTAATAATAATAAGTGTAGCTTTTATAGCTATACTAATAGCATATATTGGTTTTCCAAGACAGGAAGTTGTTGCAGAAACAGTACAGGCTTTGGTAAATACAAGAAATACTGATACAGTAGATAATACAAGTGATTCTGTAAGAAATAGCAGCACTAACACCACCAAGACAGCTAAGACAGATAATACGACAAAAGTATCTGAAACAAGACAATTCGTAGAAAAAATGGGAGTAGGAATTAACATAGGTAATTCTTTGGATGTATGCGACTGGAGCAAGAAATTTACAATTGCATCAGATACAGATAGTTATGAAACAACCTGGGGCAATGTACCGATTACAGAAGGTCTTATCAAGATGATAGCTGAGGAAGGCTATGGAACTATCAGAATCCCTGTAACATATATGAATCATATAGATGCAGAAGGTAATGTTGACCCTAACTGGCTGGGGAGGGTATCTGAAGTTGTCGATATGGTAATAGATAACGATATGTACTGCATTATAGATATCCATCATGATACAGGCAATGACGGCTGGATCAAGGCTTCCAATAAAAGCTATAATGACAATCATGAGCGTGTTGCCAATATGATCGTGCAGATTGCAACTTACTTCAAAGACTACGATGACCACCTGATCCTCGAAGGCTTTAATGAAATGGTCGATGATAAGAACAGATGGGAGAATGTTCCGGCTGATTCTTTAAAAGTATTTAATAGCTGGAATCAGATATTTGTAGATCTTGTAAGAAGTACAGGTTCCAATAATGCAACAAGATTCCTCTTGGTCAATACATATGCAGCATCCTGTGACGATAGGAATATTGAATATTTTGAACTTCCAAAAGATACAGTGGAAGACAGAATTTTGGTCGGTGTTCATGGATATATAGGCTATGATAAGCTTGAAAGCGGATTTGAATCCATAAAGAAACTATACGATAGAGGATATGCAATAGTTATAAGTGAGTTTGGCTCATCAGGGCAGAGTAAGGTTGACAGAGCTGCTTATACTTCCGATTATGCAAAAAAAGCTGCAGAAATAGGAGCATGCCCTATTTTATGGGATGACGGATCTAATGCAAAAAA
>JAEEGF011075371.1_pt1 | contig 10723 bp, 9 predicted proteins | sample 9134171 | NCBI WGS metagenome assembly JAEEGF01 (sample SAMN16246542, study PRJNA631951) | gut metagenome | biome: gut microbiome; feature: rumen; material: AP-attached | host: Bos | place: Iran: Karaj | collected 2018-10 | reverse complement strand
GGCACAACATAGCGGCCTTGCCAAAGTTGCCAGAGGTTCTGCCAAACGCATACATCATTTCTGCCAAAGATTTGCCGGGAAACGACTCTTTCCATTTCACTTCTGCCGGCTATCGCGAGCTTGGCAAACGCTATGCCGAAAAGATGCTCAGTCTGCTCGCTACCGACGGTATCGTGTCTCCTCTTGCTGCCGATGCAAACGAAACTTACGACTGCACTCTCGGCGACGACAGTATGTACAATCTCGACGGAACAGTCTGCAAGAATCCGCAGTCAGGCACAATCGTAATCAAAAACGGAAAGAAAATAATTATCAAATAATACTTGCTTCATAATAACCAATATCGCTTGTACACTCGTGAGAATGTGCAAGCGATTTAATTATAACAAAAAAACATTTTTTCTTCATTTATTCAAATAATCCTACTACATTTGCAGAATCATATTCTAATCAATAAAATCAAATATTACAAAAATTAAAATTATGAGAAGAATATTATCATTACTAGTTTTCTTTACTCTTTCTTTGACCACAATGGCACAGGAAAAAGATGTAACAAAATTTCTTGGCATTCCTGTAGATGGTTATAAGTCTGAAATGAAACAAAAACTTATAAACAAAGGATTTACATACGATGCCAGAAACGACAACTTCAAGGGCGAATTCAACGGTCGTGATGTTACAATTTTCATTGGAACCAACAACAACAAGGTATGGCGAATAATGGTGTGTGATGCCAATTACTGCAATGAAACAGACATTAAAATTCGATTTAATAATCTATGTTGGCAATTCGCAAAAAATGAAAAAAAATATTTTCCTTTAAACGGTGATGGAAAAGGTTTTGTAATCCCAGACAATGAAGATATTTCTTACGAAATGTCCGTTAATAACAAGCGCTATGAGGCTAATTACTATCAAGCTCCAGACACGTCTTTAATGAATCCATCAAATTTACTTGGTATAATCCAAGAAAAGATAGAACAAAAATATACACAAGAAGAAATATCAAACAACATAAATGATATTATTCAGAAAGAGACATTTGAATTGCTCATGGAAAGAATGTCAAAAAAATCCGTATGGTTTATAATAAGTGAAACATATGGAAGATACTACATAACAATGTTCTATGATAACGAATACAACCATTCAAATGGTGAGGATTTGTAATATTACTAATTAAAAAAGCGTAATTGGATTATGTTATAATATCCAATTACGCTTTTTTCGTTAATAAACTATTGTTCTTTCCTATTCGAAAATTAGTCGAATAAACAAAACTTACCAACAAGCAAAAATCTCCGCGACACTTACCAAAGAAGCATCGCGGAGAAAATTTAGGAATAAAAAACAGTAATAAAACGGATGTCTATTTCTTTTTGATTACCACTTGCCAATAGCCCTCGCTCGTCTGAGTCTGCGACAGAACTGTGTGTCCTTCGAGCTTTACCGAACCCGGAACGTTCTCGATAGGCTTGCCGTCGTCGAGAAGAATTTCGAGAGTGTCGCCCGTTTTGAGGGTAGCAAGTTCGAGTTTGGTGCGGACGAAATTCATTGGACATAGAACACCACGCAAATCCTTCGAGCGAGTGTATTCTGATTTCGTCTCCGGCTCGGCTTTCGTCTCCGGCTCGGCCTCTGATTGAGGAGCGGCAGAAGTTTTTTCGTCTGGCTTCTTGAATTGGAGCGCATCGTCCATGCTGAGATAGAGGGCGTTGACGGCATCTGCCAAGGCATTTGCCTGCGCCGAGTCGTATGTTCCGCCCTTGCCATCTGCCTTTGCCTTTAGGACAAGCGACTTGAACGACGCATCTATATATCCGGCATCGATGAAATGCTCGATGAAAGCATCGAACACCTCGGACGGCTGCTGAGGATCGAGTCCGCGAGTAACCAACAACATTCGGCTGGCGTGGAAGATTACGGCATAATCGTCCTTGCCCTGTGCTTCCTTGATGTATTGCTGGTCTACGGTAATCATATCGTATATTCCGGCAGAACACTCTGGTTTTCCGCGCTTTGTAACGCTGAACACCTCATCGCTCTCGAAGTCGAAATAATAGTTCTTATCCTCGCTGAAGAGCGGTACATTCTGATATTTTGCAACAATCTTCGCAACCGTCTTGCGTCCTGCCGACGAGCGAATCCATTTTCCGAAGTTAATCTCTACGCCGATATTCTCGGCAAGGTCGGCTATCTCGTTGAACTTGGCTACGAGGTCGGCAACAAAGCGCGGAACATTATATGCCGCGATGTTTCCGATGCTCTCGGCAAGCGCAGGAGAATCGACGTAATTTGCTCCGACATAGACCTGATAAGCCGGATAGACATGGTCGGTATGCAGAACCTTTCCAACAAAGCCGAGGTCCGCCCACAAAGGCTGTCCGCAAAGGTTTGGACATCCCGATATGTTTATGCGGGCATCGTCGAGATGGTCGAGAGACAAACCGCTATCTTCGAGCGACTTGTAAATGGCGTTGGCAAGTCCTTTTGACAGACAGATGCCAAGTCGGCAGGTATCGGCTCCGGTACACGAAACGATGTTATTGAGTACCAGAGGTTTTCGGTAATCCGCAGAAAAATCGTCGAGAAGTTTCTCGAACTCGGCAAAAGCCGAATCTGGAATGTTGCGGAAACGGATATTCTGCCTTGTTGTAAAGCGTACGGTATGATTTCCGAATCTGTCGGCAAACTCAAGAATCGCCTTAAACTTGCCGAGCGCAGCCTCATCGTCGAGCCAGATATTACCCAGTTTGAACGGCAGAACGACGGTTCTGTCGCCCTCCTTGCTATGCGGAAAATCATCGGGACGGACATCGAGCGTCTTGCCCGATTTCTTAGCCTCCTCTACATACTTGTCGATAAGGCGGAACGTTTCTTCCTTGCCTAACTTATAGAAAATGAAACGGATGCGAGCCTTGTACTTATCCTTTCGGTTTCCGTTTTCGTTGAAGAAAGTCTTCAAGCCCTTGACGAGGGCATACAAATCCTCTGCCGGAAGGAAATCCTTGTAGAGCCAACCAACACTCGGCTTGCTGCCAGCTCCGCCGCCAACGTAGACCTTGAATCCGCGGCGGCCGTCCTTAATCTGCGCCACCAGTCCCACGTCGTTTATTCCGGCGTAGTCTATGAATTTATCGTCAGAAGAGAAGGCGATTTTCATCTTTCGCGGCATGGTGTACGAGTCGCTTTCGGGCACAACGGCATCGGTAAGAGCCATGGCGTATGGCGTTGTGTCGAATACCTCGTCGTTGCTGATGCCCGAGAACTCGCTAACCAGAATGTTGCGGACGGTATTTCCGCCGCCGCCCTTGGTTGCCAGTCCAACAGCCTGAAGTTGCTGAAGAACCGTCTGAACGCTATCGAGCTGCAGGTTAAGAATCTGAACCTCGGCGCGAGTGGTGATGTGCAGAAGGTTAGAGCCGTTGGATTTGGCTATGTCGATAACCTTCAAGAGTTGCTTTGGAGTGATTACTCCGCCTGTGGCGCGCACGCGAGCCATATAGACTTCGTTCTTGCGCTGCTCATAGACTCCAAGCGGCACTCTGAAAGCCTTGAACTCGACCGGCGAAACATCGCCTTTACGATAGCCGCCCGACAAGCGGCCGAACTTGTCAATATCTTGTGTTAATGTATCTGGAATTTTATACATAATCTTATCGTTTATGAAGTCCACACTCCTTGTGTTCTGGATTCTCCCACCACCATCGGCCGGCGCGAATGTCCTCGCCCTCACTTATGGCGCGCGTACAAGGCTGGCAGCCTATCGACGGATAGCCTTGGTCGTGCAGTTTATTGTACGGCACACGGTTCTCACGAATGTACTTCCACACATCGTCCTCGCTCCATCGTGCCAGCGGATTGACCTTTATCAGACCGTTGTTGGCATCCCACTCAACCACGTCGATGTTGCTTCGGGTTACAGACTGAGACGCACGCAAACCGCAAATCCACACGTCGAGGGTTGAGAGAGCGCGCAGAAGCGGCTCAATCTTTCGGCATCGGCAGCAAGCCTTGCGAAGTTCTACGCTCTGGTAAAAGGCATTCACACCGTTCTCGCGGACATATTGTTCAACGCCCTCGTGGTTTGGCGAGTAGACTTCGATTTTTATGTCGTATTTGTCGTTTGTCTTGTCAATCAACTGATAGCACTCTGGAAAAAGCCGCCCCGTGTCTATTGTAAAAACTCTCACCTCTTCGGGATGCGGCAGAACCTTCTTTGCCACCTTCGAGATGATTGCCGTTAGCACTTGGTCTTCGAGTCCGAGGCTCGATGCCAGCGCGATGCGGTTGCCGTATTGCGGAAGAAAGTACGCCAGAATCTCCTCGGGAGTACTTTCAGCAAAGCGTTCGTTTAATTGTGAAACTATTTCTTCGTTTGTCATAGATTCTACAACAGTTTTATCCAACAATCATGCCTGCGCCTACGGTTTCGTTCGTGCCTTCATCTATGAACACGAGCGAGCCTGTTGTGCGGTTTTCGGCATACAAATCGAACGCCAAAGGCTTTGACAGTTTCAACTTTATCTTTGCTATATCGTTCATCTTCACCTCTTTATCATCGAAATTATTTTCAAGTGTGTTGATGTTTACCTTGTATTCAACCTCGCCCACAACGCCCTGAAGTTCGTCGGATGTGTGGCGGATGATGTACTTCTGGCGCAACTGCAACGGACGATGGTTGAGCCAGCACACAAGCAGTTCAATCTGGTTTGAAACCGTTGGAAGTTCGTTGGTCTTTACAATCAGACTGCCGCGGCTCACATCAACATCGTCGGCAAGCGAGATGCTTACGCTCTGCGACGAGCGAGCCTCATCAACCTGATTCGTACCCTCATCTATCCGCGACACGACCGATTCGGTCTGCGACGGAAGAATCGTAACCTTGTCGCCAACCTTTATCCTTCCGCCAGATATTCTGCCGGCATAGGCGCGATAATCGGGCCACTCGGCTGTTTGAGGGCGGATAACGTACTGAACCGGAAAGCGGAACTGTGCCTCGTCGGCACCTTGCTTTAGCGGAATGTTCTCGAGCAGATGAAGGAGCGTCTCGCCCTGATACCACGGCGTATTCTCCGACGGATTGACGACGTTGTCGCCCTTCAGGGCTGAAATTGGGATGAAGAAGACGTTCTTCAGACCAAGCACATCGGCAATCTTGGCATATTCGGCACGGATATTATCGTACACTTCCTTCGAGAAGTCTACGAGATCCATCTTGTTTATCGCCACCACAACATAGTCAATCTTCAGCAGAGATGCGATGTAAGAATGACGTTTTGTCTGCTCTATTATGCCGTTGCGCGCATCAACCAAGATGATGGCTGCATCGGCTGTCGATGCGCCTGTAACCATGTTTCGGGTGTACTCTATGTGTCCCGGAGTGTCGGCTATGATGAATTTTCGCTTAGGAGTTGCAAAATAGCGGTAGGCAACATCTATCGTGATTCCCTGCTCGCGCTCGGCACGGAGTCCGTCGGTTAGCAGAGCCAGATTAACCTCGGCGTTGCCAAGACGTTCTGAAGCCGCCTCTACGGCCTGCAACTGGTCTTCGAAGATTGATTTTGAATCGTATAGCAATCGGCCAATCAAGGTGGATTTTCCGTCGTCCACGCTTCCGGCGGTGGTAAAGCGCAACAGTTCCATGTCGAGATATCCGTTGCCGCTTTTCTTATTCTTTATTTCGCTCATTTGTAATGTCTTATTTTTTGTTTGTTACTGATTAGAAATAGCCCGATTTCTTTCGGTCTTCCATTGCCGTTTCGGAGCGTTTGTCGTCGGCTCTTCCGCCGCGCTCGGTTACTCGGCTTGTCGCAATCTCATCGATAATCTCTTCGAGGCTGTTGGCCTCTGAAACCGTTAGACCGGTACATGTTATGTCGCCGATGGTGCGGCATCTAACGCGCTTGCGCACAACCGTTTCGTTAGGTTTCAGTTGCATAAACGGATAGTGAGCCAGCCAAACGCCGTCGCGCTCAAACACATCGCGTTCGTGAGTGTAGTATAGCGACGGAAGGGCTATTTTCTCTTGCAGAATGTACTGCCAAACATCAATTTCTGTCCAGTTTGATATTGGGAACACGCGGAAATGCTCGTCGAGATTCTTCTTTCCGTTGAAGATGTTCCACAACTCGGGACGCTGGTTCTTCGGATTCCATTGTCCAAACTCGTCGCGATGGCTGAAGAAGCGTTCCTTTGCGCGAGCCTTTTCCTCGTCGCGGCGCGCACCTCCAAGAGCGGCATCGAACTTATACTTTTCGAGGGTGTCGAGCAGCGTAACGGTCTGCAACTTGTTTCGCGATGCGTTGTAGCCTTTCTCCTCAACCACTCTGCCCTCGTCTATACTCTGCTGCACCGAGCCGACAATCAGTTTAACGCCAAGGCGTTTAACCAACTCGTCTCTGAACTCGATAGTCTCTACAAAATTATGACCGGTGTCTATGTGCAGAAACGGGAAAGGTATGGGTGCAGGATAGAACGCCTTGTATGCAAGGTGAGCCATAACAATCGAATCCTTACCTCCCGAAAACAGCAATACCGGCTTCTCGAACTGAGCAGCAACCTCGCGGATTACGAATATCGCCTCGGACTCTAATTCCTTTAAATGTGTGATTTTTTCTGACATCTTTTTACTGTTTTTATCATTAAGTTCCTAAGTCTGAAACATCCGTCTTTTCCTTCATTCAGTCTCAAACTTTCAACGATGCAAAATTACATTCCAATCGCCACTCCCGAAATAGCCTTCGGATGGCATTTATGTAACATAAATATGTTATGATTCAGATTTTGTTCTTCGAGAAATGGCGCATGATGAATCGTCCCGAAAGACTGAGTACCAAGATGATAGCCGTAAGAAGAACAGCCGCCGCGTATGCCCTGTTCCTGACCTCGACCTGAGGCACGGACAGTTGGAAGAAGATTGAGAGCGGAAGCGTTGCTGCCTTGTCGGTGAGCGATTCGGGAATGTTGTCGGTAAATCCGGCGGTAAACATCACTCCGGCGGCATCGCCCATCGCCCTGCCTACCGACAAGAGCGTGGCTGTGGCTATTGCCGGAGCAATCTGCCTAACAACAACCCAGATGGTCTCTATTCGAGTTGCGCCAAGCGAATAGGCTGCCTCAAGCAAATCCTTCGGAATGTTGCGCGCCACCTCGTCCATGCTTCTGATAAGGATTGGGATTATAAGCAGCGTCTCTACGATGATTCCGCCAAGGAGCGACGCCCTTATCCCGACGGCAATCATTATGGTAAAGGCAAATGCGCCATAGACGATGCTCGGAATACCGAAAAGAACATCGAACGCCAGCCGGGCAACGTATGCAAAGCGCGAATTCGACTTCAGATACACGTTAAGGTAGAAAACCACCGGAATGCTTATAACAAGCGCGATGGCGGTTGCCCCGAGAACGATGTAGAGCGAGCCCACGATGGCGTTCAGAAAGCCGCCTTCCTTGCCTATGTAAAAGCCCGAGCCGGGCAGAGACGTAACCATGTCCCAAGTAAGCACCGGCAATCCTTCGGAAAAGATGCTCCACAAAACGCTTGCCACAAAGCCGAAGACGATGAGCAGCGACAGATACATCAGCGTTCTGAAAATATATTCTTCTATGTATTTCATTCTACTTTTATGCTTTTAAGATACAGGCGCGCCACCAAGTTAAACAGCAGCACGACGAAAAACAAGATGAAGGCGGCAAACATCAAAGCCGACTCGTAAAGCGGCAGAGAAAGCATCTCGCCGTAGTTGTTGGCTATAAGTGCCGGAATTGGATAGCAGGCATCGAGCAGCGAATTTGGAATGATGATGAGGTTTCCGCACACCATCAGCACGGCTATCGTCTCGCCAAGGGCACGGCTCACGGCAAGCACCACCGACGCCACGATGCCCGGCAGTCCCTTGCGCAGAACGATGTGCTTTGTTGTCTGCCATCGTGTTGCGCCCAAAGCCAGAGAAGCCTCGCGAAGTTCGCGGCTCACGTTGCCAAAAATCTCGACAAAAAGGCTGATGAGCAGCGGCAGAACCATAACGCTCAACACTACCGCACCCGACAACAGCGTATAGCCCGATGTAACCGTACCTACGGCAGGACCGACAATATCGCTCACTATCGGCACGATGACGAGCGTTCCCCACACGCCGTAGATTACCGACGGCAGCGAAGCCAGAATGTCGAGCAGAGGATAGATGTACCTGCGCACAACGCTCCTACTGTATTCGGTAAGCAGAACAGCCATAAGGAGCGAGATGGGCAGGGCTATGGCTATGGCAACGCCCGTAACGTAGAACGTGCCCACGATGAATGCCAAGAATCCGAACTTGTTGTTCATAGGCCTCCACTCGGATGTGGTGAGGAGGTCGGAAAGCGTATGCTCGTGAATGATGTCGGATGATTTCAGCCAAAGCCCGACAGCCATGGCAATAACCATGAGCATCGAAAAAAGCGTAAAGCCAGTCATCAGTCCGCCGGCAACCTTGTCTTTTGCAATTCTGTAGTTCATAGCCATCTCCTCCACCAAGGTTTACGTTCAACTTTAATCAGAGGTGCGCCGCCCTCGCCGTATATTGCCACCAGATGGTCTGAATAGGCAAAGTCGAGCGTCTTCCACGAGTCGGGCAGATGCGCAATGCTGCGACTGAAGATGCTGCTGCCCGTAACCACGCTTATCTCACCTCTCAACACGTCGCGCGCCTGAATCTTGCCCTCGCTGCGATAACTATTCGGAACAGGTTCGCCACCACGCATCACGGCGTAGTTGCTTGCGCCGCACAGCGTTCCGTACTTCTTTACTGCGAGATAGAGGGCCTGAAGGGCGTTCGATTTCAGATAATCGGCTCCGTCCATGTAGACTATCCACTCGCCCGATGTCAACTCAAGCCCCTTGTGCCGGGCACTCCACAACGGAACCTCGGCATCAAGACGGACATATCTCATCCGTCTGTCGAACAGATACGACCGCACCTGAAACTCGCTCGCATCCGTCGAGGCATTATCAATTATGATGCACTCCCATTGCTGCACGGTTTGCGCCACAAGCGACTGGAGTGCCGAGATAATGCTCTTTTCCTGATTGTGTAATGTTAAAATGATACTAATCATTATCTTTCTTTATTACTGATTTTGGTTGCAAAGGTAGACATACGGCAACACACATACAATCGCCATGAATAGCCATAAGCATAGCATATTTATGTTATTGACAGCAATGTTTTTTATGCCTATTTTTGCACCGAAAAAACATAATAAAACGACAATGAAAGATTTTAACCCAACACAAAAATTCGACAAAATCGAACACAACGGTCTGGAGGTCAGAAACCTGAACATCCACATCGGCGATGTTCATATACTTAAAGATGTGAACGTAACTATTCCGAAGAACAAGATAACATGTATCATCGGTCCGTCGGGCTGCGGAAAGAGTACGCTTCTGCGAACCTTCAACCGCATCATCGACACAACCGAGGGCGTGAAGATTGACGGCGACGTACTCTTTGGCAACCACAACATCGTAAAGTCGCACGGCAGCAGGCTGATAGAACTTCGCCGCCACATCGGTCTTGTTCCGCAGCGTCCGTGCCCTCTGCCTATGTCGATATTCGACAACATAGCCTACGGATGCCGCATACACGGAATAAGGAACAAGGAGAAACTGAATGCCATTGTTGAGCATTATCTGCGCAACATCGGCCTGTGGGACGAGGTGAAGGAGCGTCTGCACACGCCGGCATCGCGTCTGTCGGGCGGACAGCAGCAACGTCTGTGTCTGGCGCGCTCGCTCGCCGTCGAGCCGTCGGTTCTGCTGGCAGACGAGAGTACATCTGCTCTCGACCCTATTTCATCAAAAAAGGTAGAGCAACTTTTCGTCGACCTAAAACGCGACTACACCATCGTAATCGTTACGCACACGCTTCAGCAGGCGCAGCGAATTGCCGACAACGTAATCTTCATGTATCTTGGCGAGGTTATTGAACAGGGCACGGCGCAAGAGGTCTTCAACAATCCGCAGAAAGAACTTACAAAGCGATACCTTAACGGAGCATTCTCTTAAAAAAATCTAATCAGAAAGAACCATGAGCATAGCAAATTCTCTTACCGAAATAATTGGCAGAACGCCACTCCTTAGGCTCAACAGATTCTCGGCCGAAAGCGGAATAGTAAACCCGATTGTGGCAAAGATCGAATCGTTCAACCCGGGCAGGAGCGTGAAAGACCGCATAGCCCTTGCCATGATTGAAGATGCCGAGAAGAAGGGCGTGCTAAACGCCGGCGACACGATAATAGAGCCAACATCGGGCAACACCGGAATAGGTCTCGCGCTTGTATGTGCCGTAAAAGGCTATCACCTTATACTCACGATGCCCGAAACAATGTCGATAGAACGCCGCAACATCGTAAAGGCCTACGGCGCAGAAGTTGTTCTTACCGACGGCAAGGACGGAATGGTTGGCTCGATAAAGGCGGCGAAGAGGCTGCACGATGCCATTCCCAATTCCATCATTCTGCAACAGTTCGAGAACAAGGCAAACCCAAACTGCCACTTCGAGACAACAGGTCCTGAACTGTGGCAGCAGACGGGCGGCAACATAGACATCTTCATTGCCGGCGTCGGAACAGGCGGAACAGTTAGCGGCATAGCCCGATTCCTGAAATCGCAGAACTCAAAGATAAAGGTATATGCCGTTGAGCCGAGCACATCGGCGGTACTTAACGGCAAGCC
>JAEEGF012424446.1_pt1 | contig 10724 bp, 6 predicted proteins | sample 9134171 | NCBI WGS metagenome assembly JAEEGF01 (sample SAMN16246542, study PRJNA631951) | gut metagenome | biome: gut microbiome; feature: rumen; material: AP-attached | host: Bos | place: Iran: Karaj | collected 2018-10 | reverse complement strand
CAGGTGGTCTCTGCAGCTGCATCAAGACCTCCAACATGTGTGACCATAACTGATGGGTTGATCTCTCCCTTTGCTGCAAGCTCAAGGGCCTCTAACAGGTCATCGTTGTTTCCGCCTGTTGTTCCCAGGATATGTGTGCTTGTGTAATGTGCATTATAGAGATTGATCTCCGCCCTGAACTGATTATCTGTAGGACCTGCAAAGAAGTTCATGCAGCCGTCGAATGCAAGGAGCCTGTCTCCCATCTCAGCTACGCTCTTTACAGGAACATATACGAATACGTCATCATAGCCATGACCTTCTGTGATCTCCATGAGCTTTTCTTCAGCGTCAGCGCCGGATACATTGAAGTATATGAGCTCTACGCCCTTTTCTTTTGCAAACTCAGGGCTGATAACAGAGGCAGCTCTTGCAAGCTTCTTGTCATCAAGATCTGTTACAACAATTCTCTTTGGCTTATTCTCAAATCTGAGGCCGTAGCTCACAGCGCCGAGACCCATAGGTCCGCAGCCGCCCATGATCAGGATGTTTCCGCCCTCCTTGGTTCCCATGGCGTGGTTGTAGTTCTGCTTGTTGGTGTGATAGTTGGCATGATAACCGCCTATTACGCAGCTCATGGGCTCTCCGAGAGATGCCTGATAGAAACTCTCACCATGGTAAGGAAGAAGTGCATCCAGTTCCATTACCTCGTGAGGCATGATGCAGTATGTTGCATCTCCGCCGCAGAATCTGTATGAATATCCGGGAGAATCAAGCTTTCCCTGGTAGTTGAGAGCCGGCTGAAGTGCCCACTTATCGCCTACCTTGTACTTGTCCTTCCACTTGTCGCCAACTTCTACGATGACACCTGAGCACTCATGTCCTGTTATGATGGGATTAACATCGATATCCTGAGGTGCTCTCTTGTGCTTTTTGCCCTGCTTTGCCAGCTTGTAAGTTGACATGCAGATACTGTCACTTATTACCTTTACAAGTATTTCGTCATCTTTGATCTGAGGAAGCTCGAACTCTTCCAGTCTCAGGTCCATTTCTCCGTACATTCTTACTGCTCTTGTCTTCATGTTAGTTATCTCCTTCAAACAATTCGCTGATTTCCTGTTCATTAAGTGACAGAAGCTTCTCAACTCCGTCAGGGGTGCAGAACTCCATAGCTATCTTCTGAAGAACATTAAGATGCTCATCTCCGACAGCAGCTATTCCGATAATAACCTTTGCCTTTTCTGATCCGCCCCAGTCCTGTCCCTCAGGAATGGTCATCAGAACAAGTCCCGTCTTCTTAATGTGTTTTTTTGCTTCCTCAATACCATGGGGTATGGCAACCCCGTTCCCAATATATGTATTAAATACCTTCTCTTTATCCAGCATCGCCTGGGTGTAGTATTCGTTGGTATAACCCTGTGAGGAAAAGATATCTCCGATCCTTCTTATGATATCCTCCTTGTTTGCGGGCTTCTGGTTGATAAAGATATTTTTAGTTTCCAGTATCATGTTTCCCTCCTGTTTATAGATCGTTAAGCTGTTCGCTGAAATAGCTCTTTAAGATTTTCTGCAGCATATCCTGTATAAGTTCTCCGTCTCCGTCCTTTATTGCGTTAAGGAAATTTTCATCCTCGATAATGGCTCCGGAAACTCTTCCCAGCATCTCCGCGTTCTGCTGCCTGTTCTCGTCAACCGGCATGGTCATGCAGAGTGCTGCCTTTATACCTGACAGCTTGGGATCCTTAAACGTTTGATCCTTTGGAATCGCCGCTGTGATTATCTGACATTCCTTGACAGCCTTACTTCTGCAGTGGAAAAGAGCTATCCCTATCTCGGGAAAGATCTGTGTCATTATCTGCTCTCTTGCCGTTATGTCTGCCGCAAGCACTGCTGCCGCTTTGGCAGTGTCTGTACTGTCCGTTGCAAGTAGTCTTATCAGCGACTCAAGGGTCGTATCTTCGGAAACTACCATGTGGTGATATCTTCGAATAACACCCTTAATTCTTGTAATTATGTTGTTGATCTCATCGAGCTGTCTTGTGAAATCATTGTTTTCCTGTCTCGCAGGCATTGAAGCGTACTCATCTATCTTGACGCTTATCTGTAAAATATCCCTCTGGGTAATAAGAGGATTGACCAGGCAGTAGTCCACTCCAAGGTTATCAACACCTATGCTGGATATAAAGAAATCCGTTCTGGACACCACATGCCCGCTTATCTCATCAACGCCGTAGGCCTTGAGGACTATGTCCCAGTCTGCGAAGTGACTCTTTAGCTTGGCCATCATGAGCTGCGCCACGCCGAAACCGCTGGCACATATAACTCCGATAGTCACAGTGCGCTTCTTGCGCCTGCGGGAGTCAATCTTTTCTTTTGCTGCCCCAAAGTGCATTGCCAGATACCCTATCTCGGCATCTGTGGGGATGAGCCCCGTCTTTTCTGTTATCACCTCTGCCGCTCTCTTGCAGTCCGCAAAAACTTCGGGGTACTCACTCTTTATCTCGGAGAGCAGCGGGTTGGAAATTGTCATATCGTTCTTCATGCGATACAGAGCCGGTTCAAGATGTACCATGAGCCCTCTTATGAAGTCCTCTTCATAGCGAAGCTCCCTGGCAAAATCCGGATCCATCGCATCTATCATTCCATCAATGATGCTCATCAGCTCGTCGGTCTCCATACCGCTGTCACCGAAGACGTCACTGGTGTAGTTAAGTTTTGCTCCCTTTATGTGGAGCAGGATGTTGTTGACCTCCGCCTCAGGAATCTCTATGGAAAACTTCTCCTCCAGCGCCGTTGCAATATTCTTGGCTATGTCATAGCCGTTGTCCATGCTGGCATCATAGGTGGTGGAAGAGACGATCTCTCCCTGGCTCATCCTCTCAACCGCAACCGCCAGGTGGACAAGAAGTCCCACATAGGCGTCATTGGTAAGAAGGTGCAGGTATGGGTCGTTAACTTCGTCAAGAACAGCTTCCACCTCTGAGAGGATCTCCTCGTTCATCAGAAGATAAATGTTGTCATCTTCGTTCCGAAGCTTCCGGTTCTTCATGTTTTCGGTGACAAATCTCTGCATCGCAGTCCTGTAGCTCTTTTCACTGCCGGAAAGCGATATTCCGAAGCCGGGCTTTCTTATAATGGAGAGATGACACTCCTGCGCCCACTTACTTATGGCCTCAAGGTCATTGCTGATGGTGGCTTCGCTGACACCGAACATGTCGCTGTAGTAAAAGAGTTTCTGAGGCTCCCTGTTCCTTAGAAGTTCCAGCTTAAGGAGCTCTCTTCTCTTTTCCTTATCAGATATTATCTGATCAGAGTGGGATCTGACTGCCTCAAGAAGCTCTGTCTTTTTTTCCGAAGGACCTTCTATCTGGCTGCCCTCACCCTTTTTTCTAACAAGGGTCAGATCATATCCCTTCAGGATCGACGAGATATAATCTGCCTCCCTCAAAATGGTGCGCTTACTTACACCCAGAGCGTCAGCGACCTCACTGTCTGTCGCCGGCTGCTCTGCGTTCATCAAATAAAGTATTATTTGTCTTATGCGCGGTGTAAGTTCCATTATCACTCCATTATCTTAAGCCTGTACCTTGAGCTCCTCCGCAAGCTTGTCATACTCAGGAGCAGACATAAAGTTGCTTATTGTTATCACTCTTGCATTCGGAGCGCTCTTTCTTGCTCTTGCTGCAAGATCCTGGTGAGTTACAACAATCTGTGTTCCGGCAGGTATCTCTGAAACTGATGCGTGCTTAACTTCGATGTCTGATCTGCCGACGTCTGTGAGCTTCTTTCTGAGAACGGTTGCACCCATAGCGGATGATCCCATTCCTGCATCACATGCGAATACGATGTGCTTGATGTCAGCGCTGTCTGTAGCTACAAGTGTATCTGCTACAGTCTTAACTTCGCTTGCTGCAACGCCCTTTGACTGAGCCTTCATCTCTTTCATCTGAGCTGTGGATTCCTCGAGAGATCCCTTTGCATTTGAAAGACGGATGATGGGAGCTGCGATCACGAAGGATACAGCTGCTGCAACTACTACTGAAAGAAGTACCATGAAGGTTGATCCCTTAGGAGCCATTCCAAGATAAGCAAAGATAGATCCGGGTGATGGAGGTCCTGCAAGACCAAGCTTAAATGCTGTGTTGAAGATCATAGCTGCTACTGATCCGCCGATTGTTGCAAGGAGAAGAAGCGGATTCATCAGTACATAAGGGAAGTAGATCTCGTGGATACCGCCAAGGAGATGAACGATGAGTGCTCCGGGAGCGGAATCCTTTGTAACCTTATCCTTAGCAAAGAGCCAGTAAGCAACAAGTACGCCTGTGCCTGCGCCGGGGTTTGTCTCGATCATGTAGAAGATTGACTTGCCGGCTTGGCTGACCTGCTCAGCTCCGAGAGGAGTGAAGATGCCGTGGTTGATAGCGTTGTTAAGGAAAAGAACTTTTGCAGGCTCAACAAATACTGAAACAAGAGGCAGAATGCTGTGGCTTACAAGGAAGTCAACGCCGCCGTTAAGAACTGCGAGTACTCCGCCCATGAAAGGTCCAATTACATAGAATCCGATGATTGCAAGTAAAAGACCAATGATACCAACAGAGAAGTTGTTAACAAGCATCTCGAATCCTGAAGGGATCTTGCCCTCAACAGCCTTGTCAAACTGCTTGATAACCCATCCGGCAAGAGGTCCTGCGATCATTGCGCCCATGAACATAACGTAATCTGTTCCGCAGATAACACCAACTGCCATAATGGCACCCATAACTGCTCCTCTTTGTCCTCCGACCATCTTACCACCCTGATAAGCTATAAGCAGAGGCAGTACATATTTGATCATCGGGTCAACCATTGAACTGAGCTGTTCATTTGGGAGCCAACCAGTTGCTATAAATAGTGCGGTCAAAAGACCCCAAGCAATAAATGCGCCGATGTTCGGCATGACCATTCCGCTGAGGAAACGGCCGAAGCTTTGTATTTTTTCTTTCATTTGGATTTCCCCTTCCAACCTATGCGATAGGTACGTCCCGGCACGTCTGCCGGATTTTCAAGTGTATAATCCGAACGCATTCGTTTGATGTAAGCCCATTATATTTGTACGCAATTTAGTTTTCAATTCATACATCTTTAACTTTGTCACGAGGGGAAAGTGACAAGTCCTTAAGAGTCAAAAAATGCGCGGTGTACATAACCACCGCGCAGTATTTTATTTGTCCAGTATTTTCTCAAATTCTTTTTCAGACATAGGCTTGTAGAAATAATAGCCCTGAATATAATCACAGTCATAGTTTCTAAGGAACTTGAGCTGTTCTTCCGTTTCAACACCTTCGGCCGTAACCTTGGCTCCTATCATGTGGGCAAGTCCGATAGTTGTGATTATTATTGACTCCGCCTTTTCATTGATGCCTATCTTACGGATAAAGCCCAGATCAAGCTTGATGATATCAAAGCTGAAGTTCTCAAGCATGGACAGTGAACTCATTCCGCTTCCGTAGTCATCAAGAAGTATCTGAATTCCCTGTTTCTGCATCCGGTTCAGATAGTCCATGGCCTTGGCTTCCAGGTCCGCATAAGCTGATTCCGTCACTTCAAATCTTATCATCGTAGAATCAAGCTCAAGGTCTTTTATCCTCTCGAATATACTCTCAATGAAAGGTGAGTCATAGAAATCTACCCTTGAAAGATTCATGGCACATGGAACAATCTTTTTCTTCTTGTATGTCCTTCTCGCAATCAGCTCCATACCACGGCTGACAATAAAATTATCAAGTGAAGGTATCTTTCCCTCTGCCTCAATTACAGGAATGAAATCGCCGGGTGATACCATTCCAAGATCTTTGTGCCGCCATCTTATAAGCATCTCAGCGCTGACAATCTCTCCGGTCTTGGCATCAACAATAGGCTGATAATACGGTTCAAATTCATTCTCATCGAGAGCTCTCTCAAAGTCTGCCAGAAGAAATCTCTGCTTTACATAGTTTTCCTTCAGAACATCGTCGTAATATGCATAAAGAAGATTTCCTTTTCCGGTCTTGATGTTCTTTTCAGCAAGCTTTGCCCCTGCAAGGATCTGGGTAACCCTCGCTCCGGAGCTGTTTATCGCATGAATTCCGCAACGTATCTCATAATTGAATTCCTTGGATTCAACCCTGAAAGTCTGACTGCACATGGCTTTGAGGTTTTTGTCCTTAAGGTTTTCATTGGCGGTAATAAGAGCAAAATGATCACTCTCAAGTCTTCCCATGATTATCGGTCTAAGATACTTGCGCAGTACATCCCTGGTCTGAAAGATGACCATATCACCGCTTTGGTCTCCAAAGAGCTCATTGACTGCCTTGAATCCTTTTACATTTGTGTAAACCAGAGAATAATTTCCGGAATCTGCGAACTCCGAAATAAAAAGCTCAGCCCTGTCCAAAAATCCGGCTCTGGAATACTCATCAGTCATTACATCGTGATCCAAAGAAGACGTGATATCAAAGAATACAAACAGTCTCCAGTCGGGATATCCGGGGACTTCCCTGACTCTGATATTTTTTGCTCTTCGTCCCCTCTCAACATCTACATGGACAGTCCTTACAAAATTTCCCCTTTCTACAATCTCATGACAAATATAAGTCATGTTCATGCAATTTAAAAAGTTCTCTCTTTCCTCCTCAACTACCTTCTGAGAAAGCTTGAAAACTATATCATTGTATTTAAGCTTCGTGCTTTCAAAAACGCTCCACAGAGACTGATTAAGGTAATAAACCTCGCATACCCCGTTAGTTATATTGACAGAGACGATCATGTCATATCCGTCAGCAAGGATGGTCTTGATCACCGGCTGCTCATAAACACCCATGTATGGGATTACAGAACCCTCTTTGAGCGGGCTGATAACTCCGTCTTCAATAACTTCGCCCTCGCCTCTGAACATTGTTCTTCCGTTTTTTACCTTGAAGTAGCTTCCGTCAGTGATCAGATAGAACCTGCCTCCGTAGCTGTCGGGCAGCACAATATCTTCGATGACATTTTTGCCATCGATGGTCATTGTCTTTATGGTATCCGCGTGGGGAATAATTTCAATGTTGGTAAGATCAAGTCCGTCAGAAAAACGGACAAAGTTTGGATCCGCAGCTTCTCCCTTAAACTCCGGCAAAAGATATACATTATATGCAGCATTCATCGAACCCGAACTAAGCCCTATAACAATGCCCTCGTAATCTGCAAGCGCATCCTTAAGGCCAATTCGTTTCATGAATGCCAGCTGTGTAGGCACATGACCGCCTGCCAGATAGATAACATTGGACCAGGCAATAAGATCCTTAACAGAACTATCCGGCTTTTCATCAAGTATTTTTACTTCTCCTACGGGAAGATTTGTGAATTCAAATGCATCCAAAAGGCGCTTCTTCTGATGCTCGTTCTCAGAAACAGCCTCAGGATCACAGGGAACATACAATAAATTAGCGGACTGCGGCCACTCACCCCTGAGATCTTCAAAAAAGCCATAGCACTCCTCAGGTGGAATCTTCTCATAAGATCCCATCTCCTGATAAGGGATGAAACTACCGGTTAGATAAAGAACCATACGCTCTTTCTCCTAAAAATCCGAGGCCATTTAACATATCGTATATAAATCTATTGTATCACGAATTATCATTCCCTGCTGTATTAACTGTTTCTTTTTTCAACAAACACGCGATCAATAAGGCATGAAATCATTACCGAATATCAGCGCATGTGTCTTACCTGACATGTCATAATAGAAAACATTATATTCAGTCCCCATTCCGGACGTTATAGAATCGCAGTGCTCAGCTACTACAGTAGGCTTTGTCTCATCGCCTGTCACATACAGATCTGCATCTTTTCTGTAGTAGAGAAGTCCGTCCAGAACATTCACCTTCATACCGTCATTTCCACCGGCCTTGGCTTTTTTATCAATCTCTTTCAGCTCACCGTCCTCATATCTGTAAAGCACGCCAAAGTCGTCAACAATATAAAAGCAGCGTCCTCTCTCATCGCAGGCCACAGACTCCTTGGTTATGTCATCAAAAATCTTCTCATCAAGGCATTCCCCGTCTTTGTATTTTTTGACGGTAACAGTCCTGTTATCTTTACTGCTCTGAGCGATCATCACCGTATAATCATCTCCGGTATTTATGGTATAAACAGTACTTCTTGCAGGAAACTGCTCGATCTCCTTGTCTACTCCATGGAACATGTACGGTGTCATTTTTGCACCGCAGAACACAGTCCCCAACAGGCTTTCAGTGTCATATATATCCTGATGCAGGGAGCTGTTACGATTGCTTTGGCGAACATGATATGCTCCGGGTTTAAGAGTTCCTACACTGCCTTCATAAACCATCTCCGAGCCGTCCATTCCAAATTCATAGTAATATACATTCTTATCATTTTTGCCGACGAACATGAACTGTGTACATTTATTGTTAAGGCAGTACTGATTTATAGAGTCGGTTCCACCGACGAGAGTTTTTTGACCATCTGAAAAACTGTAGAACTTTCCTAAGTATTCGCTGCAGATTATCTCTCCCGCATCACTGACCGAGATAACATCATAATCTCCCTTAGCTACAGGCTCCGGCCTTGAATCTTTTTCAGCGACAAAGACCGATGAATTCTTGCCGTCATATCGGATGAAGGACACCTTTTTCCCATTTGGTGAAAGAGTTGCTGAATTAACATATCCGGTCATTACCTTATACGATTTGTCTTTTTCAACATCATACCAGTATAATGCTTTTTCACCACCGCCGTCGGACTGACCATACACTACAGCCTCTCCGTTAAAGCTTATGGCAGCGCAGGTATTATGATTGCACAGAAGCTTAAAATTCAAATCTCTGTCCACGTAATAGCACGGTCCGCTGATTGAACGAAGTATTGCACCGCTCCACTCTTTGTTGTAATAGATCTCATATGACCTTCCAATATCTTCCGGTACATTCACAATTTTGCCGGCGTCATTATACATTTTACCCTTGTATTCCGTGATGGTTTTTGGATTTGATCTTAACGGATATAATTCTACACCGCCCCCGGTTATGGGGATGGCCATTACAATCATAACGGCAAGAAGTACGAATCCTGTTTTCATTTTTTTAAGCACAGCTCTCATCATAAATCACAATACCTCTCTGTTTTATGTCTCAAAGCTTGACAATGAATCTTATCACAGCTCCTATCATTAATACAAATCTAAACGCCATACCGTTGCAAGAAAGCAGATATTGATTAGTCTATGTACAGTTTTAGGGAGAATCTGTTCGATCCATAAATTATAATGGACAAAACAATGATCATTCTTTTGAGAAGGCAGGAGAACTTATGGATATTTCACACAGAAAAGTTGATAAAGTGCTTGTTTTTACAGACAAGAACGGAGCCCCAATTGCAAACAGGGAAGTTCATATTGAACAGACAAACCACAGCTTCCTTTTTGGATGCGGAGCGTTTGATTTCATCCCCCATGTAATGAAGGGCGATGGCAGAACAAAAGAGATAACTGAGAGCTGGCTTGATATCTTCAATTACGGAACACTTCCGTTTTACTGGGGTAATTACGAGCCCGAAGAGGGCAAGCCAAACAGCGAGATGCTCATGAATACAGCCAAATACCTTCAGAGCAAAAACGTTAAGGTCAAGGGGCATCCCCTCTGCTGGCACACTGTATGCGCTGACTGGCTCATGAAATATGACAATGAGACTATTCTTAAGAAGCAGCTTGAGAGAATCGAGCGTGAAGTTGTAGGTTTTAAGGGTGTTATTGACATGTGGGATGTCATCAACGAAGTTGTTATCATGCCTATTTTTGATAAATACGACAACGCCATCACCAGAATCTGTAAGGAGAAAGGCAGAGTAGGCCTTATCCGCGAGGTCTTTGCCAAGGCACACGAGTGTAACCCCAATGCAACTCTGCTGCTTAATGACTTCAACACATCCATCAACTATGAGATTCTCATTGACGGCTGTCTTAATGCAGGTGTGCCCATAAGTGCCATCGGCATCCAGTCCCACCAGCATCAGGGCTACTGGGGAAAAGAGAAGCTGGAAGAAGTTCTGGATCGTTTCTCATCCTTTGGTCTTCCAATCCACTTCACAGAAAACACCTTGATTTCAGGTGAGATCATGCCTGCACACATCGTTGATCTCAACGACTGGCAGGTAGATGAATGGCCAAGCACTCCCGAGGGCGAAGAAAGGCAGGCCCGGGAGATCGAAGAGATGTATCGGATTCTCTTTTCACATCCTCTTGTTGAGGCTATTACAACATGGGATTTCAAGGACGGTGCATGGCTTAATGCACCAAGCGGATTCCTGAGAAAAGACCTCTCGAAGAAGCCATCGTATGAGATGCTTAAAAAGCTTGTAAAGAACGAGTGGTGGACTGACACCACAGTTAAGACTGACGAAAACGGCCGTGTAAACTTCTCCGGATTTAAGGGTGAATACAAACTGACCGCCGGCGATATCTGCGCGGATGCGACTCTCACCGACGATCAGGAAGCTGTTGTTAAACTTGTTTGATCAGAACCTGCATATATTTGAACAGGCGGAGCAAAATGCTCCGCCTGTTTTTTATCAAGTATTAAGAGGTATATCATTCCAATCATCTTCTTCAGAAACAAGCCACTCCAGACCTCTTCTGCGCTCGGCCACTACTTCACCGTTGATCTTCGGAAGCTTTTTAAGATTTATCCTGGCATCCTCGGTCGTCCAATGGTATCTGTAAAAGAGAT
>JAEEGF011810627.1_pt1 | contig 10725 bp, 9 predicted proteins | sample 9134171 | NCBI WGS metagenome assembly JAEEGF01 (sample SAMN16246542, study PRJNA631951) | gut metagenome | biome: gut microbiome; feature: rumen; material: AP-attached | host: Bos | place: Iran: Karaj | collected 2018-10 | reverse complement strand
CATTTTAACAAAATGTTTGTTGGCAGCGACTGGCAAGGTACACCACAATGGGAAGGCTATGAGCTACAATTCCGTGATACTGATGTAAAAATCATCTATCTTAGTCATACAGATGGCATATCCTCAACCATACTGAGGGAAAAATTAGGAGGGAACACAGATGTATAAGAAAATGGAACTCCCAGAGATTCATGAGATTTTGCTCAAATTAGCGAAATCTGTGGATGTCATCTGCGCAAAGCACAATATTCCATTTATCATGGTAGGTGGTACAATGCTAGGTGCAATACGTCATAAAAACTTCATACCCTGGGACGATGACATGGACTTTGCTGTACCATACGAGCACTTCTTTATCTTATCTAATATTCTGAAACACGAATTGCCAAGTGAATATAAATGCCTCACATATGAAGACAATGATCATGTGAGAACCTTTTTCTTCAAAGTCGTTGATACCCGCACACGAATAGATGACCCTACCTTTACTGGTTCTTTAGAAGAAAAACCTTATTTAGGGATTGATGTGTTCCCTTTAGTATGTTGCAACGAGCATGATGGTATCATGACAGCTAAAAAGGTTTATCGATTATGGAGAACGAATCGTATTGTATTCACTATGCCCGCCAACGGCAAACGATGGCAAGTAAGACTTAAGAAACTATTGCAATTGCTATACCCATTTCCACCAAGCTTTGTCAATGACAAAATACGAGTTGAAATTGAAAAACTTGTTCCTGGAAACAAATATGTCAATATTGTTAGTCCACAATTTTGGAATAAGGTATGGCCTAAGGAACTTTTTCAAGAACTTGTAAGATATCCTTTTGCCAGCACTTTGTTTTTGGGAGTGAAAGACGCTCATGCTTATCTTACCCAATGCTATGGAAACTACATGCAATTACCACCAATAGAGAAAAGAAGAGTGCACGGCAATAATTCATATCATGTTGTACAGTAATAAAAAAAAACAACTCACATGAAAATAATTTGTAAACTTGTCATCCAAGCATACTTGGCATTGCATTTGATTATAGATAAAATTTTGACATTCTGCTATAAGAAACAAATGATTTCTTGTGGTCATCATGTAACTTTCAAACCCTCTACAAGTAATATCAAAGGCATTGAAAACATGTCGTTTGGCAATTATGTGCGCATACACAAATATGCCACGATCTTTTCTTCTGATGCAAGATTGATTATCGGCAATAAAGTTGCGCTAGGCCCGAAGGTAACGATCATGACAGGTAACCACGCAACAGATACCATTGGCACATTCATGTGGGATGTTCATGACAAAAAAGATGGCTTGGATAAGGATGTAATAATTGAAGATGAAATATGGGTCGGTTCAAATGTCACCATTCTAAGTGGGGCTCACATTTCTCGTGGCTGTGTTATTGCTGCTGGAGCAATTGTCAATAAGTATATACCTCCCTATTCTATCGTAGGAGGAGTTCCTGCCAAAGTCCTTAAATATCGCTTTACTCCAGAGCAAATCATCGAACATGAGAAAGCATTATATATACCGGAAAAGCGATTAACTCTCGAGCAGATAATACATAGTAGAGAAATAGTTAAAAATAGTGTCTTGACTCTTTGATTAATCACATGCAAGTCATTATCGTATCACCTTCACTCGACCCCACAAAGAATGTCAGCGGAGTTTCCTCTGTTGCGAAGTTCATTATCGAGAACAACCCGTGCCACAAATACATACATTTTGAATTGGGACGGAAGGATGACGAGAAGGGAGGCTTTTATAGAATCGGTTCTATCTTTCAACGCTTCAAAGAATGGAAACGATTGCTCAACAAGTATCCGGATGCCATTGTGCATTACAATTTTCCGTTGGAGAAGCAGAGTGTAATACGCGATACGCCATTCATGCATGCTGCGCTCAAGAATGGAAACAAGATGGTAGTACATATACATGGAGGATCTTTTCTTACTTCTGACAAAATACCATTTCCTTACCGACAGATTCTGAATCGAGTCTTCTCATGGCAATTGCCTTTCATTGCATTAAGTGAAAAGGAAGCGGAAACACTAAGGAATAAATTCCATGCCAAGCTTGTTGTTTCATTGCCTAATTGTATCGATTTAGGTGAAGCCAAAGCCTTTGAACGAGATTATAGCGACAAAGCCTCCCCTCTCACACTTGGCTATCTTGGACGTATTACCAAAACAAAAGGAATGGAATATCTCCTAAAGGCCTGTAATATACTTAAGGAACGTAATATCCCATTTTGCCTAAAACTGGCAGGAACAGAAGAGGTGAAGGAAGAGTTCTTGCCGAAATTTCGGAAGACGCTAGGAAACAATTTTGAATATTGTGGACCGGTTAGCGGAAAGGATAAGGATAATTTCCTGAAAAGCATAGACTTGTTTGTTATGCCCACCTTTTTTGAAGGTCTGCCTATGTCGTTACTCGAATGCATGGGTTATGGCGTTGTTCCTATAATTACTCCAGTCGGTAGTATTCCTACTGTTATTACTGACCAACATAATGGACTATTCATCAATGTCAAAGATGCAGAATCCATTGTTGAGACGGTTTGTTTCTTGCATACGCACAGAGAAAAGTTAGAGCAGATGAGCAAATCATCTCGCAACTATATCTTCGAGCACTTTGATCCTCAAACATATATCAACTGCCTCAACACAATCTATAGTAATTGCTAATGTCACTCCATCTTAAAGACATAAGAATCGTCTGTTCTCGAGAAGAACTACATCAGATTCCTGCTGGTAAGGCGCTGATCAATACTATCAATGCCCATTCGTATAATACAGCGCAAAAAGACAAGGCATTTGCTGAGGCACTTTGTAAGGGCGATTATCTTATCCCTGATGGGGCAAGTATCGTCAAGGCTTGTCGATGGATAAATGCTCAAAGTCAACCACGAGAACGCATTGCTGGTTGGGACTTATTTATATTCGAAATGCAAGCCCTAAATAACAAAACCATGAAGTCAAAGGTTATGTTTCTTGGCTCGAGCGAAAAGGTGTTGTCTATGATTCGCGAAAGGGCTACCCATGATTATCCCAATCTAGAAGTCATAACCTATTCCCCACCCTACAAACAGGAGTTTTCGGACGAGGACAATCAAGCAATGATTAAGGCTGTCAACGATGTTGACCCCGATCTCCTTTGGATTGGAATGACAGCACCCAAGCAAGAAAAATGGGCATACGAACATTGGGACAAACTTGATATCCATTGTCATTGCGGAACTATTGGAGCCGTGTTCGACTTTTATGCCGGAACCGTGAAGCGAGCCCCATTATGGTGGCAGAAACATTCCCTTGAGTGGCTTTACCGATTGCTTATGGAACCAAGACGTATGTGGCGGCGCTACATCATCGGCAATGCTAAATTCCTATATTACATATACAAGGAAAAAAGAATGACTTCCTGACTCTATGCTTTTCTTTGAACTCATACGCATAGCTCTTGGCAGACAGAACACGTTTAGCCATACTCCTACCGAAAAGGAGTGGCACGATCTGTTTGAAGAGGCGAAGCAACAAACCCTTATAGGGGTGCTTTACGATGGTCTATGTCGACTCTCTGCTGACCAAAAACCACCACGGCAATTACTCATCGATTGGCATGCTTCTGTCCAGAAGATTATCTGCGATAACAAACGCCTCAACCACGATACTGTATGGGTTAGTCAGCGTTGGGAGAAGCTAGGTTATCGAAACATCATATTGAAAGGCCAAGGCAATGCCCTGCTCTATCCTGATCCGATGTTGCGCATTCCTGGCGACATTGATATATGGCTCGATGGAGACCGAAGGAAGATTGTCAATTATGTCCGCAGTCACTTCCCCAAACTCGAAGTGACGCGTATTGAGATGGAATTCCCTGTCCGAAAAAATACGCCGATCGAAATTCATTTCTTGCCGAGTTTCCTTTACGACCCATTCAAGGATAAGAAAATGCAACGCTATTTCCGTCAACAACTGGTTCAACCAAAGCAAGTTGAACTGCAGGAAGAAGGTATCATCAACATTCCCAACGACGAGATGAACTTAGTGTTCCAGTTGAGCCACATATATCGCCACCTCTTCTATGAAGGCATTGGATTAAGGCAGTTGATGGACTTTTACTATTTGAGTCAGCACACCCTTGCTTCAACAACAGGAGAAAAATTGAAGGGAAAAGTTTTGCCTGTCATTCGCGACCTTGGCATGATGGACTTCTGTAAGGCTTTGATGTGGGTTCTGGGCGAAGTGTTTTACATGCCTAACGACCAGATGTTAGCTGAACCTGACGAACATCGGGGCCGATTCCTCCTCAGTGAGGTAATGCGTGCTGGCAATTTTGGCCATTCAGACGATCGTGTCGGCGATTGGGCAGAGATGAACCGATGGAAACGCCTGACTTGGGGCACTCGTTGGAGTTGGCGACTTATCGGCCAGTATCCTCGAGAAGTGTTTTGGCATCCTTATTATCGAATATCACAATACTTTTGGCGACTTTTTAATGGTTATTTATAATGGTTAGAGAAAATAAGACTTCCGATAATAGCATACGCTGGATGATACTGGCAGGCGAATTGTTGGCTCTTAATGCCGCCCTGCTGACAATGTCCTACGTATACAAAAGCATGGGTAACGCCACCACTCCACACTACAAGCGTCTGATGGTGCTTATGTCGTTGGTGTATATACTATGCGATATACAAAGCCGTCACCACATTTACGACCGCTTCGTTCGAGGCGACCAGTTGCTGCGAAGCTTTTTGTTCAGCACAACACTATTCGTGGTGCTCAGCCTCATGGTGATGTGGGTGTTCCGTTGGCCTTTGATGACGTGGGACTTCATGCTGCCCTTCTATGGTTTTATCATCTTTTTCCTGTTCTTCTATCGTTGGACTTTGAGGAAATGCATTAAGTGGTATCGCAAACGTGGTCGTAACACCATGACCGTTATCTTCATTGGCAATATCAATGTGGCAAGCGAGCTTTACAAGACGATGGAATCCGATCCTACAACCGGTTACAAGGTAAAGGGATATTTTTCTGACGAACCTAGAACAAATGTTACGGGAGAGAACTATCTTGGCAAACCTGAGGAAGCACTTGACTACATCGAGAATCACCAATTACATCAGGTTTATTGTCTGCTTCCTTCATCGCAAAATGATTTGATTAACAAGCTCATGCAAACGTGCACAAACAACATTGTGCGCTACAATCACATCCCCGATTCCTTTAATTATCAGCGACATACGATGGCTCTCAACTTGATGGACGGCACGCCTGTATTTTGCTTGCACAACGAGCCGCTTTCTATGTTGGGCAACCGTATCATTAAACGAGCTTTCGACCTGATAGTCTCGAGCATTTTCCTGCTTACCATCTTTCCTATCGTATACATCGTTTTTGGTCTGCTCATCAAACTCAGCTCACCAGGTCCTATCCTTTTCAAGCAAAAGCGTTCAGGCTTGAACGGCAAGGAGTTCTTTTGCTACAAGTTCCGTTCGATGCGAGTGAATGTGGATAGTGACAAAGTCCAAGCCACAAAGAACGACCCTAGAAAGACGCGAATTGGAGAGTTCATGCGTCGGACCAGCATTGACGAGCTTCCGCAGTTCATCAATGTCTGGCTGGGCAATATGAGCATCGTCGGCCCACGCCCTCACATGGTCATGCACACGGAACAGTACAGCCAACTCATCTCCAGCTATATGGTGCGCCACTTTGCCAAGCCGGGCATCACCGGTTATGCGCAAGTGACGGGCTTCCGTGGAGAGACCTCTGAACTATGGCAAATGGAAGGGCGCATCAAGAAGGACATCTGGTACATCGAGCATTGGAGTTTTGCCCTCGACCTCTTCATCATCTGGAAGACCATCTACAATGGTATCATCGGAGAAGAAAACGCATACTGATCAAATTCATTATTTATTAATTCATATTTCAAATACATTAAGGATGAAAAAGATTGTTCTATCGATTGCCCTAACTGCAATCAGTCTGACGGGCTTGGCCCAAAGCGCTGAGTTCTTCAAACCCTACAAGCAGACAGATTTGCGTCTGCCTAGTGTTCCACTCGTCGTCAGCGACCCCTACTTCTCCGTTTGGAGCCCATATGATAAGTTGACTGACGGAAGCACTCGTCATTGGACAAACGACGAGAAACCGCTCGAGGGTCTGCTTTTTGTGGATGGCACCACTTATCGCTGGATGGGTTCAGCACAACGAACTCTCATGGAAAGCGTGGTTCCCATGGCAAACGAGGCAGAATGGGGGGCACAGTACACCGACCAAAAACCTGCTGACGATTGGATGAAGCCCAACTTCAACGCCTCTTCATGGAAGAATGGGAAAGGTGCCTTCGGTTCGGACAATTACGACAACATCCGTACTTCATGGACGAAGGAGGACAACGACATTTGGGTGCGCCGTACTGTTGACTTGACGGCTAGCCAGCTTCAAGGCGACCTCTATCTCATCTTCTCGCACGACGATGCCTGCGAAATCTACATCAACGGCAAGAAGGCAGCAACAGGCATCATGGACTATGTGGATGGCGTGATTGTTCGTCTCGATGGAGAAAGGGCTGGTCTGCTCAAGGAAGGCAAGAACGTCTTTGCCGTTCATTGCTACAACAAGACAGGCGGCGCTTTGGTCGATTTCGGCATTTTCCGCAACATTGCCAAGGGTAATGACAGAATTGTGACAGCCGAGCAGAAGAGTGTGGATGTGCTGGCATGCAACACATACTACACCATGACTTGTGGCCCAGTTGAGCTCGATGTGGTCTTCACGGCTCCACATATCATCGACGACTACGACCTGCTTTCTGCTCCCATCAACTATATTTCCTATCAGGTTCGAGCTACTGACGGCAAGCGTCACGATGTGAAATTCTACCTTTCCACGACGCCTCAGATGGCTGTCAATAAGATTCAGCAACCCACCATCTCGACGATGGAGTTCAAGAACGGTGCACAGTACCTCAAGGCCGGAACCATCCAGCAACCCATCCTCGCCAAGACTGGCGACGGAATCTGCATCGATTGGGGCTATGTCTATCTGGCTGGCACAAACGGCCGTCTCTGCCTGGCCAGCGATGCTGACATCAAGACGCAATTCTTGGCTGACGGACGCTTGCCTCGAGGCGAACGCCAAGTCGTCTGCCAGAAGCAAGTTTCCCTGCCCACCTTGGCATACGTTCACGACTTCGGCACGACGGAACAGGGCAGCAGCTTTGCCATGATTGGTTACGACGAGATTTGGGACATCGAGTACTTCTTCAAGCGCTACAAGGGCTATTGGGCTCACGAAGGCAGTGTCAGCATTTACGACATGTTCGACCGCATGAGAGGCAACTATACCAGCATTATGCAACGTTGCCGCCAGATGGACAAGACCATCTACGACGACGCTTTCAATGCTGGTGGCGTAAAATATGCCGAGATTCTCAGTGGTTCCTATCGTCATGTCAACGCCGCCCACAAGCTCTTCTGCGACGATGAAGGCAATGTGCTCTTCTTCTCGAAGGAGAACAACTCGAACGGCTGCGTCAATACCGTGGACCTCACCTACCCCGAGGCACCGCTCTATCTCTGCTACAATCCCGAACTGCAGAAAGGCATGATGACCAGCATCTTCGAATACAGCTACACAGGCCGCTGGACGAAGCCTTTCGCAGCACACGACCTCGGCCAGTATCCCAAGGCAAACGGCCAGGTTTATGGTGGCGACATGCCACTCGAAGAGGCTGGCAACATGATAACCCTCGCTGCTCAAATCTGCAAGCAGGAAGGCAATACGCTCTATGTTGACAAGTACTGGCGCCTCATCACCACTTGGGCCGACTACCTCGTCGAGAACGGCTTGCACCCCGCCAACCAGCTTTGCACCGACGACTTCGCAGGTCATTGGGCTGGCAACTGCAACCTCGCCATCAAAGCCATAATGGGTGTGGCTGGATATGCAGAGCTTGCAAAAATGAAAGGACAGGACGATGTCTATGAGAAGTACAATGCAAAGGCAAAGGAAATGGCTGCTGCATGGGAAAAAGAGACAAAAGTCAAGGACCACTACGAACTGGCTTACGGCGCAGGAGCCGACACCTGGAGTCAGAAGTACAACATGGTTTGGGACAAGCTCTGGCAGACGAACATCATTCCCAACAATGCCATGCAGACCGAACTGAAATACTACCTGAAGAAGCAGAACCAATACGGCCTTCCACTCGACTGCCGCAAGGACTACACCAAGAGTGACTGGATTATGTGGAGCGCTGCAATGGCAGCTACAGACAAGGACTTCCAAGCTTTCGTCGACCCACTCTACAAATACATCAATGAGACCGAAAGTCGCGTGCCCATCTCCGACTGGCACGACACGAAGACTGGTCGCATGACAGGCTTCAAGGCCCGCTCGGTCATCGGCGGCTATTGGATGCGAGTGCTGATGAACAAGGCTGCAGTCAAGTGATGGCAATAAACGAAATCAAGAAACTTCGCTAAAGTTTCTCCAGCACAATCAATGAGGGGGAGCAGGACAAAATCCTGTTCCCCCTTTTTTTACTTCTCTCAAAATGGCTTGACCTTTGGCCGAGACGCGGCTAGTTTTCAGCGAGCTCGGAAGGTATGACAGGCATAGCACCGTTTTGCGTGCAAACATAGGCACTCACAGCAACGGCTTTGTTGTGAGCTTCGCGAATCGTTTTGCCAGCAAGTATTTGCGCCACAAAGGTTGCGGTAAAGCTGTCGCCTGCTCCAACGGTGTCAGCAACCTCGACTTTTGGCGTCGGAATATAGGACGTCTCGTTTGCAGTGAAGACATAACTACCAATGGACCCGCAGGTCAGGATGACGATTCGCAACTTCGGATAAAGCATCAATATCTGTCGGCACTGCTCTTCCAAACTGCCGTCAAAAAGTCCGAGAAGTTTAGACACGACACTTATCTCGTCGTCATTGAGCTTGAGTATTGTGGCGCAGCGAAGGTTCTCTTCGACAATCTGGAGGTTATAGAAATGCTGGCGAAGGTTAATGTCATAGATACGCTCCGTGTCCTCGTCCATCGAGGCGATGAAACGCATGATGGTGTTTCGACTGACGGCTGAACGCTGCGCCAACGAGCCGTAGCAAACGGCCTTTGTCCGGGCAGCCAAGGCAACCAGCTCGTCCGTCCATGGGATGTTGTCCCAGGCCACATTCTCGCAAATCTCGTAGGAAGGAATGCCGTCAGCGGAAAGCGTAACTTGCACGGTTCCTGTGGGTTGATTTACTCGAGCGATATCGTTGGCGAGTTTCGCCTCCTTGAAAATCTGCAGGATTTCGTCGCCTAAAGCATCGTTTCCGACTGCAGAAACAACCGAACTTTGCCAGCCAAACTGGCCGACATGATAAGCAAAATTGGCTGGAGCACCGCCCAATTTGCGCCCTTCCGGCAAGCAGTCCCACAAGACTTCGCCGATGCCTACAATCGTGTCCTTCATCATTTTCCCTCCTTCTTTCCAAAGACAGAGAAGTGCACATAGCGCTTCGGATGAGCTTTGAGGTCGCTGACGAGGCTGTCGGCACTTTGGACTGTATGGTTCAGGTTGTCGAAAACCGATGGGTCGGTCATCAGCTTGCCGAGTGTCCCATTCGGGCTTTGCATCTGCTCCATCATGCTGTGGACGCTGCCGATAGTCTGGTTGACGCTCTCGAGCGTGGCCTGGATATCGAGCTGGTTCATCTTGTCCGTCAATGTTGCCACATTTTCGCCAGCCTTCGTAAAGGTGCCTGTCATCTGCGGTATGTCGTTGCGTAACAAGGTGTTAAGCTGATTTGTGCTCTTGTTGAGATTCTCTGTAATGAGTTCAGCATTCTGGATGATGAGGGGCAGATTGGGGTTGGAAAGCAGGGTGTTGAGCGTTGCAACAAGGGTATCGACCTTAGCCACAACCTCTTCCAGCTGAGGCACCATGCCTCCCACTTTTGCCATCAAGCCATTCACATCGCTGCCCTCGATGGTATCACCTGGATGATAGGCTTCGCGCAAGTTGGTTGCGAGCAGCATATTGAGGGTGCAACCGCCCAGAACGGCTTCATCGAGTTGTGCCGAACTGCCTTTGGGAATGCGAAGCCCCTTGTCAGTACTGATTTCAACCACGACCTTTCCTGGGTGGCGGAAGTCGTAATCTATGTCGCTCACAATACCCACCTTATAGCCGTCGGCAAATACGGAACTGCTCTTCGTAAGTCCTTTGGTGTTGCTAAAGGAAATATAATATACCTCGCTGGTGCTGAACAGGTTTATGCCTTTCAGAAAGTTAATTCCGAGAAAGAGTGCAACAAGTGCAACAACACCTGTGATTCCTATCTTTACTTCTGTCTTCATAATCTATTTTCTGTACGCCACGAATGCATTGTAAATACTTTTGGCCATGGCATTTACGCCATTTTTGGAGGTGAGATATGTTGCATCGTTGGGATTGTTGATGTAGCCAAGTTCGACAAGTACGCTGGGCATACTGGTTGCCCTAAGCACAAGGAAACCGGCCTGATGCACACCTTTGTCCACTCTGCCTGCTGTGCTTCGGAACTGCTTCTGAATAAGTCCTGCAAGCTTTACACTGCTCTCCATATTCTTGTCCTGCATCAGCTCGAAAATGATATAGCTTTCGCTGGAGTTGGGGTCGAAGCCTTCGTATTTCTGTTCATAGTCGTTTTCAAGGGTGATGACGGAGTTTTCGCGCTTGGC
>JAEEGF011652195.1_pt1 | contig 10725 bp, 7 predicted proteins | sample 9134171 | NCBI WGS metagenome assembly JAEEGF01 (sample SAMN16246542, study PRJNA631951) | gut metagenome | biome: gut microbiome; feature: rumen; material: AP-attached | host: Bos | place: Iran: Karaj | collected 2018-10 | reverse complement strand
TCCAACGATTGCAAGTAAAAGACCAAGAATACCAACTGAGAAGTTGTTAACAAGCATCTCAAATCCTGAAGGAATCTTACCCTCAACAGCCTTGTCAAACTGCTTTATAACCCATCCTGCAAGAGGTCCTGCGATCATTGCGCCCATGAACATAACGTAATCTGTTCCGCAGATAACGCCGACTGCCATGATGGCACCCATAACTGCTCCCCTTTGTCCTCCGACCATCTTACCACCCTGATAAGCTATCAGCAGAGGCAGTACATATTTGATCATCGGGTCTACCATTGAACTGAGTTGTTCATTAGGCAGCCAACCTGTTGCGATAAACAATGCGGTCAAAAGACCCCACGCAATAAATGCGCCGATATTAGGCATGACCATTCCGCTCAGGAATCGGCCAAAGCTTTGAATTTTTTCTTTCATCTGGATTTCCCCTTCCGTATAATCCGAATGCATTCGTTTGATGTAAGCCCATTATATTTGTACGCAATTTGGTTTTCAATTCATACATCTTTAACTTTGTCACGTGGGGAAAGTGACAAGTCCTTAAGAGTCAAAAAATGCGCGGTGTACAAAGCACCGCGCACTATTTTATTTATCAAGTATTTTCTCGAATTCCTTCTCGGGCATCGGCTTATAGAAGTAATATCCCTGAATGTAATCACAGTCATAATCTCTCAGGAATTTAAGCTGTTCCTCTGTTTCTACGCCCTCGGCAGTTACCTTGGCTCCGATCATATGCGCAAGACCGATAGTCGTTATGATTATTGACTCCGCTTTATCATTGATGCCGATCTTGCGAATAAAGCCCAGATCCAGCTTGATAATATTAAAGTTGAAATTCTCCAGCATTGATAGTGAACTCATTCCGCTTCCGTAATCATCAAGAAGGATCTGAATTCCCTGCTTCTGCATCTTGTTCAGATAGTCCGTAGCCTTGGCTTCAAGATCTGCATACGCCGACTCCGTAACTTCAAATCTGATCATGGTCGGATCAAGCTCAAGGTCTTTTATCCGCTCGAATATACTCTCGATAAAGGGCGAATCGTAAAAGTCTACTCTTGAGAGGTTCATGGCACACGGAACAATCTTTTTCTTCTTGTAAGTTCTTCTTGCAATCAGCTCCATGCCACGACCGACAATGAAATTATCAAGTGAAGGTATCTTGCCCTCTGCCTCAATAACAGGAATAAAGTCACTGGGAGATACCATTCCAAGGTCCTTGTGGCGCCATCTGATCAGCATCTCGGCGCTGACAATTTCTCCGGTCTTGGCATCAACGATCGGCTGATAGTATGGCTCAAATTCGTTCTCATCAAGAGCTCTCTCAAAGTCCGCCAGAAGGAATCTCTGCTTTACATAGTTTTCTTTCATTACATCGTCGTAATACGCATAGAGAAGATTACCTTTTCCTGTCTTAATATTCTTCTCCGCAAGTTTTGCCCCTGCCAGGATCTGTGTTACCCTCGCGCCGGAATTGGTGATTGCATGAATTCCGCAGCGTATCTCATAGTTAAATTCCTTGGATTCAACCTTGAAAGTCTGACTACACATGGCCTTTAGGTTTTTGTCCTTAAGATTTTCATTGGCGGTGATAAGCGCAAAGTGGTCGCTTTCAAGCCTTCCCATGATCAAAGGTTTAAGATACTTTCGCAACACATCTCTGGTCTGGAAGATGACCATATCTCCGCTCTGATCCCCAAAGAGCTCATTTACCGCCTTAAACCCCTTAACATTCGTATAAACCAGAGAGTACTTACCTTTATCTGCAAACTCCGAAATAAAGAGTTCTGCTCTGTCCAAAAATCCCGCTCTGGTATACTCATCAGTCATAACATCGTGGTCCAGTGATGCGGTGATATCAAAAAATACAAACAGTCTCCAGTCAGGATATCCGGGAACTTCTCTCACTCTGATGTTTTTTGCTCTTCGCCCTCTCTCAACATCAACATGGACAGTTCTTACAAAATTCCCCCTCTCCACGATCTCCTGACAGATAAAGGGCATGTTCATGCAATTCAGAAAGTTCTCTCTCTCCTCCTCGACTACCTTTTGTGAAAGCTTGAAAACTATATCATTGTACTTAAGCTTGGTGCTCTCAAAAACGCCCCATAAAGACTGATTCAGATAATAAACTTCGCAGACACCGTTAGTTATGTTCACTGATACGATCATGTCATAGCCATCAGCGAGAATAGCCTTGATGACAGGCTGTTCATAAACGCCCATATACGGAATTATTGCGCCTTCTTTAAGCGGACTGACAACGCCGTCCTCAACAATTTCTCCGACACCCTTAAATTTTGTCCTGCCGTTTTTTACCTTGAAATAGCTTCCGTCCGAAATGAGATAGAATCGGCCGCCAAAGCTGTCAGGCAATATAATATCCTCGAAGACATTTCTGCCGTCGATGACCATTTCCTTTATGATTTCCGCATGGGGAATAATCTCAATATTGGTAAGATCAAGTCCGTCAGAAAAACGGACAAAGTTAGGATCCGCAGCTTCTCCCTTGAGCTCCGGTAATAGATATACATTATAAGCTGCATTCATGGATCCCGAACTAAGACCTATGATGACGCCATTATAATCACGGAGAGCCTCTTTAAGACCTATCCGTTTCATGAATGCCAGCTGCGTAGGTACATGGCCGCCTGCCAGATAGATAACATTTGACCATGCAATAAGATCCTTCAAGGAGCTGTCATGCTTCTCATCCAGAATTTTCACTTCACCTACGGGGAGATTTTTATATTCAAAAGCGTCCAGCAGACGCTTCTTCTGATGTTCATTCTCAGAAACCGCATCAGGGTCACAGGGAATATAGAGCAGATTTGCAGACTGTGGCCATTCGCCCTTAAGGTCCTCAAAAAAGCCGTAGCAGTCCTCAGGCTCTTTCTTCTCATAAGAGCCCAACTCCTGGTAAGGGATGAAACTGCCGGTCAGATAAAGAACCATTCGCTCTTTCTCCTGTAAACTCTTCACCACAATCTAACGTGCATATATATATTGTATCACGTTTTTTCGCTCCCTGCTGTATTAACAATTTCTTTTTCCACAACAAATCCCGGCATGCTGACAGGCTTGTAAAGTCTTGGTTCTTCCGACTCATCTGCTGCCCTGTCAGATACAGGCGTCTGCTGAGGCTGCTGATCCCGGCTCTGCTGATCTATGGCACTAAGAACCATTGTCGCGTACGGATCAGCCTGCATAGAGGCCGAACCCTGAAGGAGTGTAGTTCCCTGCATCTGCGACATTCCCTGTGCAGGTGCTGCAGACTGCCCCAGAAGAACGGTCTGCTCCGAATCCATTGAAAGAGGCCTCTGGTATGTCTTCTTGCCCTCAAGACCCTCTGAGGTATTCCAGGAAATAACAGCCTTTCCGTCTCGTCGCCTTCTGTCTGCCTGTACCGCTCCGGACTCAGCATCCTGCTTGATCCTATCAATCGTCTTCTTGGCTTCAGAGCCTGTAAGAACAGCCAGGTAATGTCTTATGTCCAGTTTGAACCATATGACAATATCCAATACTACGAGCAATATGAAAACTATAAGAGACACAAGTGCGAAGGTATTATAATAGCTTACTTCTGTCATGATCAGTTACCTCCCTTTGCAGTCTCAATGGTTGTCTTGGCATGTGCACAGGTAGTAAGGGTTTCGCCAACAAGCTCTTTTACCCTCTTGCTATTGTCCTGACCTGAATTGATATCCGTTTCAATGTGTGACACGATGAAATCAATCTCCTTACTCATTTCATCGTTGCTGACACCATCATCTATAAATTTCTTATAGTTGTCGTTAATCTGACCTGCAATCTCTTTATATATCACGAGTGCAGTAACTGCATTGTCTTCCTCTGTAACATTGCCATCTGCAACAGCGCAAAGATCTTCGAAGTACTGCTTGTAATCGATGGTCTTATCGCCACTGGGCTTTACATCCACATTTCCCTTAACAAGGCGCTCATAATACTGCGTTATTGTCCCCAGCTTCTCAGCTCTGGCAAGCTTACTGTCTGAGAGCGAACCTGTTTTGATGGCTTTGTCAAACCAGACCGAAGCGCGCATCTTATCACCCTCGCCATTGTAGCAATAGAAATATGCCACGCCAAGCTTATATGCCACTTCTCCGTATCCCGCCTTATCAGATGAGAGCTTTTCTTCCGCAGTAGTATTTCCCACAGATGTGATAAGCGCCTGTCTGATCATCACGTCCTCTTCGGGAGTCATGACATCATCCATAAGATAGTAGTCGATCATCTCGTTATAGGCTTCCGGATTTGTCGGGTCTATCACAATAGATTTGGTAAAAAGATCTGTCGCAGAAGTCTCATCCACCATACCCTTTGCCTCAGTGATATTGGTACTATATGTGTGCTTGGCCAGTTCTACCGCCTTTGTCCTGAATGCTCCTGCCATCACACCGAAAATGAGTGCAAGCACTGCAATTGCAGAGAAAAGACCAACTCCAAATTTGGCTTCCTTTTTATAGCCCCTGTCGATCTCCCTGTAATGCTGAAGATCATACATGACCTCAGCGCAGGAGGAGTATCTGTCATCGGGATTGCTCTGCACACACTTATTGATTATGTACTCAAGCCCCGGTGAGAGCTGCTGATTCCAGTATCTTATAGGATAGAACTCATAGGGCGGCTCACTGGGATTGTGTCCTGTAACCAGATGATACAGTGTTGCTCCAAGGCAGTAGATATCGGTCCTTGCATCCGTCTGACCCATACCACCGAACTGTTCAGGCGCAGCATATCCTCTGGTTCCGAGATAAGATGTATCTGAGTTTTTCTGCTCCTTAAATTCCCTGGCAGTACCAAAGTCAATAAGAGTTATGGTTCCGTCAGGTCTGAGCATGATATTTCCGGGCTTTATATCCCTGTAAATGATCGCCGGTTTTCTGGTATGAAGGTACTCAAGTACGTCACAGAGCTGGATTCCCCACTCAATGACATATTCCTGAGGCTGCGCTCCCATAAGGTTTAGGGCCTTCTCAAGAGTGTTACCCTCAATATAGTCCATAACAATAAGAAACCTTCCCTCCTCGTCTATAACATCAACGATACTGGGAAGATATGGATGAGACAGCTCTTTTAAAAGATCTGTCTCCGTTATCAGACTCTGCCTGACAACCCTGAAGTCCGCAACCGCATCCTTACGGACCTCTTTGATCGCCCAGGGCTTATTGGCACGCTCGTTCATCGCCAGGTAAACAGTACTCATACCACCTTGCCCGATGACACTCAGAACCTTATATTTACCACCAACCAAACTTCCAATTTCTAACATTTCAAAACCTAAAACTTTCTCTTATTTCATAAATTATTCAAGCCCTACTAGTTTACAAAAGACGCAGAAGCACGTCAAATGTTATTCCTCACGACAGGAATAAAACTGATATGGATTATCATCATCTTCGTTTTCTACCAGTGTTAATAGTTTGTCGGTACTCAATTTATTAATAAAAGTAATCTCAATCTGTACTAAGTTATCATTTCTAACTCCCTTAATACAGCTTATTTCATCTTCATAAATAAATGGATCAACAAATCCGAACAGAATATCTTCCTGCTCCATATAGGTATATGCACTAAGTACAGATACATCAAAATCTGTTATACCTGTTTTTGATTCGACAAAGGCTCTGGCAGATTCTCCTGATATAGCCTTAAGCCCTTCATAGGTATCATACTCAGGGAGGTACAATTGGCTATAATCTGTATCAAGAGTATTTAAGTAATTCGCCAGAGTATCTTTGGAATACTCACATTTTTTAATGCCTGCACCACAATTGAATACATCTCCCCAGTCAATCTCAGCTGGAGTTTCATATGGTGAAAGTGTGAATCCGTAATTATCTATTCTGTTCAAATAGTCCTGAATCTCAATTAGTTCAGCTTCTGTTAGATCTTCACCATCCATAAACCCTTTAGAATCATTCGCAGAGTTATCTTCAGATGAACTCTCAGACTTCTGCTCAACACTTACTTCTGCAGTAGCAGACTCGTCGCCCTTTTCTTCAGCTGCTTCATACGTAATTTCAACAGCAGCACTGTCATCTATCTTAGAATCAGGTTTTACATCACAACCTGCTAAAATAATCGTTGTCAGAATTACTCCAACAATGGCATTTAATGTTTTTTTCTTCATAAGCTCCTCCAATCGTTAACGGGTTTTTTCTGATTGTTTTCCCACTGTAACATCGAAATTATTAGAACAAGACGTTTTCTCTTCCCTATCCATCTCAATAACTCCATCACATTTACTTTTAAATTGATCCAATGTAAATTCTCGACTTGAAACAGCATCTCCCGAATTTCCTTCTATCGTCTTTATTGAAGTCACATTTCCGTCTGCATCCCTCTCTACGCTTGCAACAAATCCGACGTGTCCATGCTCATAATCTATAACTCCATCATCATTTGGCGTATAATAAAAAAATATATCCCCCGGCTCAGGAATATATTCAGGTGCATTACAGTCAGGATTTTTTACCGAATCATACCCCCTATATATTCCCTTATTGACAGCTGCGTTCTTCATATTGACTGTTCCCGCTGTGATTGGTAAAGTAGTATCTCCTGACATATACAAACACCAAGACACAAATGCAGCACACCATGCTTGTTTATCAGTTCCCGTAAACACACCAAACGGCGTGCCATTTTTACCGACTTCTTCAAATCCTTTTTGTGCAACAGCCCAATCTACCCAATCATTTTTATGGCAAACCGTCTCACCATATAAGTCAAGGTTATCTTTATCTCCATAGGCAGCTTGCAATTTATCCGCCATGGCTATTTGATCCTCTGTAAGGTAGTCGTAGTAACTCATGAGATCCTCGTCTGATACAGCCGCTCTTGCAAGATTAAGCATATTGGCTATTTCTGCTCCAGGCATATGACTAAGCTGGTTATATAATTGTTCGGCTGTTAATCCGGTGTATCTCTTGAGCACCTCGATATCTCTCTCGCTAAACCCCAGTTCTTTAATGCGAGAAGTGTAGATGTTCTCTTTATCATCTGTTGGCGCACCATCATAGTTATAGGATCTGTTATGCTCTCTCGGTCCATCAAGTACAGGGAAATATGTATCCCTGATGCGTTTTACATAATCGTGCATTACCGCCACGTCTATACAGTATGCCCTTAGAGAATCATAGAGCGGGCTTGTATAGTTCTGCTTCGTGATACAGTCCCTGATATGTGTAGCATATCCGCTGATATCTACTGAAATGGTCTTAAGGCTTTTAAGCTCATCTTCAATACCTGTAAGATTCTCTTCCTCTTTTATTCCAAGATCAGTGATACTTTCTGTATTATCCTTGATGGCACCTGTAAATCCTTCCTGAGAACAGAAATTATCATAATAGGATGCAACATCTCCGGTTGAGCTTATGTTTGAATAAGTATCTGAACTCTCTGCACTTTCACCCTTTAGTATGTTTACAAAGTCCTCACTTCTTGCAATAAGCCCACGGGTCTTGGTAAGGGCCTCCACAAGAGCACAACTCATCACATTTACATGTCCACTGAAATCAGACAGTTCGTTGTCATTGTACGCTGTTGTCTTCTCTGTATAGGTTTCTGTTGTAGCACCTTCATTGGATGCAGCTATATTGCTGTTCTGAGTTTCCATCCTGCTTCTCCAGGTAGTTACGGATGTATAGATGGTATTATATTCCTCTAATGTGTTTTCCAATCTTGATTTGCTTACATATAATATACGATTCATGGCTCATCTCTCTTTGTTACATCAAATAATATTAAATTCATCCTGGTGCTCTAAAATATAATCAATAACTTTGTCTGCTGTAATATCACTGACATTATCTCTCAGCCACATGGAGTAACCCTCTTTCCACTCGTTATAGTCAATTTTACCCTCTTTATCAGGATGCCCCCCGCACAGAATTGCTCTTGTTTCATCACCATATACGCATATAGCAATAAGCTCATCATCACCATCTTTGTCTATGTCACAGAAAGCTATCTCTTTTACTTCATCACTCGCTTTGTTTTCAGTTCCTATATACGGTGATAAAGACACAATATTTGAAACCGCATTGTCTTCAATAATATCTATTTCTGTAGTCCATGGATCAAACTTGTTGATAACTCCGCAGGTAACGGTTTCATCTGTTCCGTATATCGGAGCCTCAATGATCTTATCCGCTGCATCTTCCCAGAGTTGTCGACAAGAATAGAACTTATATGGCTGATCAGCATCACCCGTTTCAACAAGTGTTACACGCCTATTATATCTTGTAGAATTCAGATAGCTGACAACAATCTGTATCATATCGCCTTTCCTGACACCTTCGAGACAGACTATTTCCGGACGGTCAGCATCAGCAGTCACTCCTTTGACATCTATCATGTCCGGAGTCCTATACTGTGGAATTGTGTATATATAGTTTTTTGGCAGATTGAAGTAATCCCGGAAGCTCTTCAGTTCATCCTCCGTAAGGGTTTCTCCATCCATCATCTCTGTTGAATCGTATCCGGTTATATCCTCGTATACCTTTTCTGCGTCATCTGTTGAGGATGCCTCTATAGCCTCTTCAACTGCTTCTTCTGTAGCAGCAACAGTACTCTCATCATCAGATACTGATTCAACAGATGCTTCTGCAAATACCTCTTTATCCAATTCAGAATCCCTCTGAAGACCACATCCGGTTAAAACAATTGACGTTGTCAATATTCCAGCTATTGCTTTAGCAAAAATCTTCTTCATTCTCTTTCCCCTTACAATCATTGACTGAATCATCTGGTTTGTTTACTTTCTTCTACTGTTGGAACGTCTACATTTTCTGTATGGGAGGTCTTTTCATCCCTATCCATTTCTATAAATCCGTCCCAATGAGCCTTAAACTGCTCCTGCGTCAGAGTATATGAGTGTCCGCAAGCCTGCTGACCACTGTTGCCTTCCATGGTTTCTATGGTATATGTTCCGTCCCCATTGTCTACTATGCTGCTTATAAAACCAACGTGTCCATAATCTTTTACCGGATCAGTGCAAACATAAAAAATGTCGCCCGCCTTAGGTACATAGTCTGTATTGTCTCCTGACTTAAGGTCCCTGTATATCTCATCTCTCTTTGCGTTATCTCTCATAGCGGCAGTACTGGCTGTATACGGCACGGATGTCTCCCCTGCCATAAACAGACACCAGGAAATATATGATGCACACCATGGATCATGATCTTTATTCGTAAACCTGCCAAACGGTGTATAATTATCGCCTTCACCATTGACTATATTTGCTTCTGTGAAACCGTTTTGAGCTCTGGCCCAGATCAGCCAATCATCCTCGTTTGCAACAGATTCCCCATAAAGGTCCAGATGGGCGCGGTCTCCATACTTATCATATAAATCAGGCGTTACATTTCTTTGTGCCACTATAAATAAAGCTTCCAATGTTTTTTCATCCAAATAGACAGACTCACCTTTCTCACCATAGTCGCAAACAGTAAGCCCGAATTCTTCTGCATATTTCTTCTGAAACTCGATAATAGCGCGTGCTGTACTTGAATTAAATACTCCGTTAGCGTTTACATCTATTCCTGCGTAAGCTAACAACTGCTGTACAACCTGAATCTGACCGTTTGGGTTAGCGCCGGGATTGTATTCCAGCAGAATTTCGCCACTACCGCTGTACTCCATGTTACCGCAATTAGCATAAGCAAGCTTAAGCATATTGGCTATTTCTGATCCCGGCATATGACTGATCCTGTCATGTAATTGCTGCGCAGTTAATCCAGTATGCATTTTTAGCACTTCGATATCTCTCTCACTAAAGCCCTTCTCTTTGAGACGCATTTCATAAATATCCTCTCGGTCATTCGTTGAAGCGCCATCATAGTTGTAAGATCTGTTATGCTCTCTTGGTCCATCAAGTACCGGGAAATATGTATCCCTAACATACTTAACAAGTTCGTGCATTATCGAAACATCAATGCAGTATTTCTTAAGCGAGTCATAAAGAGGGGTCGTATAATTCTGCTTCGTTATGCAGCACCTGATATGTGAAGCATACCCCTCAATGCTCACAGTAATTGTCCTCAGATTTCCAAGCTCGGCCTCAATGTTTGTCAGGTTCTCTTCCTCATCTTCTCCAAGATCAGTGATGCTGTCTGTATTATCCTTGATGGCACCTGTAAATCCTTCCTGAGAACAGAAATTATCATAATAGGAGGCAATATCCCCAAATGATTCTGTGCTTGCGTAAGTCTCTGAACTCTCAGCACCTTCTCCTCTGAGAATATTTTCAAAATCCTCGCTCCTTGCTATAAGGCTCTTGGTCTTGACGAGTGCTTCAAGGAGTGCGGTTTTCATCTCATTGACATGCATGCTGAAAGTAGTCAGTTCGTTCTCGTCATACGCTGTTGTCTTCTCTGTATAAGTTTCAGTAGTGGCACCTTCATTTGATGCAGCAATATTGCTGTTTTGTGTCTCCATCCTATCTTTCCATGAAGAGATAGATGAATAGATGGTATTATACTCATCTAATGTGTTTTTTAATCTTGATTTACTTACATATAATACTCGGTTCACTATTAACTCCTTAATTTCCCTTTACATCGATTTCAATAGAGCCTGATCTGTCATCATCAAGACTTCCAAAGTTAGTTCCCACTTTTTCAAGCTCATTGTTGACGTTATCTGTAAATACTGTAAGGTTATCAAACTCTCTCTCTATGATATCTGCCATAT
>JAEEGF011913704.1_pt1 | contig 10726 bp, 6 predicted proteins | sample 9134171 | NCBI WGS metagenome assembly JAEEGF01 (sample SAMN16246542, study PRJNA631951) | gut metagenome | biome: gut microbiome; feature: rumen; material: AP-attached | host: Bos | place: Iran: Karaj | collected 2018-10 | reverse complement strand
GACCCTTTCCGCAAAGGAGATTATCGGTAACGAATCCCAGGAGAGGATGGGTCTGCTTATCCGTGAGAAGGATGCGGAGACGCTGCGTCGTGCGGCCCTGCGTGAACGCGCCCCGCTGTTTGAGGTCGGGGAGGCGACGGACGACCATCACATGAGTTTCACCTACAAGGGGTCCGCCCCAATCGATCTGGATATAGCCGACATGCTCGGCAATCCGCCCAAAACCGTCATCAGGGATGAGACAGTTGCTGTCTCCTATGCCGATGTGCCGGCGGAAATTGAGCCGCTGGAGGTTGTTCTGGACAAGGTGCTGCGTATGGAGAGCGTCGCCTGCAAGGACTGGCTCACCAACAAGGTGGACCGCTCCGTGACCGGCAAGGTTGCCAAACAGCAGTGCTGCGGCCCTCTGCAGCTCCCGTTGAACGATGTGGGTGTAATGGCGTTGGATTATCGTGGCACGCATGGTATCGCCACAGCATTGGGACATGCTCCCATGGCGGGGCTGATCGATCCCGCCTGCGGCTCGGTGCTCTCCATAGCCGAAGCGTTGACCAATCTGGTCTGGGCTCCGTTGGCGGGCGGCCTGGATGCCGTTTCGCTGAGCGCAAACTGGATGTGGCCGAGCAAGAACAGAGGTGAGGATGCCCGCCTGTATGCGGCGGTGGAGGCCGCTTCCGGTTTCGCCCGCGCGTTGGGCATCAACATCCCGACCGGCAAGGATTCCCTCTCCATGACCCAGAAATACAAGGATGGCGTGGTCTACGCACCCGGTACGGTTATCATCACTGCGGTTGGTGAGGTGGAGGATGTCAGGAAGACTGTTTCGCCCGTCCTTTCCACAGAAAAGGATACGGAGCTGCTTTACCTTGATTTCTCGTCGGACAGCCGCAAGTTGGGCGGCAGCGTCTATGCCCAGGTGTATGGGAGATTGGGCGCGGAGGCGCCGACGGTCAGGGATGCCGGCCATTTCAGAAAGGCCTTTGATGCGGTGCAGCAGCTTGTCCGTGAGGGTAAGGTGCTGGCAGGGCACGATATCTCCGCAGGAGGTATGGTGACCGCAATGCTTGAAATGTGTTTTGCCGACGACACCGTCAGTCTGGACGCCACGTTGGAAAACCTTCCGTCGGATAAGGCATACAATTGGCTCTTTGCCGAGAATCCTGCGGTGCTCCTGCAGGTCCGCAAGGCGGACAATGTGACCGGATGGCTTGCTTCACAAGGTTTGAAAGCCTATGTGGTGGGCAGTCCGAACAACAGCCACCACCATCCGCAAATCTCCTTGAAACTGAACGGTACTGTCTGCCGCCTGAATGTCGACAGCTGCCGTGACATCTGGTATGAGACATCCTATCTGCTTGATTGCAGGCAGAGCGGTGCGGAAAAGGCGCAGGAGCGTTACGACAATTTCAAGAGCCAGCAGCTGTGCTACCGTTTCCCGGAAGGGTTCAAAGGTGTGACTGATTCTGTTGTCCGTAAGGAAAAAGCGGCGATTGTCCGCGAACAGGGGACCAACGGCGACCGTGAGATGGCCTATTCGCTCTATCTTGCCGGTTTTGAGGTGAAGGATGTCCACATCAGCGACCTGATTGCGGGACGTGAGACTTTGGAGGATATCTCCATGCTTGTCTTCCCGGGCGGATTCTCCTATTCCGATGTGCTCGGCTCCGCCAAGGGTTGGGCCGGATCGTTCATCTATAACGAAAAGGCGCACACGGCTCTGCAGAAGTTCTTCGCCCGTCCCGACACGCTGAGCCTTGGGGTCTGCAACGGATGCCAGCTGATGGTGGAACTTGGCCTGCTCTATCCTGAGCATGAGCAGCAGCCGAAGATGGCGCATAACGATTCCCACAAGTTCGAGTCCGGTTTTGTCAATGTAAGCATTCCTGAAAACAACAGCGTGATGCTGCGTTCGCTGGCCGGCAGCCGCTTGGGCATTTGGGTGGCGCACGGCGAAGGCAAGTTCGTGCTGCCCTATTCTGAGGAGCGTTACCACATTCCTATGAAGTACAGCTATTCCGGTTATCCGGGCAATCCGAACGGCTCCGCCTTCAATACGGCTGCGCTCTGCAGTGCGGACGGACGCCATCTGGCCATGATGCCACATCTGGAGCGGGCAATTTTCCCGTGGCAGTGGGGATATTATGAGCCCTCCCGTCCACAGGATGAGGTTTCGCCATGGATTGAGGCTTTCGTGAACGCACGGCGCTGGGTGGAACAGCAGCATTCCGGCAAATAGCCTTGACTATAGTATACAAATAGGGAGCCACAGGCTCCCTATTTGGTATTCATCAAAATGCAAGCGCGATCCGACGGGAGTCAGACCGCGCTTCATATCAAACAACAATAAAAACTAAAATTTCCTTCCTAACTTTTCGTCAGAAACCGTCAGTTTCCTTCTTCCTTTAGCCCTGCGTGCGGCCAATACACGTCTGCCGTTAGCGGTGGACATTCTCTCTCTGAATCCGTGTTTGTTTTTCCTTCTTCTTACGGACGGTTGGTATGTTCTTTTCATCGTATAACCAATTATTAAATCGTTAATCCTCTATTTTACAATTATTTGGTTTCCGCATCACTGCTGGATTCCAAGTCTGCAAAAGTACTGCTTTTTTAGATACGAAATGCGTTTTGTTGAAAAAAAAATAAAAAAAAGAGCGGCTTCAAATCTGCCGCTCCTTTTTGTTTAGAGAACTATTTGATTCCCAGTTTCTTTTTAATGTCTTTCGGAAGAGCGTCCTTGTGGACAACTATGTTCATGGTCTTGTAGCGGACATAGGCTTTGCTCGCATAGAACATGCCTTCGTATTTGTAGACTTTGCCCCAGCTGTTCTTGACCATGTAGTATTCGTTGCCCATCTGGTCCTTGGCGGTGCCGTAGATCAGCATGCCGTGGTCGTCGGTGGTCTCCCAGTTGTCGTAGGCCTGCTGGCGCTCCTTTTGGGTGACCCAACGTTGCGGCGTGGGGTGCATGTATGCCTCTTTGGCGCGGTCGGCTTTGCTCAGGCCGGTCCAGTGCGCCATGTCGCTGCCCGCGTTGTCGGTGGAGGTGGCGTCCAGGTCGGGGAGCACGCAGTATCCGTCACGGATGCCCCTGCGGAAACCGTCCTCACTCACGTCTGCGCCCCAAGCGACGGTGTAGCCGTTGGCGATGGCGTTGTCAAACACCTGCATCATTTCATCGATGGGCAGGTTGTAGCACTGGCTCCAGCGCCAGTTGTCCTGGATCTCAAGCACGAACTTCTCGTAGAAGGGGTGATGGGTGTAGGAGGTGATGGAGACATAGTCGGAGGCGTTCAGTCCCAATGACTCATAGAAGGATTTCGGCGTGTACTTTTTGCCTTTGTACATGAATTCCTCCGGAGCCTGTCCCAGATATACCTCATGGACAGCCTTGACGGCTTTGAGCCACATCGGGTTGCCAGCAGTGTCGCACTGCAGTTTCTTGTGCTCGCCCTTGGCGATGGCCTTCACCATGTTGTCGGTGAGGGCGGAGAGTTCGCTGTGGTTGGAGAGGGTGTCGCCGTACATCACGCCCGGACGCATGCATTCCTCCGGCACAAGGCCGAAGTGCTCCATGCCGTAGATGACATCGTAGAATGAGCCGCCTTGGGCGAAGGAGACGTCACCGTGGGTGCGGACGGCCGCCATTGCGCGGTCCATGTAGGTGTTGCTCACGATGTACATTTCGCTCAGGTCGTACTCACCCTTGTTCATGCGGAGCAGTTCGCTCTCAATGAAGGCGAGGCCGCTGTAGCACCAGCAGGTACCCGCACGGTTCTGGTTCTTGATGGAGGTGATGGGCAGTTCCTTCGTTACGGTGAACACGTAGCCCGAATCCTTCTTCTCCTTCTGCTCCTGTGCCTGTGTCGGCATGCCAAGCATCGCCGCTATGGCGATAATACCTAATTTTTTCAGATTCATTGCAGTTGTTGTTTTGTTATTTATAATTGTTATTTTGTTTTATTTTATCTTATCACTAACGTTTTGCTGTCAGAAATATTGCCTGGTATTCATTTTCCTTTTAAAAAATACGGAATCTTTGGTATTTAGTCGGCAATCTCACACTTGCAGACATTGATGATTTCAATCGGGAAGTACTCCTCCGGATTACCGGCAGCCGTTCCTTTCCGGGACACATAGCAAATCACCTCCAAATCCTCCAGCACAACAGGAATGTTCCCCTTGCCCAGCTTTGCAGGAATGGGATAAGAAAAGACTTTTTGGATTACATGTTCCTTGCCTGTTCCCTTGTACTCTATGGTTTCCCCTTTCAAACCGTTTATATAGGCGCGCAACATGTGGTTGTGGGTGTAGTTTGTGCCGTCCCAAAGTGCCGGATAGCCGGATTCTGCTCCTTGCTGCGGTCCCTTGATGTTGTTCTGGACCAACGCCACGTTCAGGACATAGGCGGTGGCGGTGTCATGATCCGGTGTCCGGGTGAAGCAAACCTGTGTCGTGATTTTCAATTTCTTAGTGGATTTGTTCAGCGTGGCTTTGGCCGCGATGTTGGCCATGGCCGGCAAATCCTGATTCATCAGCTGTTCGGCACAAGAACGAAAAACACCACGCCCCACAAAGTAGGTGCTGTTTGCACTACCACCTGACTTCCAAGCGTATCTGTTCACGTAGGCACTGGGGAACCCTTCGGCTCCCAAGGTGCGGAGCAGGGTATAACCCTCATCTGTGGTGTAATCCGGATTTTTGCCTTCCGCATACAGACCGGTATGGACATTGATGACAAACAACTTACCGGGATATTCCTCTGCAAGTTCATCGCAGAGTCTGTGCCCTTCCGGACAAAACTTGCAGCCCAATCCGGTCAATCCTTCTATCAGCACATTGGTGCTTTGCGGTTCCGTGCTGACAAAAACCTCCACGGGCAGGGCGTCTCCGCCTCCCTGCTCTTGAGGCGTGGAATTCGTTTTGTTTTTCTCCTTCTCGCAGCCGGCAAAAAGCAGCAGCGCGCCCGTGAGGAGGGCGGCTGCTGTAAAAAATGTGAGTGTTGTGTGTAATTTCATCTACTATAATATTATTAGATGTATGTGCCGCGCAGGTTATTTCGCGGCAATGGTCTCGATCTCCACCAACACGCCCATCGGCAGATCCTTCACGGCAAAGGCGGCGCGGGCGGGGCAGTCCTTGGTGTAGTACTTGGCATACACCTCGTTCATCGGCTTGAAATTGGCGATGTCGCTCAGCAGGCAGGTTGTCTTGATGACGTTTTCAAAACCGTAGCCGGCCTCCTTAAGGATGGCCTCCACATTTTTCAAAACCTGCTCGGTTTGGGCGGTGATGCCTTCGGGAACAGTGCCCGTTGCGGGATTGACCGGAATCTGTCCGGAAATGAATAACATGCCGTTGGCCTCAATGGCCTGGCTGTACGGCCCGATAGCTTTGGGCGCATTCTCAGTATGGATGACTCTCTTCATATTTGATGTTTTTTACGATTATTTGCACGTTTTGCAGATGATTTTTTTCGCCTCCACATTCTCACGCACCAGGTAGGTGAACGACTGGATAGCCTTGCAGAAACGCTGTGCGTTCCGTTCTGCGGCCAGCTTGCAGGCAATGTCGAAGTTGGCGGCGGTGTAGCTGTTCTCATCCATTGCATACAGGGAGAGGTAGGTGAAGACAAAATCCTCGCTCACCTTCGGATCCTTGATGTAGGGGTCCATTGTGGTGCGTGCGAACTCGTAGTCGCCGTAGCTGATGAAGGATGAGGCCACCTCGTAGGCTTTTTTCCAGTTGCTGATGGTGGGGGCTGCAATCGATTTTATCTTGGCGTAGGTGTTTTCCATCATGGCATCGTCCGGATTCTCGCTCGAATTGATGAAATCCAGAATCTTGTATTGGTATACGATGTTCAGCGCATCCACCTTGTGCGGATATTTCTTGCCCATGTCTGTGTTGTAGAACTTGTCGATTTTGCTCTGGAGCGATGGAATCTGTGCGGCGGAGGTTATCTCTTTGCCCAGGATTTCGCAGGCCAGCGCGTTGAACTCAACTATGGTGTTTTTCGGGCTCATCTTCGGCATCTCCATCAACTTGTTCAGGTCGTCGGAGGAGAGACCGTGGGAGAAGAAGGAGAGCATGTAGTACTTGTTGGTCAGGAAGGGGACCATTGCTTGGGTGTCGGGGATTTTAAGGCTGTCAATATGACTTTTGACATATTTGCCGTCTTCCACACGCTTCATATAATATTTCTCGATTGCAAAGGCTAACGGCAGGTTGTTCTCCTCCAGGGCCTTGTTGAATTTCCGTGTGACGAAGTCCTGTTCATATTTCTCGCTGATGTCGTAGGTCACATGCATTTCAATGCGGGTGTAGCGATGCTCTTTCAACATGGGTTCCAACGCCTTGCGTGTTTTTGCGTTTTTGAGGGCATTCACCGCCTCCTCTTTGGATTTGTTGGCCAGATGGCTGTACTCGGTGTTGCGGACATCGCGGACAAACAGTTCGTAGCCGTCTTTCAGCTCAATGGAATAGGGGATGTCGCGGTGCTGCATGCTGCGCATCGCCTTCATGATGCTTTCGGAACGTTTCTTTTGGAGTTCCAGATTGGAGCGTTCTCCGCCTTCCAATGAGGTATAAGTGGCGATATAGAGGCTGTCAATGTTGAATCGGGCTTCGTGTAACGCATCGATAAAGGGCTGGATGTCCTCCGCCTTGTAATCCGACTTGCTCTGTTCAAATGGAATTTTGAATTCAAACACCGCTTTTTCCGGTTTCGGTATGTAGTTAATGGATGTCTTGACACCGGTCAGGTCGGGTACAAGGCTGGTCTGGCTTTGGTATACGCTTTGCGGTACGCTCACATTGGTCTTGCAGAGGGTGCGGCATACCGTCTTGTCCTTGATGAGAATGAGGTTCACGTCATAGGGTTCGCTGACCCCCGCAGGCACGGAGCCGAGATATACGTAAAGGCTCTTGTCCTTTTTGTCGGTAATCTGGTTTTTCTTGACCAGTTTGGCGTAGGTGAGGTATTTTGTCATCACGCCACGGTTGTGCAGGTTGTTGTCCACATCGTTGGTGGAGTTGCAGGGGAACTGGCTGTGCTGCACAATGTCTATTGCGATGCCGTCCTTTTTGTTGCCGATGATGCGGCGCAGCTCCCTCACGTTGGGATAACGGAAGTAGATGTCCCCACCTTTTATCTCCAACCCCTTGTGCATCTCCTCAATGTTGCGGATGTTGCATTTGCGGCAGGTCTTGGCATTGTAGTTGGCCAAGCCGTAGCTTTTGCGCGTATAGGTGGTATGTTTGTAGGCAATCTCCCCTTTGTTGAAGGAGAGGTCGTTGCCCAACACGATGGATACATAGCAATATTTGTTGTAGTTGTCCACTGAAACGCTGACACCGGCCATCTTGAATTTCTTTTGCAGGGGGATGTCGGCGATTTTGTTGCTCTTTAGGATGGACATGACGGTCTCCGTAGCCACATCCAAGTAGGAGTAGTCCTCCTTACCGCTTCCTTTTGTCGCCTTTACTCTGGTCACCACTTCCGCCACTTTTTTTGTACCGCCTGCATGCATGCCACGGTCTTCAGTGTGTTTCAGGTAAGATACCTGGTTGATGTAGCTTTTCTCCTCCTTTTTGGCCATGTGCTGGGATTGGAAGTCGGCCGCAGCGGCCAGGATGTCGCTCTCCACCAGCGGTTCGGCATGGGTGTACTGTGCCCTTGCCATGTTGATGATGTCGATGATGCAGGCATTCAGGATGTCCGGATCAAAATCAATCGGGTTGAAGTTTTTGACATAGTATTTGTTCTCCAACAAAGCCTCTGTCGAAAAATCATCGTAAATGCTGGGCTGTTGCGCATAGGCGTTGGCACAACAGAAAACCACCAGAAGGGCAAAACCTTTTTTCAACGCAGCATAAAAATGTTTCATATAGTCCTGTTTTTTATCTAATTACCAATTAATATCCAACCTAAAACGGAGGGTTGGTTCAAACAAGCAAAAATAGGAAAAAAAATCGTTTGCCGAACCGATTTCTCCAAAAAAATTATACGTTGAAACGTATATGCAGGATATCCCCATCCTGTACCGGATAGTTTTTTCCTTCCACGGCCATTTTGCCAGCTGTCTTACAGGCATTTTCCGAGCCGAGTTCAATCAGGTCCGCATATTTTATCACCTCCGCGCGGATGAATCCGCGCTCCAGGTCGCTGTGGATGACACCTGCCGCCTGCGGCGCCAGTGTGCCGTCCGGAATGGTCCATGCGCGGTTCTCCTTGCCGCCGACAGTGAAAAAGGAGATGAGGTGGAGCGATTGGTATGCCGCACGCAACAGCTTGTTGACCCCTGGTTCGGAGAGCCCGACATCGGCCAGGAACTCGCCCTGGTCGGCCTCGTCCAGTTCGGCGATTTCAGCCTCCAGTTTTCCAGCGATTGTAAGCACGATGGCGTCAGGGTGGTTGTTCCTCACCCATTCCTCCACAGCGTGCGAATGGGCGTTTCCGCTTGTGGCGGATGCATCATCGACGTTGCATACGAACATCATCGGTTTGGCGGTGAGCAGCATCAGGTCGCTTACCACTTTCATGTCCTCCTTGTCCGCATTGAGTGTGCGCACATTCTGGAAATTCTGAAGGTGGTTCCTGAACTTCAGCAGGCTTTCCAACTGCTGTTTCGCCTCCTTGTCGCCAACCTTCGCCGCCTTTTCCACCTTCTGAATCCTGCGCTCTATCTGTTCAAGATCCTTTACCTGCAGTTCAAAGTCAATGGTTTCAATATCCCTTACCGGATTCACGCTGCCGTCCACATGGGGCAGGTTGGGGTCTTCAAAGCACCGGAGCACATGGATCAGGGTGTCGCACTGCCGCACATCGGCCAGAAAGGCGTTGCCGATTCCCTCCCCGTTGGCGGAGCCTTTTGCGAGACCTGGGATGTCTACAATCTCGACCTGTGCGTATATGAGGTTGTCGGCGGGGATGAGCTTGTGGATTTTGTCCAACCGTTCATCGGGGACGTTGCAGATGCCGATGTTGGATTTGCCCGTGCTGAAGGCGAAGTTTGTGATTTGCGCCTTGGTTTTGGACATGCAGTTGAAGAGTGTTGTCTTGCCGGAATTGGTGATGCCGGTGATGCCGCATTTCAAGCTCATGGTGTATCAGTTGATGGGGTTAAAAACCAAGGTTGATGTCATAGACGCATTTGATTTCCGGAATGTACTGCTTCAGGACATTTTCCACGCCGTTCTTGAGGGTCATGCGGCTGTGGGGGCAGGAGCCGCATGCTCCCTGCAGCTCAACTTTCACAATGTTATCCGGAGTCAGCTCCACAAAACGGATGTCACCGCCGTCCTCCTGCAGTTGCGGCCTGATCTGGCCAATAATGTATATCACTTTTTGTTCTGTGTTCATTTCCATGTCAGTAACGGTATTATTAATAATTGGAAAAATAAAGTGCAAAGATAGTTAAAAATGCAATACCCTTTTGTGGTTCGCTCTTTTTTTGTTGCTGCGTGCGGCAGGCCTGTTCAGAGCTCCCGTTCGTAGTCTGTAACCAGCCGGTTGAACCAGAGGAGCTGCATCAGGATGACGGCAAAACCGGCAATGCTGTAGCAGGCGATGGCCAGGACGAAACTTCCGGTGGCAATGCCTGCGGCCAGCCCTGCCAGTCTCAGCAGAAGCAGCAGCAGTTCGAAGCCCAGCGCCTTTTTCTGTTTCTTGAATATGTCAGGCAGGAAACAGACCGGACCGGCCAGAAGGGTCACAAACAGCCATGGCAGCAGGAACCGGATATAGTGCCCCGTAACGTGCCATTCCGCGCCCAGCAGCCAGGAGGTAAGCGACGGCAGCACAAAAAAGAGGGCTGCCAGAACTGGCAGGGTGATGAGTGCTGATCGGGTTATCAGTTTCTTGAAAAAGGGGCTGATGTGCCGCCTTTCCCGAACCCGTTGGGCGGTGTTTTGGAAGATAACCTGATATATAGATTTTATAATCAGGTTAATTGGTGTGAGTGAAAGGGTGAGGGCCATGCCGTAGAAACCGATCTGCTGCACTCCGAAAAAGGGAGTGAGCAATAAAATTGGCAGGTTCCCGCTGAGATAGTTGACAATGCAGCGGGGAAGTGAGTATTTCGGAAAGTTGGCATATTGCCGGGCCATGCGGCGGCATTCGCGCATGTCGGGATGCAGCAGCGGCCTGAATGCTTTTTTAAAGCTTGTGGACATGTTTACGGCCAGACCGATGATTGGTGCCAGCACCGTTCCGAGAATCAGCCCGGCGCCGGTGTGGCGTGCGAGCCCCCATTTCAGCCCCGCACCGGAGACACATTGGGTCACCTGATACATGCTGACATCTGTGAAGCGTTCGTGCCGGGTGTGCCAGAAGTTCATAAGGCTCCACAGTGAAACGGCGAAGATGTAGGGGGAGAGCAGCCAGAAGTGGCGTTTCAGATCCGGTGCATTGAAGAGGTTTGACAGTGCCGGCGCCCAGGGTATGAGCAGCAGGAACAGCAGGCAGACCGTTAGTGTGGAGAAGAATCCGACATGCAGACAGGCTGCGGCGTCCTTCTCGCTTTTGGGCAGCAGTATGGCGTTCTGGTATTCGGCGGTGGCGAAAAGGGTGGCGATTCCGCCGATGGTCAGGAACAGGTGCAGCGTGCCGAAGTCATCCGGAAGGTAAAGCCGTGTCAGTATGGGATATACCGCTATACCGATGACTTGGGCGATGACATTCGCCGATAACAGTTTGGATGTGTTTCTGATAATGTTAGACTGCATG
>JAEEGF011107506.1_pt1 | contig 10726 bp, 7 predicted proteins | sample 9134171 | NCBI WGS metagenome assembly JAEEGF01 (sample SAMN16246542, study PRJNA631951) | gut metagenome | biome: gut microbiome; feature: rumen; material: AP-attached | host: Bos | place: Iran: Karaj | collected 2018-10 | reverse complement strand
TATCGACCACACTTTATAACGCAGTTCTGAAGGCAGAGCTTGAAGTTACTGAGAGACATAATCATTCTATGATCATCAATTATGTTGAGCCTTCAATGGACGCTGCTATTGCTGAAAATGGTGGAAAGAACTTCAAGTTCGTTAACAACACAGAGTATCCTATCTATATAGAAGGTTCTACTACTAGTGACAAGCATATAACCTTTACAATTTACGGTGTGGAGACAAGACCTGCAGGACATAAGGTTGAGTTTAAGAGCGAGGTTCTTGAGACAACACCTGCGGGAGCAGATCAGATCGTTACTGATGGTGCATCTCCTATTGGATCAATAAATACACAGTCTGCACATATAGGCTACAAGGCTCAGCTGTGGAAGATCACATACGAAAACGGCGCTGAGACCAGCAAGGAAGTTGTAAATTCAAGTACCTACAAGATGGTTCCCAGGATCATAACCGTAGGAACAGCTACATCTGACCCTGTTGCTGCATCTCAGATTGCAACAGCAATTGCTACAGGTGATATCAACCAGATCAAGGCAGTTGCAGGAGCTATTGCAGCAGTTCAGCAGGCAGCAGCTCAGGGGGGAGATGTAGAAGCTGCACAGGCAGCGGCTGCAGCACAGGCAGCATCAGCTGAAGCTCAGCTTCAGTCACAGAACGCTGACACTGCACCTGCAGAGAATCAGGGTGAAGCCCCTGCAGAACAGCCGGCACCTACACCTGAACCGACACCTGCACCAGCACCGGCTGAGGGCGATACACCTGCACCGATAGATCCGGTACCGGAAGAAGTACCTGCACCTATTGACCCTGCTGAGTAAACAGACGGAGCAAGTTAATATATGAGAATCGGAAAAGTAACTGAGAGCGTACTTAAACGCTCAGTACTAAAGATAATTAAAAGCGATTCTATAAAGGAAAGCGCAGCTGCTAAATCAGACTGCGCTTCTTCTATAGATGAAAACGGAGAAAAGCTGCTGTCCTCTGTCGCCACCTTTGCGGTTAATTCGGAGGATGCAGGTTACTACGCTCTTCACAATGCAGCAAATAATATATTCTGCGCGGGTGGAAAGCCAATAATGGCAGTTATAAGCATATTGCTGCCTGCGGAGGCCGAAGAAGCAGAGCTTAAGAATATAATGAGAAGCGCCGTAAGTGCTGCCAATGACCTTGGAATAGCTATTGATGGCGGACATACAGAGGTCAGTGATGCGGTAAAAAGACCTGTTATTACAGTCACAGTGACAGGAAAAGAAATACTTCCCATAGCAATCCCGAAAGCAAAAGCTAAATCCGGTATGGATATAGTCATGACAAAGTGGGTGGCGGTAGAAGGAACTGCGATCCTTGCAAAGGAAAAGGCATTAGAGCTTAAGGACAGACTTCCTGACTACATGATAAGACAGGCGCAGGATTTTAAAGAGCTCATATCCGTAAAAGAGGATTCTGAAATCGCTATAAACGCAGGAGCAGCCTATCTTCATGACGTCTCAATGGGCGGAATATTCGCAGCTCTTTGGGATATAGCTGAGAGAGCGGGCTGCGGTATGGAGGTTGACCTTAAGAAGATTCCCATAAGACAGGAGACTGTTGAGATAACCAATAATCTTGGTGTTAATCCCTATCAGCTGGTTTCAGGAGGAGCACTTCTTTTAATAGCTTCTGATGGTGATGCGGTAGTAAGGGCTCTTGAGGATAAGGGCATTAGTGCCTGTGTGATAGGTATTACGACTGATAAAAATGACCGTATCATCAGAAATGAAGATGAAACAAGATACCTTGATAAGCCTCAGGCAGATGAACTGGTGAGATTTATGGTATAATAAATGGAATATTGCTAATTAGTAGAAAGTTGGAGGAGAAGATAATGGTAAACAGAGAAGAATTACTTCGCACAATTGACAAGAACAGCCGTATAGGTGTTTCTGAGCTGGCCGTACTTTTAGGCGAGCCGGAGATAGACGTCGCGAATGAGCTTCGAGCGCTTGAAGATGAAGGGATTATCTGTGGTTACCATACAATGATCGACTGGTCTAAGACTTCTATCGACAAGGTAATGGCTCTTATCGAGGTTAAGGTTACACCTCAGAGAGGCATCGGCTTTGATTCTATTGCTGAGCGTATCTACAAGTATCCCGAAGTAACTAGTGTATATCTTATGTCAGGCGGTTTTGACCTCATGGTTATGCTTGAGGGAAAAACTCTTAAGGAGGTTGCAAGCTTTGTTACAAACAAGCTCTCTCCGCTTGATACGGTTCTTAGCTGCTCTACACACTTCATTTTGCAGAAGTACAAGGAGCACGGAACCATTCTGACAAAAAAATATGATGATACAAGGGAGATTATTACGCCATGAGGAATCCGCTTTCAGATAAAATCGTAGACATAAAGCCCTCGGGAATACGTAAGTTTTTCGATGTTGTAAAAACTATCGACGGCGCTATATCCCTCGGTGTTGGTGAGCCTGACTTCGATACACCGTGGCATATTCGTGATGAGGGTATTTACTCACTTGAAAAGGGTCGCACCTTTTATACATCCAATTCAGGACTGGCTGAGCTCAAGAGTGAGATCTGTAATTATTTAAAGAGAAAACAGAATACAGTATATGAACCCAACAAACAGGTACTTGTTACAGTCGGTGGTTCAGAGGCTATTGACCTTGCTATAAGAGCAATGATAAACCCCGGAGAAGAGGTTCTTATTCCGCAGCCAAGCTACGTATCCTATGAGCCCTGTGCAATTTTGGCAGGAGCAAAGCCTGTGATCATAGAGCTCAAAGAGGAAAATGAATTCAGACTTACCGCTCAGGAAATTCTGGATAATGTAACGGATAAGACAAAGCTTCTTGTCCTTCCTTTTCCTAACAATCCTACCGGTGCCATCATGGAGAGGTCTGATCTCGAGGCTATAGCAAAGGTAATAATCGAGAAGGATCTCTATGTAATATCTGATGAGATTTACAGCGAGCTCACATATACAGACAAGCACGTTTCAATCGTTGAAATACCCGGAATGTATGAGAGAACTATCCTGATTAACGGATTCTCCAAGTCCTACGCAATGACAGGTTGGAGACTTGGCTATGCCTGTGGACCGGAGATCATCATTGAGCAGATGACCAAGATCCATCAGTTCGCTATCATGTGTGCTCCTACAACCAGCCAGTATGCTGCAGTTGAGGCGCTTAAGAACGGCGACGATGACGTTAAGATGATGAGGGATCAGTACAACCACAGAAGAAGGTATCTGGTTCATGAGCTCAGGGATATGGGACTTCCCTGCTTTGAGCCCTTTGGAGCTTTCTATATTTTCCCTTGCATCAAGAAGTTTGGCATGAGCAGTGATGAGTTTGCCACAAGACTTCTTCAGGAGGAGAAGCTTGCTGTTGTGCCCGGAACTGCATTTGGAGACTGCGGCGAAGGCTTCCTTAGAATTTCCTATGCGTATTCTCTTGATGACCTCAAGAAGGCAATGGAAAGACTTAGAAGATTCATCGGGAAACTCGAGAAAGAATAATATCAGAGGCATTTATGGAAGATAAAAAGAACAGTTCTGAAGACGAAAGACTGGATCCTGAAAAGAGTCCTATAGCCAGGGCTGATTTTATGCGGGAAAAAATAAAGCAGCGCCCCATAAATAAGAAAAAGCTTCTTAGAAGAACACTTATAACCATGACAATGGCCGTTGTTTTTGGTGCTGTGGCGTGCCTTACCTTTGTTTTTCTCTCGCCCGTTATAAACAATAAACTGTATCCGGAGGAATCTCCCGCGCCTATCGATCTGACAGAGGAGACGGTTAAGGATGAGATGCAGCCGGAGGACATGTATGCAGACGACAATGCAATTGCCGCAGAGGCAGCAAGCGTTGCCATCGACATGGCGTCCTCAGAGATATCAAGGATGCAGGAGGAGATGAGTTCCTATCATTTTGACTCCTCAGACTATATCGAGATGTATGCGTCTCTTAAGACAGTGGCTACCAATACTTCAAAGAGTATAGTTACTGTGACCTCCAGGACATCTGATACCAACTGGATCAGCAATCCCTACGAGAGTGAAGGACGTACTTCCGGAGTCATCGTTGCTGACAACGGCGCTGAGTACCTGATACTCACCCAGACCTCGGCAATAGATGATGCGGAATCAATACAGGTTACTTTTTTTGATGGAAGCACTACCAGTGCTTATCTTAAGATGAGCGACAAGGTGACAGGGCTTAGTATTCTTGCGGTCAAAAACAGGATCGTTGATGACACCACAAGAGAAAACATCAAGGCAGCGCCTCTTGGAAGCTCAAGCTCAGGCATAGTGACAGGTACACCTGTAATCGCTATCGGAAGTCCTACCGGAGTGCAGGGCTCTATATGCTATGGCTTTGTCACTTCTGATAATTCCGCTCTTGATCTGCCGGATTCAAAGTATATGATGCTCACAACTGACATGAGTGCCGCAACCAATGCCAGCGGAGCCATCATCAACCTTGCAGGTTCTGTTGTGGGATTTATCGACATGAACTACAACAATGCAAATATGCCTAACACACTCTGTGCGATCGGAATAACCGAGCTCAGAGCACTTATAGAGGACCTTTCCAATGAAAAGGCAAGACCCTTCCTTGGAATTTACGGTCAGACTGTGCCAGAGGAGCTCACAGATGGCGAGACAATCACCGGTGGAGTTTATATAACAAGGACTGATATTGACTCTCCTGCCATGCTAGCAGGAGTTCAAAGCGGTGATATCATAACCGCAATAAATGAAGAACCAATAGAGGGATATGAAGCATTCATCTCAAGATTGCGCACTATAAAGCCCGGTGAAGAGGTTCATATGTCACTTATGAGACAGGCTGCTGAAGGCTATGTGGATCTTACAATAGACATTACCGCAGGAAGTGCGACAGTGAGCGGAGAGTAATTGATACCCTCATCGCCCTAAGGGGCTAGAATAGGAGTTATAAATGAAATTTATCAAGGATTTAAATTCAGGGGACAGAGTAGCAGACATATATTTTTGTAAGCACATCCAGGCTGCTACCACAAAAAACGGAAAGACATATTATTCCGTAACCCTTCAGGATAAGACAGGAACAATAGATGCCAAGGTTTGGGAGCCCAACAGTGAGGGAATAGATGACTTCGATTCTCTTGACTATATCGATGTCTATGGCGAAGTTACAAGCTTTATGAACGCTCTTCAGGTAAACATAAAAAGAGCACGCCGCTGTCACGAGGGAGAGTATGATGAATCCCTTTATTTACCGGTGTCTTCCAAGAATAACGACGAGATGTATAAAGAGCTTATGGGCATCATTAATACTGTAGGCAATAAGTATTTAAAGGCTCTTCTCAACGCTCTTTTTGTAGAGGATGAGGCATTTATCAAGTCCTTCCGTAAGTCATCTGCTGCAAAGTCTGTTCACCACGGCTTTGTTGGAGGCCTTCTTGAGCACACACTTAGTGTTACCAAGATGTGCGATTATTTTTCAAAGGCATATCCTGCCCTCAACAGAGACCTTCTTATAACTGCAGCAATCTGTCATGACATAGGAAAAACACGTGAGCTTTCACTTTTCCCTACAAATGATTACACAGACGAGGGACAGTTCCTCGGACATATCGTGATGGGTAGCGAGATGGTTGCTGAAAAGATCAGAGATATCAGCGATTTCCCCGTGCTCTTAAAGCAGGAGCTCCAGCACTGCATCCTGTCTCATCACGGAAAATATGAGTATGGCTCACCCAAGATGCCTGCAATAATAGAGGCTATGGCCCTTCACCTTGCAGACAACACGGACGCCAAGCTCGAGACATTTACTGAGATACTAAATAACACAAATGAAGTAGGTTGGCTCGGATTTAACAGATTAATGGAGAGCAACCTTTTTGATACCAGGGTTGAATCGTAATGAATGAAAAAGTTTTACACGTACTCGAGTACGATAAGATTATCGAGCAGCTCTCAGAACACGCTTCTTCAGAACCCGGAAAGAGAATGTGCAGAGAACTTCTGCCGTCCTCAGATATCCGCGAGATTCAGAGAAACTTAAAGAAGACTGAGGCTGCTATTTCAAGGATTTTTAAAAAGGGCTCGGTGTCCTTTGGAAGTAACAGGGACATATCGGGCTATCTTAAGGCGCTGAAGATCGGAAGCTCTTTGGATGCGCCGCAGCTCCTTAACATAGCAAGCTTTTTGGACAATGTTAACAGAGTAAAAAGCTACGGAAGATCAGATAAGGAAGATGACGCAAGGGACGTTCTTACTGACTTCTTCGATGGGCTTGAGCCCCTTACGCCGGTTGCTGCTGAGATAAGACGTTGCATTATTTCAGAGGATGAGATATCCTCTGATGCCAGCCCTACACTGAGGCACATTAGGCGTGACATTCAGATAACAGGCGACAGAATCCATGACCAGCTGGGCAAAATGGTAAATGGTTCCCTGCGCTCATACCTTCAGGAAGCGGTTGTCACCATGAGAGGTGACAGGTACTGCATCCCGGTAAAGGCTGAGTACAAGAGCCAGATAAGTGGAATCGTCCACGACCAGTCATCTACAGGCTCCACACTTTTCATTGAGCCTGCTGTTATCGTTGAACTTAATAACAAGCTTCGTGAGCTCGCAGGAATGGAGAAGGCAGAGATAGATGTTATCCTTGCCCGCATTTCCGAGGAGGTTGGAAGCTATCTTACAGCGCTGTCAGATGACGCTAAGATCATGACAGAGCTTGACTTTGTGTTTGCGAAGGCATCACTTGCCCTTACGCAGAATGCAATCACTCCGATTTTCAATGAGGAGCATTATTTCAACATCATAAAGGGAAGACACCCTCTTCTTGATAAGAAGAAAGCAGTGCCGATCGATGTCTATGCCGGCAAGGACTTTGACATGGTAATCATCACAGGGCCCAACACCGGTGGTAAGACAGTAACTCTGAAAACTGTGGGACTTCTCACATTGATGGGACAGGCAGGACTTGCAATCCCGGCAGGAGACAGGTCAGAGCTTTCAGTATTTAAGGAGATTTACGCTGACATAGGTGATGAGCAGAGTATTGAGCAGAGTCTCTCAACCTTTTCATCACACATGACTAACACGGTGCAGATTCTTGAGAATGCTGATGAGAATTCACTCTGCCTCTTCGATGAGCTTGGTGCCGGAACTGACCCCACCGAGGGTGCGGCTCTTGCAATATCAATTCTTAATCACCTGCATGAGCGCGGAATCAGAACCATGGCAACAACCCACTACAGCGAGCTCAAGGTTTACGCCCTTACAACTGAGGGAATCCAGAACGCCAGCTGTGAGTTTGATGTTGAATCACTAAGACCCACATATAGACTCCTTATCGGTGTTCCCGGAAAAAGTAATGCTTTTGCGATATCCAAGAGACTTGGACTTTCTCAGGAGATCATCGATGCTGCGGGCGAGCAGATAAGCCAGGATAACCGTAAGTTTGAGGACCTTCTCACAGACCTTGAAAACAGCAGGGTTACAATTGAGAATGAGCGCCTTGAGATAGAGAGATACCGCAAGGAAGTTGAAAAGCTTAAGGAAGAGCTCCAGGGCAAGCAGACTAAGCTTGATGAATCCAAAGAGAAGATTCTTCGCGAAGCCCATGAGGAAGCAAGGGCAATTCTTCAGGAGGCTAAGGACGCAGCAGATGAGACCATTCGCACCATGCGTAAGGCTGAAGCTGGAATTCCCATGCAGGATCTCGAGAGAGCGCGTCAGAGCGTAAACAAGAAGATCTCTGATAAGAATCAGAAGCTTTCAATAAAGAATAAACCTTCTACCGCAAACCATAAGAAGCTTAAGCCCACACAGATACACCTTGGAGATGCAGTAAGAATCATATCCATGGGCATGAAGGGAACCATAAGCTCCAAGCCCGATAAAGATGGGAATGTTATGGTCCAGTGTGGTATTATGAAATCAAGAGCACACATAGACGATCTTGAACTTATCAAGGAAGAGAATGGCAAGGAACAGATGAAGAAGTTCTACGGACAGCACAAGATGGATCTGTCCGGTGCAAGGAACATCAGAACTGAGCTTAATCTTATCGGATTAAACAGTGCCGATGCCATTGCAGAGCTGGATAAATACTTGGACAGCGCTTATGTTTCACATCTTCCGTCAGTCAGAATTGTTCACGGCAAGGGCTCAGGTATCCTGAGACAGGCTGTACACGATCATCTGAAGGCAGCGCCCTATGTTAAGTCATTTAAGCTTGGGGAATTTGGCGAAGGTGATTCGGGCGTTACTATCGTGACATTTATAAAGTAAAAATGTTTATAAAGTAGATGAGGGAGTTATGGTAGCAAAACAGAAAATTTTAATCGTAGACGATGACAGCAACATCGCAGAGCTTATTTCGCTCTATCTCGTAAAAGAGTGTTTTGACACACTTATTGTTGGAGATGGAGAGTCTGCACTGGCTGCATTTGATACATTCGCACCTAATCTTGTACTTCTGGATCTGATGCTTCCGGGAATTGACGGATATCAGGTCTGCAGAGAATTAAGGACTAAGTCACAGACCCCGATAATTATGCTTTCAGCAAAGGGTGAAGTCTTTGATAAGGTACTTGGCCTTGAGATGGGCGCCGATGATTACATGGAAAAGCCCTTTGATTCAAAGGAGCTTGTAGCCAGAGTAAAGGCTGTTCTTAGAAGATATAAGCCTGTTGTTGTGGAACAGGAAGCCTCCGACGATAAGGTGGTTAAATATCAGGATCTTGAGATCAACATGACTAATTACTCTGTTAATTATCAGGGCTCAAGAATCGATATGCCTCCGAAGGAGCTGGAGCTTTTGTACTTCCTTGCTTCTTCACCCAACAGAGTATTCACAAGAGAGCAGCTTCTTGATCAGATCTGGGGCTATGAATACGTTGGTGATACCAGAACCGTTGACGTGCATATCAAGCGTCTTCGCGGGAAGATCAAGGATCACGATACCTGGCGCAGCGCCACAATCTGGGGAATTGGATACAAATTTGAGGTGTCATAAACAATTAAACGGAATCCTTTACTGCGATAGTGCGGCGGAGTGGTTCCGTTTTTTATCTGCAAATTTTAGATGTGATTTCTTATATTTTTATGTGTTTTTTTATAACATCGAAATTCGTTCAAGATTATATTAATAATATCTAGTTGGTTTATGGAAAGGATGGATAAAATGGCAACAGACGTTAAGAAACTTGTATCTGAAATGACACTTGAAGAGAAGGCATCACTCCTTGGCGGAGCAGATTTTTGGCATACAAAAGCAGTCGATAGACTTGGAATCCCGAAGTTCATGATGTCAGACGGACCTCACGGTCTTCGTAAGCAGGACGAGGAGGGTGACCACCTCGGAATTAATGACAGTATCAAGGCAGTTTGCTTCCCTGCAGCATGCGCTACAGCATCCAGCTTTGACACAGAGATGATAGGAAAAATGGGTGAAGCCATCGGTGATGAGTGCCAGGCCGAGAACCTTTCAATAGTTTTGGGACCCGCTGTTAACATAAAGAGAAGCCCTCTTTGCGGAAGAAACTTTGAGTATTTCTCAGAGGATCCCTATCTTGCTGGTAAAATGGCAGCAGCTTACATTAATGGCGTTCAGAGCCGTCATGTAGGCACAAGTATCAAGCATTTTGCCCTTAACAACCAGGAATATTTCAGAATGAGCAATTCCTCTGAGGTTTCCGAGAGAGCAATGCGTGAGATTTACTTCCCGCCTTTTGAGATCGCGGTTAAGGAATCACAGCCCAAGACTGTAATGTGCTCCTATAACAAAATTAATGGAACATATTCTGCAGATAACGAGTGGCTCCTTGATAAGGTTCTTAGAAAGGACTGGGGCTTTGAAGGCTTCGTAATGACAGACTGGGGTGCAGTTAACGACAGAGTACAGGGCGTAAGAGCAGGACTTGAGCTGGAGATGCCCGGTGATTCTTCAGTTAACGACGCTAAGATCGTTAAGGCAGTTAAGGACGGAAGTCTTGATGAGAAGCTTGTGGACAGAGCATGTGAGAGAATCTTAAGAGTAGTTTACAAGTATTTTGACAACAAGAAGGATGGAGTCTTATTTGATCGCGACGCTGACCATGAGAAGGCAGTAGCAATTGCTGCAGAGTGCGGCGTTCTTCTTGAGAACAATGGCGTTCTTCCGCTTGATGCTTCAAAGAAGATTGTTTACATCGGTGAGTACGCAGAAGCACCCAGATATCAGGGCGGTGGATCAAGCCATATCAATGCTTCCAAGGTTACAAGTGCTCTTGATTCAGCAAAAGCAAAGGGAAGAAAGGTTGAGTATGTAAAGGGATTCCCGGCACAGAAGGATGAGCCTCTTGATAAGGCTGAGCTTGATAAGGCACTTAAGGCTGCAAAGGATGCAGATGTAGTTGTTATTTTCGCAGGTCTCCCTGATGTTATTGAGTCAGAGGGCTATGACAGAGCAAACATGAATATGCCTGAGGCTCAGAACGAGCTTATCAAGGCAGTTGCAAAAGTTAACGAGAACACAGTAGTTGTTCTTCACAACGGAAGTCCTGTTGAGACTCCCTGGGCTGATGATGTTGCAGCTATTCTTGAGATGTACCTTGGCGGACAGGGCGTAGGTGAAGCTACAGATCAGCTCCTCTATGGCGAGAAGAACCCCAGTGGACACCTTGCTGAGACCTTCCCCATGAGAGTTCAGGACAATCCTTCATACTTAAACTTCAACACAG
>JAEEGF011177712.1_pt1 | contig 10728 bp, 5 predicted proteins | sample 9134171 | NCBI WGS metagenome assembly JAEEGF01 (sample SAMN16246542, study PRJNA631951) | gut metagenome | biome: gut microbiome; feature: rumen; material: AP-attached | host: Bos | place: Iran: Karaj | collected 2018-10 | reverse complement strand
GCAGTGGTCTCAACGATCTGGTGGTCACGGGAGGAGAAGAGGATTACACCAGGGAACTTCTTCAGTCCCTCATTCAAAGCGGTGATACTCTCCATATCCAAGTGGTCAGTCGGCTCATCCAGCATCAAAACGTTGGAACCTTCAATCATCATACGGGAGAGAAGTACACGAACCTTCTCACCACCGGAGAGAACGCGCATCTTCTTCACACCATCTTCACCGGCGAATAACATACGTCCCAAGAAACCACGAACATAAGTGGCATCCTTAATCTCGGAGAACTGGGTCAACCAATCAACGATGATTAAGTCGGTATCGAAAATCTTGGTGTTGTCCTTCGGGAAGTAGGACTGGGAAGTAGTAACGCCCCACTTGTACTCACCTTCGTCCGGCTCCATCTCGCCGGCAAGAATCTGGAACAATACGGTCTTGGCAGCTTCGTTACTTCCGACGAAAGCAACCTTATCATCATGGTTCAAAGTGAAGGAGATGTTATCCAATACCTTCACGCCATCGATGGTCTTGGAAATACCATCAACGGTAAGAACCTCATTACCGATTTCACGGTTAGGACGGAAGTCGATGTAAGGGTACTTACGGCTGGATGGACGGATGTCATCGAGCTGAATCTTCTCCAATGCACGCTTACGGGAAGTCGCCTGCTTGGACTTAGAAGCGTTAGCGGAGAATCGCTGAATGAACTCCTGTAACTCCTTAATCTGTTCTTCCTTCTTCTTGTTGGCTTCCTTGCGCTGCTTCATAAGCAACTGAGAAGACTCATACCAGAAGTCGTAGTTACCGGCATAGAGCTGAATCTTGCCGTAGTCGATATCTGCAGTATCGGTACAAACCTTATTCAGGAAATAACGGTCATGGGATACTACGATAATGGTGTTCTCAAAGTTAATTAAGAACTCCTCTAACCAAGCGATTGCATCCAAATCCAAGTGGTTGGTCGGCTCATCGAGAAGAAGAATATCCGGATTACCGAACAATGCCTTCGCGAGAAGTACCTTGACCTTGGTAGCACCGTTCAAATCACCCATGATAGAGTAGTGCTCCTCGGTAGGAATACCAAGACCGTTCAATAACTGTGCTGCATCGGACTCTGCATTCCAGCCGTCCATCTCTGCAAACTCAGCCTCTAACTCGCTGGCGCGGATACCATCTTCATCGGAAAAATCTTCCTTGGAGTAGATGGCTTCCTTCTCCTTCATAATATCGTAGAGACGCTTGTTACCCATGATAACGGTATCCAAAACGGTATAAGCGTCGTATTTGAAATGATCCTGCTCTAAGAAGGAAAGACGCTGACCCGGTGTGATGATGATATCACCGTTGGTTGGCTCTAACTGTCCGGATAAGATCTTAAGGAAGGTAGACTTACCTGCACCGTTAGCACCAATCAAACCGTAGCAGTTTCCTTCGGTAAACTTGATATTGACGTCTTCGAAGAGGGCCTTCTTGCCCAGACGAAGTGTAATATTACTTGCCTGAATCATTGATTACATCCTTTCTACTTATAAAAATACACAAAATCTGTCTTATTATAATGGAGATTGAAAAAAAGTACAAATAGAAATATAATTTACCCATAAAACGGGCGCTTAAAAGGGGAATACTTTTGGGCAGAAAGGAGTTCGTCCGTATGGATACAAACAAAATTCACAAAAGTAATCTGATTGTTATTTGGGTCGGCGTTATTATTATGACTGCTATGACCTGCATCACTTATCATGATAACATCGGTATGGTCATTGGTGGTTCCTTATCCATGATTATTTCCGGAATTATCGGTCTTGTTTTCTATTTTTCCTCTGCCGGCGACTTAGCCAAGGCCATGGGAATTATCATGGTACCATCTGTTGCAACCTTCATTTATTCTTATTTGGTTGGCGGCAGTGCCGTGTCTTTCCTGGCGAATTATTTGTTTGCTGCCATGGTAGCCATTTATTTCAATGAGAATTATATCAAGTGGTACACCATTGTTATGGCGGTAACCTCTGTGATTTCCATTATTTATGATCCGCGTATTATTGACGGTGTCTATGCTACTTATTCCGGAGCTGCTGTTAAGGCTGCGCTTTTGGTATTCGTAGAAGTGGCTTTGATCCAGGCTGTGCGCCGCGGACGTATGTTTATCAATCATGCGGAAGAGACCTTGGGCCTGGTTCGCGAGAACGAGAAGGCTGCCAATGGCATCGCACAGAATCTGAATACTGCAATTTCCGATTGTAAGAACGGTATGGCTAATTTGGTAGAACAGGCCAACAGCGTCAGCGAGTCTGCAAGCCAGATGGGCAAGGTGGTAGAGAGCACTACCAATGCAACCATCGCTTTTTCCGAGAAGATTAGCAACGCCAACGAGCAGGTTGACCGCAATTATGAGATGGCACAGAACTTGGAAGCATCCTTCGCTCAGGTTCGCCGGTCCGTAGATGACGGTGATACGGAAGCCAAGAACTTCCAGGAAGATTTGGGAGAGATGGTATCCGTTGTCGGCTCTGCAAGAGAAGCAACCGATGGTCTCTTGGCTGAGATGAGCAAGATTACCAGCATCCTGGAAGAGATTAATGCGATTGCAAGTCAGACCAACCTGTTATCTTTGAATGCTTCCATTGAGGCAGCAAGAGCGGGTGAGCACGGACGCGGATTTGCCGTTGTAGCAGATGAGATTCGTCTCTTGGCCGAGCAGTCCTCCCAGGCAGCAGATAATATTAAGGGTATTCTGGAAGGCTTAACGACAACCACCGGTGATGTGTCTAACAAGATCAACGCCGGTGCGCAGGCAGCACAGGAAGGTGTGGAGAAGATGGTTGGCCTCTTAGAGGTGTTCGACGGCATTCGTCATTCCACCACCGATGCGCAAGATGTGGTAAAGCAGGAGTATGAGGTCATCGAGAATATTCGTCATGTTTTCGGTGAGATTCAGGGCGAGATTGAGACCCTGGTTGCAACCAACGAGGAGAACTCCGCAATGATTCAAAGCATTGCAGAGAGCATCATGGCACAGCATGATTCTGTCGGTGATGTCAAAGAGGAGATTATGGGCATCGCAGGATTGTCTGATGATTTAAAACAACAGTTTGCTGCAGACTAGTGATTTCGCACAATACCAAATATAGAAGGGAGTCGCCTGAACTGGCGGCTCTTTTTTTGCATGTGTATCGCATTTTGCATATTACATACAGTATTTCTTGTATAAATGTTCTAAAAGAAAAACAGTTTTGCCAGGGGGATATATTGATTTTCCACACAAAAGTGCTAATATTTGATTGTGTAGCCTATTTTTTCGTGAAATAGTGAAAAGTATATTTTTGTAGGAGGAAATACCATGAAAAGAGCTATGAAAACCATGGATGGTAACCAGGCCGCAGCTCATGCTTCATATGCATTTACTGAAGTAGCAGCTATGTACCCGATTACCCCATCTTCTGTTATGCCTGAGCATGTAGATGAGTGGGCAAATGCAGGACGTAAGAACTTGTTTGGACAGACCGTTCAGATTACAGAAATGCAGTCTGAGGCAGGTGCTGCTGGTGCGGTTCACGGTTCCCTTACAGCAGGTGCTTTAACAGCAACTTATACTGCTTCTCAGGGACTTTTACTTATGATTCCTAACCTTTATAAGGTTGCCGGTGAAGGACTTCCTGGAGTATTCAACGTATCTGCACGTTGTGTAGCTACTCACGCTTTGAATATCTTCGGTGATCATTCCGACGTATACGCTTGCCGCCAGACCGGTTGTGCAATGCTTTGTGAGTCTTCCGTACAGGAAGTTATGGACTTAACTCCAGTTGCTCATTGTGCAGCAATCGAGGGTAAGGTTCCATTCATCAACTTCTTCGATGGATTCCGTACATCTCACGAAATCCAGAAGATTGAGACCTGGTCCGAGAAGGATAATTACGCTGAGTTGCGTGATTTGATGCCTTGGGACAAGGTAGAAGAGTTCAAGGCTAACGCTTTGAATCCTAACAAGCCGAAGGAAATGGGCTCCGCTCAGAACCCTGACTTGTTCTTCCAGTCCAGAGAGGCTTGCAACTCTTACTATGATGAGTTGCCTGCAATCGTACAGAAGTACATGGACAAGATTAACGATATGATCGGCACCAACTACAAGTTGTTCAACTACTATGGTGCTCCGGATGCAGAGCGTGTCATCGTTGCTATGGGTTCCGTATGTGAGACCATCGACGAGACCATCGATTTCTTAATGGCTCGCGGCGAGAAGGTCGGCGTTGTTAAGGTTCGTTTGTATCGCCCATTCGTTAAGGAAGCTTTAATTGAGGCTATTCCTGATACCGTTAAGAGAATCTATGTATTAGATCGTACCAAGGAGCCTGGTTCTCTTGGTGAGCCGCTGTACTTAGACGTTGTTGCTGCTTTGAAGGGTAGCAAGTTCGACGCTGTTGAGGTATTTGGCGGACGTTACGGTCTTGGTTCCAAGGATACCGTTCCTGCTGATATCATCGCTGTATATCACAACGAGGATAAGGAAAGATTCACATTATCCATTACCGATGATGTTACACATCTTTCCCTTGAGCGTAAGGAAAATCCTGTTACTACTCCGGAAGGAACTACCAACTGTAAGTTCTGGGGTCTTGGTGCAGACGGTACCGTAGGTGCTAACAAGAACTCCATCAAGATCATCGGTGATAATACCGACATGTACGCACAGGCATACTTTGATTATGATTCTAAGAAGTCCGGAGGTGTTACCATTTCTCACTTACGTTTTGGTCACACACCAATCCGTTCTACTTACTTAATCAGCCAGGCTAACTTCGTAGCTTGCCACTGTACTGCATACATCTACAAGTACAACATGGTTCAGGATCTTGTTCCTGGCGGAACATTCCTCTTCAATACTCAGTGGACTGAGGATGAGTTGGATGAGAAGCTTCCTGGACAGGTTAAGAGATACATCGCTGAGAACAACATTCAGTTCTACATCATCGATGGTGTTAAGATTGGTAAGGAAATCGGTCTTGGTAACCGTATCAATACCGTTCTTCAGTCTGCATTCTTCTCTTTGACCAAGTTGATTCCGGAAGAGCAGGTTATCAAGCTCATGAAGGACGCAGCTACCAAGTCTTATGCGAAGAAGGGTGACGACATCGTTAAGATGAACCATGACGCTATTGATGCAGGTGCTACTGCATACGTTAAGGTTAACGTTCCTGAGTCTTGGAAGAACTGCAAGGATGATGACTTCTCCGCAGAAGTTAAGGGCGAAGGCGCAGCAGCAGAGTTCGTTCGTAACATCCAGCAGAAGGTTAACGCTCAGCAGGGTAACACCATTCCTGTATCTGTTGCTAAGAAGTACGTTGATGGTCATACTCCATCCGGTACTGCAGCATTCGAGAAGCGTGGTGTAGCTACTGATGTTCCTGTATGGAATGTTGATAAGTGTATCCAGTGTAACCAGTGTTCCTATGTATGTCCTCATGCAGCAATCCGTCCGGTTGCTATGACTGAGGCTGAGGCAGCAGCTGCTCCTGCAGATATGCCAATGAAGGATATGACCGGTATGCCGGGTATGAAGTTCGCAATCGTTGTTTCCGCATTTGACTGTACCGGATGTGGATCCTGCGTGAACGTATGTCCTGACAAGGTTCAGGCCATCACAATGAACTCCTTCGAAGAGAATGAAGGAGAGCAGAAGTTCTTCGATTACGCTGTAACCTTGCCAGAGAAGCAGGAAGTAATCGATAAGTTCAAGATCAATACCGTTAAGGGTAGCCAGTTCAAGCAGCCATTACTTGAGTTCTCCGGAGCTTGTGGTGGATGTGGTGAGACCCCTTATGCGAAGTTAATCACTCAGTTGTTCGGTGATAGAATGTACATTGCAAACGCAACCGGATGTTCCTCTATCTGGGGTAACTCCTCACCTTCTACACCTTACACCACCAACTTCAAGGGACAGGGACCTGCATGGTCTAACTCCTTGTTCGAGGATGCAGCTGAGTTCGGTTATGGTATGTTACTTGCTCAGAGAGCAATCCGTGATCGTTTGAAGAATACTTTGGACGAGTTATGCGAGAAGACCTCTGATGCAAATCTTAAGGCTGCTGTTAAGGAGTGGAATGACACCTTCAACAGTGGTGTAACCAACGGACCTGCTACGGATGCTTTGATCGCAGCTTTGGAGGCTGAAGGATCTGAGATCGCTAAGGCAGTACTTAAGGAGAAGGATTACCTCTCCAAGAAGTCTCAGTGGGTATTCGGTGGTGACGGATGGGCTTACGATATCGGCTTCGGCGGATTAGACCACATCATCGCTTCCGGCCGTGACATCAACGTTATGGTTTACGATACTGAGGTTTACTCCAATACCGGTGGACAGTCTTCTAAGTCTACACCTCTTGGTGCAACTGCACAGTTCGCAGCAGGCGGAAAAGAGACCAAGAAGAAGGATCTTGCAGGTATTGCAATGAGCTACGGTTATGTATACGTTGCTCAGATCAACATGGGTGCTGATCCTGCACAGTGTGTTAAGGCTCTTGCAGAGGCAGAGGCTTATCCGGGACCTTCTATCATCATCGCTTACGCTCCATGTATCAACCATGGTATCCGTAAGGGTATGTCCAAGGCACAGACTGAGGAGAAGCTTGCAGTTGAGGCAGGATACTGGTTCGACTTCAGATTCAACCCAGAGCTTGCTAAGGAAGGCAAGGACGCATTCATCCTTGATTCCAAGGCTCCTACCGGAGACTTCCAGGAATTCTTGAAGGGTGAGAGCCGTTACGCAGCACTTGCTAAGTTCAATCCGAACAAGGCTGCTAAGTTGTTCGCAGAGTCCGAGCAGCAGTACAAGGAGCGTTACCAGTACTTGAACAAGTTGGTAGACCTCTACAAAGCAGATTAATTCTTCCTACAAGAATTATGAATAAAATGCCGTCCTCCCTAGGGAGGGCGGTATTTTTGTTTGGATTCATCGTTTACAAAGAAAAGCCAAAATGCTATCATGATAGCGGATGTATTTTGATAACTACTTGATGGGGAGTAATCATACACATGAGTAACGACGATAAGAGAGATGCATGGGACCTCGTAAGAGACGAGTCTGTGGATCAGGAAGGATCTTCCGTGAATAATACAGCAACGAACGAAACACCGACGAATGTAGAACCGTTAGAAGATAATCTGTTAGTTCAGATTGATGCATTTCGTGATAAGGCGAAGCAGTTACAGGGACTGATTAATGCCAAGCAGAATCGTGTGCGTGAATTGGAAGGCTTAGTAGCTGAGAAGGAAGAACAGAATCAGAAGCTACAGGATGAGCTTACCAAGAAGCAGGAAGAAGCAGACGGGCTTGTTACCAGTGTGGAGACCCAGGTAGATCGAATGCTGAAATCCTTGCGCGGCAATATGGATGACTTCAATGACAATGTTGCCAAGCAGGTGAACACCAGCCAGGAGGAGGCGAAGAAGCAATCCGCCAGCATCCAGGAATCCGTGGACAAGATTAATGACAGCCTGGAGACCTTGAAGAACGAAATCGGTGCACGCATCCATTCCGAGAACGTGAAGGTTTACCGCAATGTACAGGATTTGTTCAAGGAACAAGAGGAGAAGATGACCGCCGAGGACGTGGCGTATCGAGTAGAGATGGAACAGAAGTATCGTTCCATGAAAATACGATTTGGGGTAGCGCTTACATTACTGATTATTTCTATAGCAGTACAGGTTGTAACAGCGCTTACGGTTATGGGGATTCTGTAATCGCATAGGTATAAGGATCGAGCCTTAAGAGGGGTCGGTCCTTATTTTAGCTTTTAGGAGAATCATATGAGTAGTAATAAGAAAAACACAGTATGGGTCATTGGTCATAAGAATCCGGATACGGATTCCATTTGTGCGGCCATTGCCTATGCAAACCTGAAGAACATCACAGAAGAAGATGAGTATATTCCTAAGAAGGCTGGGAATATTAATGAAGAGACACGTTATGTACTGAAGCGTTTTGGCGTGAAACCACCGCAGACCGTATCCGATGTGGGAGCACAGATTAAGGATATTGATTATCGTCATACACCGGGTGTGGATGGGCATATCTCCCTGAAGAAGGCTTGGGAGATGATGAAGTCTGAGAATGTTGTTACCCTTCCGGTAGTTGCACCGAATGGGAAGTTAAACGGCGTCATCGTTAACGGTGATATCGCCTACGCCTATATGGATGTCTATGACAATCGTGTCTTGTCTGAGGCTCGTACCCAGTACAAGAACATGATTGAGATTCTGAACGGTAAGATGCACTGCGGTAATGAGCATGCATACTTCATGAACGGTAAGGTTGTTGTTACCACTTCCAATCGTGATGATATCCGTGATGAGGTAGAAGGTGACGATTTGGTTATTGTAGGTAATGTCATTGAGCGTCAGCGTATTGTCTTGGAGCGTATTCCAAGCTGTATGATTATTACCGGCGCAACAACCGTAGATCCGGAGATCTTGAAGACGGCAGAAGCCATTGACTGCGTTGTTATTACAACAGAGTTCGATAGCTTTACGACCGCAAGACTGATTAACCAGAGTATTCCGATTCGTTACTTGATGACCAGAGAGAAGATTGTATCCTTCGATCCGGAGGATTACGTAGACGATGTGAAGGAGACCGTATCCAAGGTTCGTCACCGTGACTTCCCAATCTTAGATGAGGACTACCACTACATTGGTATGTTCTCCCGTCGTAACTTATTGAATCCGGAGAAGAAGCGGGTGATTCTCGTAGACCATAACGAGAAGAGCCAGGCGGTGGATGGCATTGATGATGCAGCAATCTTAGAGATTATCGATCATCATAAGCTTGGTAGCTTGGAGACCATCCAGCCAATCTATTTCCGTAATCAGCCGGTGGGATGCTGTTCTACCATCGTAGCGATGATGTACGAAGAGAAGAAGGCACCGATGGAGCCGCATATTGCAGGACTTTTGTTATCTGCAATTCTTTCCGATACCTTGATGTTCCGTTCTCCAACCTGCACTCAGGTGGATATTAAGATTGCCAAGAAGTTGGCCAAGATTGCGGGCGTAGACTACGAAGAACTGGCCATGTCTATGTTTGAGGCGGGCAGCAACTTCAACGGACGTACCATCGAGCAGATTTTCTATCAGGATTTCAAGTCCTTCAACTTAGAGGACATTACCTTCGGTGTATCTCAGGTCAGCGCCGTATCCGAGAAGCAGTTAGCTGCTATCTCCGATGACTTGCAGACCTACCTGGAGAAGGTATTAACGGAGCGCAATCTGGATATGGTATTCGTTATGCTTACGGATATCTTGGACCAGAAGACACGACTTCTTTTTGCCGGTCATGATGCGGAGACCGTTGCAAGACGTGCCTTCCACCAGGAAGCCAAGAAGACCGAGAAGATTATTGTACCGGGACTGGTATCCCGTAAGAAACAGTTGATTCCTGCAGTCATTGAGACTTTGCAGGCAATGGCGGAGTAATCTATGGCAAAACAGGAATGGAAGCCGGGGAACATGGTGTATCCCCTTCCGGCAGTGCTTGTGACCTGTCGGGACGAGAAGGGCAAAGACAATATATTAACGGTGGCATGGACCGGAACGGTGAATACCAATCCGCCCATGGTCTACATCTCTGTACGTCCGGAGCGTTATTCCTATGAGATGATTCGCTCCACCAAGGAGTTCGTTATCAACCTGACCACCAAGGAACTGGCTTGGGCTACGGACTTCTGTGGCGTGAATAGCGGTAGAGATATGGACAAGTTCGAACGCTGCAAGCTCCATAAGGAAGAGGGCTCTGTTGTGAAGGCGCCCCTTCTGGCAGAGAGTCCGGTGAACATCGAATGTCGTGTGACGGAAGAGAAGAAGCTTGGCAGTCACAGCATGTTTTTGGCCAAGGTGGTTGCTGTACATGCGGATGAGGAATACATGGATGAGAAGGGACGCTTCTCTTTTGCCAAGGCGAAGCCAATTGTGTATTCCCATGGAGAATACTACCGTTTAGGGGAGAAGTTGGGCACCTTCGGGTACTCTGTGAAGAAGAAGGGGAAAAAGAAAGGCAAGAAGCCTTCCAAGAAACACTAATTATGACAGAACCAGTACAGGAAGTTGTAATTCTATATTGTGATACCGATGCATTATCGCAGGAGCAGATTCGGCATATGGAAGAGACCATAAGCGATGGCCGCAAGGCCAGACTTCGTCCCTCCATGAGTGCCGCGAAGCGCCTGCAGCATATCGCGGCAGGATATCTGTTGGAACTCTATCTAAGGAGGAACGGATACCCTGCCGTTTTTTCTTATGAGAGGCATCCAAGCGGTAAGCCCTATCTGGTATTTGCGGACGGAAGTCGCGCTCCGCATTTTTCCTTGAGCCATAGCGGAACCAAGGTGATCTGTGCCATCAGCCCTCGGCCGGTGGGGGTGGATATTGAGGATAAGGTGTACGGGGATGCGACAAAAGAGGCCAAGGCGCGGATGGAGCGCATCGGACAGCGGTTCTTCACGGAATCGGAACAGCGCTATCTTGCAGCCCATCCGGAGGAGTTCTTCGGCATCTGGACTTATAAGGAAGCCATGGCCAAAGCCTATGACGAACCACTGACAGAAGTCTTCGCAACTTACGATTTTGAGAATGTACGCGAAAAAATCCAAGATGTGGATTTGTCACAAGGGGAAGCGGTGGAAGACCATATCTTTTTGGTAAAAACTTCTATTCAAGTTGAACGTGAATGCATTTCAACTATAA
>JAEEGF011745647.1_pt1 | contig 10729 bp, 9 predicted proteins | sample 9134171 | NCBI WGS metagenome assembly JAEEGF01 (sample SAMN16246542, study PRJNA631951) | gut metagenome | biome: gut microbiome; feature: rumen; material: AP-attached | host: Bos | place: Iran: Karaj | collected 2018-10 | reverse complement strand
AAATGCGTTCGCAGTGACCTGCCCACTGGGGACCGAATACGTCCATGGGCTTGCCCGCGCCGCCGTCAAGGTGAAGATCGGCTATGGCAAAAAGTTTCATTCAAGCGCCTTTCCGCAGCGGGAAGCCCGCTCCTTTAAGATCAGTCTCTCCTCGGCCTTCTGGCGGGAGTAAAGCCCTCGTCATACTCGTCGTTTTCATCGGGCTCATCCTGCTCCTCCTCCGAGAGCGCCTCGAGCGAGAGCCCCTTGGAGAATTCTATTTCGCCCTCTTCGGGCTCCTCGGGCTTGACCGCAGGCTCGTCGTCAAATTCGTCGGCAAGCTCATCGGGCAGGTTGCCCGTGGGGATCTCCTCATCGGGAAGATCGACGGAAACGCCGTCAACGTCGTCAAAATCCATATTGGCAAGAGTCTTGCGCTGATTCTGAAGATGCTCCTGACGGAGGCTTTCCTTATAGCATTCGGCGCAGAGCTCCTTGCCCTTAAGGGCGGGATGCTCGCCGCATTCTATGCAGATGGATTCCTCTTCTTCGGGCTCCTCATGCTTTGCGGATCTGCGGCAGACGTTGCAGAGCTTTTCATCATCCTTTATATAGTTCAGTTCGCATCTGGGGCATTTTTTAAGACCCATACAAATTCCTCCATGGTCGTGCCGGGGGGATCCCCCGGATACTGTTTACCATATTATGCGCATATAGCCCCTCTATGTCAATAGCTGAAATAATATTTTATTGGACTTTAAGTCACGGGATGGGCGACGGCGTCTATGCGCTCAAGGAGTTCCTGCTTCCCATCGCCCGTTTCGGAAGACCATGCGACGGCATAGGGAGGCGCTCCCAAAGCCTTTGCCGCGGCGTTCGCCGCCTGCCTGCGCTTTGTTTTGGCGAGCTTATCGGCCTTCGTGGCAACGAGGGTATAGGGGATGCCGTAATAGATTATGTAGGCGAACATCTGCTTATCGAGCGCAGTGGGCTCATGGCGGATGTCGATCAGCATATAGATATGATCCACCCTGCCGGAGGAAAGGTAATCCTCCATGAGCTTGCCCCATTTTTCCTGCTCGGAGCGGGGGGCCTGCGCATAGCCGTAGCCGGGAAGATCGACAAGATAGAACTCCTCGTTCAGCAGAAAGAAGTTTATGAGCCTCGTCTTGCCTGGGGTGGCGGAGGTCTTGGCGAGCTTATTCCTGCCGCAGAGCGCGTTTATGAGCGAGGACTTGCCCACGTTGGATTTCCCGACTATGGCGATCTCACAGGGACGCCTTTCGGGAAGCTCGGAGCCAAGTCCCGCGCTCGTAATAAATCTTGCGGTTTTGATCGTAAAATCGGTCATTTTCAGTCAAGGAGCATATCGCCCTTTTTGATCCATCCGCGGGCGCGCATGAATTCGGATACGCCGAAGGCGATCGCGGCGGGAAGTATGATATGCAGAAGCAGGACCTTAACGGTGATCCACCACCAGCTTTCGCCCATGCCGAGCATTGTGATATAGGTGCCTATCTGCCCCACGAAGCCGCAGGTGCCCATGCCGGCGTTAATGCCGGAATTGAACATAGGAAGAAGGGTCGTGGAAACGGGGCCCAATATCGCCGCGGCAAGCGTGGGAGGCACGAGTATCGCGGGGTGGCGCATTATGTTAGGGACCTGCAGCATGGAGGTGCCTATGCCCTGGGACACGAGGCCGCCCCAGCGGTTCTCACGGAAGGAAGCGACGGCAAAGCCGACCATCTGGCAGCAGCAGCCGACGGTAGCCGCGCCCGCCGCAAGCAGCAGGCCGTGAGCGGTATCGGGAGTCATGGCGTCCGTCACCACGAATATCATGGAGCAGATGGCCGCGCTCGAAATGGGAGCGGTCAGCACGAGGCCGATCACGACCGAAATTATAATGCCCATGGGGATGGGGCTCATATAGGTCGCCTTGCCTATGACGCCGCCGAGCCAGCGCATGAAGCTGCCCAGGGGAGCGCCGAGCAGGTAGCCTACGAGGCCGCCCGCGAGTATCGAAACGGCGGGAACGACGAGGATATCGACCTTCGTCTTGCCCGAAACGAGATTGCCGAGCTCCGCGCCGACTATCGCCGCGACGTAAGCGCCCACGGGGCCCGCGCCGCCCGCGCCGCTGGTGTAGCCGATGGCGCCCGTAACGGCGGCGGAGAATATGGCGAGGGGGCTCACCTTCATGCCGTGCGCTATCGCGATACCTATCGCGGCGCCTACGACGTGCCCGTTCTGGGCGGCGGCGACTATCGCCTTCAAGAACGTGACCACGTGGAAGAGGAGCTTTGCTCCGAAGCCCGCGGAGGCGAGCACTTCGGCCTTGACAGCGCCCTCCGCCATGACCGCGTTCCACAGCTCGGAGATGGGAAGGGTCAAAAGAGTCGCTATCGCGCCGAATATGGTGCCGATCAGGAGGGTCGCAAACAGGCCCTTCGCCATTGAACCCAGCGCGTCAATGAAATAACGCTTTGCGTATCTGGATACCCAAGAGGTCTTCTTTTCGGATTCCATTTCCTGCTCCTTATTTATCGTTTTCGGGTCCCTTCTTATCAAGCTCGGCAAGAACGTCGTCAATGGTGGGCTCGTTCTCGTCGAATTCAAACGCGGCATTGCTGGAGGTATGGCCGCCGGTCAGAGCGGTGGCCTGCTCCTTGCGCCTCTTTTCCTTATCGGTCATGAGGTTGTTGATCACTATCATTGCGATGAGCGCCGCAACGCCCACGCCGAAGCAGATGTAGCGAACGGTGGTCGCCCAGGGCTTGAAGCTGAAGCAGACGCCTATCGCGCAGGCGGCAATGAACGCGATCCCCGCCACGGCGGCAAGCGTGCGCATGATGCGCTTGAAGCTCTTTTTCTTTTCTTCCTTAATGAAGCGATCGCTGAAGAGGGAGCCCTTGCCCGTTATCGCGTTTACTATGACGTAGATGCCGATGAAGCCGACGAGCAGATCGGGAATATCGATCTTGAAGCGCTTTACGGCGACGCCGAACTGCATCTCGCCCGATTCGGACTTGTTATCGACGAGCTTTATGGTGAAGGTGTAGGGCTCGGGTGCGGCGGCAAGCCTTATCTCGTTGCCGACTACGGTGATGTACTTTTCACCGCCCTCAACGCCGAGAATGAGCTTATCCTCCGTCGCATCGAAGATCTGGGTGCCCTTATAGTACTTGGCGGTGAGTATGTATTCATTCTCGATATAGAGGTTGACCGCGCCGCCAAGGCAGCTCATGGCGCCGGAATCCTGGATGCGGTTGCCTTCGCCGTCGGTAACGAAGAGGCCTATGCTGTAAGGATCCTCGGTAGCGGTCTCGGGATCGTCCGCGCCGGTGGCGGCGGTGTCGTCGGCGCCCGTGGTGGTGGTATCGGAAGCGCCCGTGGTGGTGGTGTCGGAAGCGCCCGTTGAGGTCTCCTCGGTTTTGTCGGGCTCATTGGAGGTGGGAGCGTCTTCCGCAAAAACGGCTGAGCATACCGTAAGCGCGAGCAGTACGGCGAGCAGCAGAGCGGAAAGCTTGCGAAGAGTCTTCATTGTGTTTCTCCTTTATATGAATGGTTTTTACAGTTTCTTGAGTTTCGCGCCTTCGGGCGTATCGACAATCATGTAGCCCGCGGCCTTTACCTCATCGCGGATCGCGTCCGCGGTCGCCCAATCCTTGGCCTTTTTCGCCTCCGCGCGGCGGACGAGCAGCTCCTCAAGGCGGGAGAGATCCTCCGCGGGGGCTTCCTCCGCTTCGGGCTCGGCCTTCATAAGGTCGAGGGAAAGCACGCTGTCGAACTTTTCGATCGCGGCGAGCTTTGTCGCGGGGGAAAGCTCTGACTTTAAGACCTCATAGAGCAGGGTGAGCCCCAGCGAGGTGTTGAGATCGCCGCCCACGGTCTCTATGAACCTATCGACGTATTCGGCGACGGCGGTCTCATCGGGCTCCGTCCCTTCCTTTGCGGCGGCGGCCTTTATATTGGCGACGCGGGAAAGGAGCTTCTCATAAGCGGAAGCGGCGTTGTCGAGGGTCTCATAAGAGAACACGAGCTGCTTCATGTAATGGCTCTGAAGGCAGAAGAAGCGGTAGGCCAGGGGCTTATAGCCCTTTTCTTCCAGCACGGAAACGGTGAGGATGCCGCCCTTTGATTTGCTCATCTTGCCGGACTTGTCGTTCAAGTGCCTGGGATGGAACCAATAGCGGCACCATTCGTGGCCTATCGCGGCTTCGGACTGAGCGATCTCGTTCGTGTGGTGGGGGAATATATTATCGACGCCGCCCGCGTGGATGTCAAGATATTCGCCGAGGTACTTCAGGCTTATCGCGGAGCACTCTATATGCCAGCCGGGGTAGCCGTATCCCCAGGGGGAATCCCAGCGGAGCTCCTGCTCGCCGAATTTGGAGGTGGTGAACCAGAGCACGAAATCGGTCTTATTGCGCTTGTTTGCATCCTCGGTAACGTCGTCGCGCACGCCGACCATGAGATCCTCCGCGGAATGGCCCGTGAGACGGTAATAATCTTCGACCTTGGAGGTATCGAAATACACGTTGCCGCCCGCCTGATAGGCATAGCCCTTTTCGAAGAGCTTTTCGATGAGCTCTATGAATTCGGGGATGCAGCTCGTTGCGGGGACGACGATCTCGGGCTTCTTTATGTTGAGCTTTTCGCAGTCCGCGAAGAAGGCTTCCGTATAGAAACGGGCGATCTCCATGGCGGTCTTGCCCTCGCGCTTGGCGCCTTCGAGCATCTTATCCTCGCCCGTGTCGGCGTCGCTGGTGAGGTGGCCCACGTCCGTTATGTTCATGCCGCGCTTCACCTCATACCCCGCGAGCACGAAGAGCTTTTCAAGCACGTCCTCCATTATGTAGGTGCGCAGATTTCCTATGTGCGCGTAATGATACACGGTGGGGCCGCAGGTGTACATGGTGAGCCTTCCCTCCTCATGGGGAACGACGGGCTCCACCTGCCTTGAAGCGGTGTTGTAAATGCTTATGGTATGCATACTGCCTCCTTTATTGAGCTTTATACGTCTATGAGCGCGGAGAATTCCTCCGTCACTCCGAGTGCCTTTATTATCTTTACGGCGTCCCTTGGGGGCTCCTCATCGGGCGAGACGGGATACAGGCCGTAATCCATGAATTTTGCAAGCGCTTCCGTGCCGCCGCCCTTCATGCCGGAATCGAGCGTTTCCGCATCCGCGCTGCGAAGCCCCGCGACCTGATAGTGGAGCCTTGCAAGCTTGGCGACCCCGTCAAAATGAGTTGCGATGACGGCGTAGGCGTTGTTCCTTTCATTGAAGAGCCTTGCCGCAGCGCGGACGAGCGCCGCGCCTTCATGCGGGTTGGTGCCCCTTGCGAATTCATCCAAAAGGACGAGCGGATCCCGCTGCTTTTCCGTTTCGCGGAGTATGCCGTCAAAGGCCTTCATCTCCCCGCCGAAGCTTGAAAGGCCTCCCATCGCGTCCTCACGGTCCTCGCTCAAAAGATAGAGCCCGCCGAGCATGGGGAGCTTCGCCTCCTTCGCGAACACCGCGAAGCCGCACATGGCGAGCATGGCGTTCAGGGCAAGGGTCTTTATGGCGATGGATTTGCCGCCCATGTTCGCGCCGGTTATAACGACGGAGCCCTTTTTGAGCTCAAGCGAAACGGGCACGAACTCCCGCCCCTTTTCGCCGAGAGCCGCGGCGAAGCGAGGATTCACCATATCTTTCAATACGAATTCTTCACAGCCGACCTCGGGGATGACCGCCCCCATGCTTTCGGCAAGCCTTGCCTTGCCGAGGGCGAGATCGAGCCTGCCTATCGAATCGGCGTTGCGCATCAGCTCCGCGCGGTGATCGCGGAGCTTAATACAGAGCTCCGTCCTCACACGGGCGTTTTCCTCCTCCTCACGCGCGGCAAGCAGGGTGCGGCGGGCGGAAAGCTCGTCGGTCAGCCCCGCCTTCTTTATCTGCTCATCGACGGTCTTCCGCTCGCGGCGGATCTCGCCGAGCAAGGGCGACAGCTTATCCGAAACGTAGAACGAGGGCGAACGCATCCCCTCGGGATCTATAAGATCGAGCGCGCGGGGCATGGCGGCGACGTTTATCCCTTCGAGCTCAAGGCCGAGCGATGAAAGCGCGGGCGCGATGAGCTCGAGCTGGAGGAGGAAGCGCTTGATCTCAAAAAGCTCCACCTCCGAAAGAGTCCTTGCCGCAAGCTCATCCATGGAGCGGCGGATATCCTTTACGGGCATGAGCAGCCGCATGAGGCCGTTCACTTCCGAAACGCGGGAGGCGACCGCCTCCATGAGCTTTTTCACGTTGCGCTGCTCGGAAAGAAGCTCCGGCAGCTCGTCGCCGGTATAGAAATGCGGACGGCGGGCAAGCGATTCCCCATAGGGGGTCATGAGCTCAATGCTTTCCGTAACGAAGCGGAAGCCTATCGCGCTGAGCTGATCGTTATCAAACATCGTTCACATCCACAACGGGGGCGCAAACGCCCGCCCGTTCGAGCTCCGACTCGACCCTTTCCTTGAATTCTCGTTTATCGTAATGCAGCCCGTAAGCGGAAAACGGATTTACCGTGACGCAGGCGAGCCTTGTGCCGCGAAGCACCGCAAAGCCCTGTGAAGCGCGCTCCAGCCGCTCGAAGCTCGCGGGCTTTAGCAGAAGGCGTGAAGCATCCTCCGCAACGAGGAGCGTGTTTTTGAGGAGCTTGCCGTAATTTATGAGCTCCTTTGAGGTATTATCCGTGACGGCCCCGCGGATCACGAGCTCTTCGGCCCCGTTTTTAAGCTGAGGCAGAAGGGGCAAAAGCTCATCCGAGGAGGCGGATTCGCCGCCCGAAACGGCCGTATAACGCTTTTCGGGAGAGGGGGCGGCGGTTCCTTTCAGGCTGAACAGCTTTGCAAAATACGCGGTATCGTAAGCCGTCTTTCTTATATCCGGATCGTAGGACGCGCCGGAGCTTAATATCACTCCGTCCGCCAGAGTGGGATCGCCCAGCGATTTGCGGCTTATCGCGCCGTCTATGAGAACGCGCTCCGCCCCGTATTCATACAACAGATCGCGGATGCGCTTCTGATGCTCCGTGATGGAGGCGCCGCCTATCTGCACGAACCCCGCCGAGCGCGCCTTGACAATGACTATTTCGCCCATAGGGGTCGGCATACCGGTCGTTTCAAGTATTTCGGCGGAGATATCCCCCTCCTTCAAAAGGGAGGAGGCCGTTGCGACTATCGCGCCTTCGGCAATGAATATCTCCGGCTTTTTTGTGTTGGTTACAAGGTCGCTCCGTTCGCCGTCGCGCCCTATGGAGGTGAGGCCTATGCGCTCGCCCGCCCGCTCGAATTCGGAGATGACGCGGTTCAAAACGGTCGTTTTGCCCGCATTTTTGCACATCCCTATTACGGAAAGCGTTTTTATCTCCGAAAGCAGTTCGTAAAGCATTGCCCGCATACCTCCATTTTGTATTATAACACAGTATGCGGAAGGATTCAAATAAAAAAAGAGGGGCTTGCGCACAAAGCCCCTCCGCTTCACGCGGGGTCAATCCTCGGTTATTATCATAAGCGAAAGGTGCTCATGATCGACGTAATACAGGTAATCCTCGCCAACGATTTTCCCAAGCCTTTCGAACGTCCCACCGGAGACGCCGGACATGAACGCGACCCGATTCGTGAATTTGAGCACGAGGGGGTTCCTGCCCATCTCCATCTGCTTTGCGAGCTTTTCGTTCACGGCCTCTTCGGAATACTCGTCTATGAGCAGATCGAAGTACCTGTAATAATTGAACTCATCCGCGCTGCATTCGGGAATCGAAAACTGCTCGTCATCAACGGTATGATCCTCGCTTATCGCTTCGTCGGTAAGGCCGAAATACTCGAACGAGACCGAATTCGGAAGCTCCTCGCCGTTTTCGCCGAAGAAGGCGTCGTCATCCCATGTAAGATCGAGATGATACCAGTTATCGCCCATTTTGACGACGTTCCAGGCGTGCGACTCACCGCAGGATTCGCCGGAGACCCGGTAACACTCAATGCCCAGCTCGTTCAAAACGAGCTTTATCGCGGCGGTATAGCCCGAGCAGACGCAGCCGCCATCGACGAGGCAGCCGTATGCGGTGTAGATGAGCTCGCTTTCGGGATCGCCGTCCTCCTTCTGAGCCTCCTCAAGGCGGTCGAAATCATAGTGGGCGGTTTTGCCGATATAGTCATAAACGAAAAGCGCCTTATGGAAATCATCCTCTTCGTTTTCGGCGAGGGCCGCGATCTCGCGCACCTTTTCCATAAGCTTGTCCGTGTAATCGTTCCGGCGTTTCGCTTCGTTCCAAAAGGCGAAGGTCTCGAACCTGATCCAGCCGTTGGAATAGACGGTACAGCCGTGATCGAGGCCTATGAATTCGGGATGATCCATCACGAAGGCGCTGAGCGCGCGCTCGACGTGCTCGTTATTGAGAATGTGTTTTACGAATTTGAGCCTGCAGGTGGTTTCGTTGTTCCTCACCGCCTGATACATCGTATCATAGATCTTCTTTTCATATGCGGAAAGCTGGGAATAATAGGTCCCATCCCAATCGAAGGTTTCGGGGCGCGGATCCAGCTCGCTTACCGTCTCTTCGGAGCCGGAAGCCGGCCCGGACTTGCCCCTGCAGGAAATACCGCGGAGCTGTTCGAGAAGGTTCCCCTTGCCGCCCGCCGAATACGATACGGCTGTGTTTGAGACGTGACAGCCGCCGTCCTTTATAACGAGGGCGGCTATTATAAGCACGAACACTATTAGGAATATGATGAGTTTCTTCACTTTCGTTCCTTCGTCCGGATGGGCCGCGCTTTTAGTGCCGCGGGCGCCCGTATTCCCCCCCGCATGAAGTATAGCAGAAAACCCGCGGGGCGGCAAGCGGAAAAAGTCATCCCTCGGGCCCGTGGCTCTTCGGAGAAAAAAGCGCGGGGCTTACCGCCCCGCGCCGCTGTCTTGCTTGTAAATCACTTTATGACCTGCTGAGGCTCGTCCTCACCCGTTTCCTTCTTGCCGGAGAGCACAAGGTTGGTGATGATGCCGAGGATCAGCGCGCAGGCAACGGTAGTGAGCCTGATGGTCTGGCCGCCCTTAAGCGTGAAGTCGAGCGCAAGGCCGCCGACGCCCGCGATGAGTATAACGGAGGCGACGAAGAGGTTGCGGTTCTCGTTGAGATCGACGGGCTGGAGCATCTTGAGACCGGAGACGGCGATGAAGCCGTAAAGGGTCATGCAGACGCCGCCCATTACGCATGCGGGGATCGTATCGAGGAATGCGACGAAGGGCGCAATGAACGCGACCAGCAGAGCGAGGATCGCCGCGCCGGTGATGGAAACGACGGAAGCGTTGCCGGTGATGGCCACGCAGCCGATGGATTCGCCATAGGTGGTGTTGGGGCAGCCGCCGAATACCGCGCCGACGAAGGAGCCTACGCCGTCGCCCATGAGGGTGTTGGCAAGGCCGGGATCCTCAAGCAGATCCTTGCCGATGATGGTGGAAAGGTTCTTATGATCGGCGATATGCTCGGCGAATACTACGAATGCCACGGGGATGTAGGCCACCGCGATGGTGCCCACGTAAGCGCCGTTCAGCTCCTTAAAGCCCTTGAAGCCTTCGAGGAAGGTGAACTTGGGAAGGGAGAAGAACGTGCTGAAGCCGATCTTGCCTTCCGCGGCGAGCGCCTTGAAGGGGGTGAAATCGATTATCTTGAGGGCGTCGATATTGTTCGCATTGCCGATGAGGGTGAACACGAGCGCGACCGCATAGCCCGCGAGGATGCCTATGATGAAGGGGATGAGCCTGATCCTCTTGCCGCCGTAGGTGGAGCAGAGGATAACGACGAAGAGGGTGATGAGCGCGCAGAGGAGCGCGATAAAGGGGGAAGCTGCCGCCGCGCCTTCGGCGTTCAACACGTCGCCCTTCATCATATCGCCCACGGCGTTGCCGGCGAGGGAAAGACCGATGATGGCAACAGTCGGCCCGATGACGACTGCGGGCATCAGCTTGGAGATCCACTTGACGCCTGCGATCTTAACTATTATCGCAATAACGACGTAAACGAGGCCGGCAAAGAGGGCGCCCATTATGAGGCCGAGGAAGCCGAGGCTCATTGAAACGCCGCCCGCAAAGGCCGCCGCCATTGCGCCGAGGAACGCGAAGGACGAGCCGAGGAACACGGGGCTGCGGAACCTTGTGAAGAGCTGATAGACTATCGTGCCTACGCCTGCGCCGAAGAGCGCTGCGGAAGCAGTCATGCCGTTGCCGACGATCGCGGGGACAGCAATGGTCGCCGCCATTATGGCGAGAAGCTGTTGGAACGCGAAAACGATGAGCTGACCGAATTTGGGTCTGTCTTTGACGTTGTAAATAAGGTTCATGCGGGATCTCCTCCAAATAATTTCTATGTTCAATCCCTACCGGGATCGATCACCTGCGTAAAGCTTTACCGAAAGCGGCTCCCCATCCGTTTCGGGAACCGTCACCGAAACGCGCTCGCTCCTGGAGGTGGGGATGTTCTTGCCCACGAAATCGGGGCGTATGGGCAGCTCCCTGTGCCCCCTGTCGCAGAGCACGGCGAGCTGTATCATTGCGGGGCGCCCGTGGGCGAATACGGCCTCTATCGCCGCCCTTGCCGTGCGGCCCGTGAAAATGACGTCATCCACTATTACGACGCATCTCCCGTTTATATCGCAGGGGATATGCGTGAGCTCCGCTTCCTTCTCATCCGCGGGGACGCGGAAATCATCACGGAAGCGGGTTATA
>JAEEGF010553602.1_pt1 | contig 10729 bp, 11 predicted proteins | sample 9134171 | NCBI WGS metagenome assembly JAEEGF01 (sample SAMN16246542, study PRJNA631951) | gut metagenome | biome: gut microbiome; feature: rumen; material: AP-attached | host: Bos | place: Iran: Karaj | collected 2018-10 | reverse complement strand
TCGCGGTGCTCAAGCGCTCTCGTCACTGCTTCCGCAGCGAGGTCGTCGGCGCACTCGTCATGGCAGTAGCATCTCGCTATCCTCTTAAGGTCGAAGTACACCGCCACGATGTCCCTTTCAAAGTCCACGGCTTGCTTCCAACATGTCACGGGCAGCACTTTTCATGTCGGCGATTAGATTGTCCAGCCTTTCATACCTCATCTGCCGCACCTCATCCTGGAGAGCGCGGACTTCCTTGCGTAATTTTCGGATTTCTTTGGTCGTATTCATTGTTTCTGTGTTTTTAGATGGTTTGCTGTTGGACGCTGCAAAGGTAGCGCAAGGTAGTGCCACATTCTTGCACTACAAAATTAAAAAAGCCTATTTTTCACGGAATTTTCACGGAATTTCTCGTTTTTTGCCACTTTTTCCGCCCTTTTAATGGCTTAAAAATGAGCGTTTTAAGGTTTGTTTTGACGTAATTTTCACGGAAATTGGACGTAATTTTGACGTTTTTATGCCACTTTACGAGAAAAAGAGCCGCCCCTGGGGGACGGCTGAACCATGCACGAAAGCATGGCGGGGCAATATGATTGGCAAATCACATGAAAAGTCCGGCAATGGGAGGCATTTTCGCCATAGCCTTGTTCCTTTCTACGGCCTGGTGGACCAGGTTGGCATAGATGGCGGCATTCATCCGCATGTCGATGGGAACCTTGAGGATGCACATCACACTGGCAATCTCGCTGTACCAGGAACGGCGCACCTCGTCGGGGGATTTCATCTTGGAGGCACGCTTCTCGTCGTATTCCTCCATGCGTCTGGTCTCATACTCCACCTCGCCGATGATGGACTGGCAGCGGGCGAGTACGGCAGACTCTACTTTCATGTGCTCGGCGCTCACGCCCAGCTCCACGAGGATCGAGCGGGCCATGTCGGGATAACCTGACGAGCACAACGCCATCGCTATGCGGGCGCACTTGTCCTTGATGCGCAACTTTGACCGCTTCTCGGCCTCGTTGAGGTCCATCCTCGCCTGTGCCGGGGATGCGATAGACTTGTACTCTGCGAGGATGCGCACGGCTCTCGCGGCAGCCTCGTATTCGGCAAGTATTTCATCACCCTGGGACACCACCGAATAATCGCCACACGACAACTCGATGATTTCCTGCAATGTCAGTTCGTCAAGACGTTCTTTCATAGCCTCTTGGTCAGATATGCAGCGAAACGCTGCGACCTCAGTTCTTTCGACATGCTCTTCTCAAAGCGGGCAAGTGCCTTTGTCACGGCCTTGGTGTTCGCTGCGACGCGGCCCTCAAGCGACGTGAAGTCATTGATGACAACGGGCTGGCCACTCGACTTGTCTCGGGGCATGGCAAGCGTCAACGAGGCTCCCATTCGCTCCACATCCTCCTGTGTGACATCCGGGAACACCTCGGCACCCTTCGGCAGATCAACGAGCGTCGGCTTGTCGGGTGTCACCCACGCACGACGGCCTACAACGACCAGCTCGGCCTGACCGCCATCACCGACAACGGCAAGACCGCCGGGATGTGGTTTGCCCTTGGTGCCTTCCTTATAGGCTCTGATGGGCTGCGCCAGTGCGGTGGCCATCTGTACGGCACCCATGGCACCTACCAGCGCCATCATCACCCAGTTTGGAGATGCTTTCATGATGCCCAGGGCGGTAGCGATGGCAATCTGGCTGATGTTGTTCGCCTTTTCTGCAACGGCACGCTTGTACTCCAACTGGGCCTTCTTCTTCTCCAACTGTTCCTGCTTGGCTGCTGTGGCGGCTTCTGCGGTGCGTTTGCGCAATTCGGCCTCCTCGGTAGTGATGGCTCCACGCTCGGCAAGTTCCTCGATGTTGGCGATCTGCGCCTCATGGTGCGCATCCTCGGCCTCCATCTGTTCTTCTATCTTGGAAATCTGGCCATCGTACAAGGTGGAGAACAGTTCGGAGACGTTCCCGATGAGTTGAGCGGCCTTTTGCGCCCAATCCTGGAGGTTCTTCATGCGCTGGTCTCGCCCGTCCTGTTCGGCTTGTGCGGCCCTGTCGAGTTGCTTCTCCTCGGCATCACCGACAGCCTTGGCAAGGTCCATCTTCGCCTTGGCGAGTTCCTCGGCGATGCGCTCACGTTCCTCATCGGTCAGGTTCTCCATCTCAAGGGCTGCCTCAAGCCCACGGATGGAAGCCTGCGCCACCTCGATAGCATTCTGCTCTGATAGTTCAGCCTGCTCCCTGGCGTAACGCTTCTTGATCTCGGCAATCTGCTGTTCGTTGCTTCCGGCCAAGCGCAGTTCCTCAAGGTAGATTTCCCGCAAGACGTTCATCTTATCTGCATTCGAGGCTTGGATGCTGGCAATTTCCTGCTCATTCTGCTCTTCCAGTAGTGCCAGACGGTCGGCCTGCATCCCTGCGATGGTATCGTACATCTCTTGGGTGTTCTCCTCGACCTGCCGCTGGTACTCGGCATCGATGGCTGTCATGGCGGTAATCCTCGCCTTCTCCAGTTCCGAGGTGTCCTTGCCATACTTCTTCGCCTGGGCAATGGCATCGTCGTACTCTTTCTGCTTATCAGCAAGAGCCTTTGCCCGCTCGTCGTTGATGTTCGACTCAAGCACGCCGAACAGGGTCTTAACCTGCTCCACCTGTTCCTCGTAAGCCTCGGCTGTGGTTGTGGTGATGACTGCGGCGAGGGCGATGGCACGCTTGGTGGCGGTGTTCTCCCACTCGTCAAGCATGTCGTTGGCCTCGTCGATGAGTTCCTGCATCTGCTTTTCGGCATCCTCGGCACCATTGTCGGCATTTGCAGTGGACTTGCTGCTTCCAGACTTGCGGGTGGACTTCGTACCAGACGAGGATGGCTTGGTGCCCGCACCATACAGCTTCATGCGTTCTTGGATGATGCGACGCATGTCGGCGGTCTGCTTCATGTAGAACTGGTACTGCTGACGATAGTGGTCCGCTGCGGCAACGTCATTATTGACGGTGGCCTCGGCTATCTTGTTGAGATATGCCTGTGCGGTGGCCTCCAACTCAAGCATGTAAATGTAGTCATCTCCAATGGAGATAAGGGCTTTCTTCCACTGGGCCAGGTTCTGGTAGTAGCCGATGGCATCCCCATACTTGCTGTTCAGCTCATCTACCAGTCTCTTCTCATCTTCAGCAGATCCGTTGAAGTCATTGATGACCCCGACATAGTATTTCATTTCCTCAGCCTGCGCTGCGGTGGCTTTCTTGCCCTCCCTCATCGCCTCATTGGACTGCTCAAGGACTTCAGCCGACTTCTCGGCCTCCTTATTGAACTCCTTGATGCCTTCATACAGGGCGGCAATCAAGGCAATCACAGCACCGATACCCAAGGCAGCGAGGGCGAGCTTCAAGGCGGTGGCCGCAGCGGTGGCACCAGTCAAGGCGACCGTCTCGACACCAACGGCGGCGGTGTGGGCACCAGCAGCTACCGTCGCGGCTTCCGTGGCAGTGGCACCCGCAGCCTGGGCAACGGCATTCTCGGTAGCGGCTACGGCCTCGGCCTGTGTCGCAGTTGCCTCGGCGGTGGTGGTAGCGGTGAAAGCGGCTTTCTCGAGACCCAGCAGCCTCAAGATGGCATGGTAGGCACGATAGGCACCGGTGCCGTTGGTGGTCAACTCGGTGGAAATCTTCTGAATGCCGTTCATCATCGACATGATGCCCATGAGTTTCTGCGTGGCCTTGGCCGCATCCTCGCTCTCCATGCCGAAGGCACTCAACGCACCCTCGAAGGCCTGCCAGCCACCAATAGCGGTCTCGATGACACTGATGCCCTGCGTCAAGCCCTGCGTGTCGTTGGCATAGTCGTTGATGGTGTCCTTGGCATCGGCCATGGCGTCCTTCAACGCACCGGCACGCTCGGCAACCTCAAGGAACGCCTCACTGGTCGGGTCAACACCATCGACAAGCATCTGGGCCATCTGCATGGTCAGCTCCTTCAACTCCTGACGGAGCGACTTCCCGGCAATGGCATAGTTGCCCACATTGCGCTGGAACTCGCCCATGTCGGCGGCAAGGTCCTTGAGATGGGCGTCAAGTTTCTGGATCTCGGCCTCAAGCATCTGCCCCTCGGCACCTCTTTTCTCCTCCTCGTTGAGTTGCTTCTGAGCCTGTTTCAGACGCTCCAACTCAAGCGAGAGCCGTTGGTAGGAACCTTCAGCGGCCTGCATCATCTTGGTTTCATTGTTGAGGATGCGTTGCAACTCGTTCTTCGCGGTCTTGAGCTCCAATTCACGGCGGGTGTATTCCTCTGCGCCGACTGTGCCCGCTTTGTAGGCATCCTTCAAGTCCTTCAACTCCTTGTTGTACCTCGCCATCGCACGCACGTTCTGCTCATGCGAGCCGAGGATGCGATCAGCGACATCGAGGGATCGCTGCTCCTGCGTGAAAGCCTCTCTCTGCGTCTTGTTCAGTTTCTCCTGCTCCGCCAACTGGCGCGAGATGGTGTTGGTGGTATTGGCGATGACCTGCTGCTGTTGCTGCTGGATGTTCGTCAACTGCTGTGTGGCCTGACTCGCACGCTGCATCTGCTGCTCATAGACGTTCTTCAACTTGTCGAGGTCGCCCTGCACCTCCACCTTGACCTTCAGCCCTTGCGCCATCTCCCTGGCGATGTCGGTGTAATGGCTCAGAGTCTCCTCCATCGCCCTGTCGAGGGCATCCAACTGGTCAAGCGCCTCTTGCGCCACCAGGTCGGTAATCAGTGTTTCGTTTGCCATGTCAATATTGCGTTATGATTTCGTAAAACTCTCCATCGTACCCCTGCCCCTCGCTGACGAAACGGAACGTGCCGTCGGCTTTTCGGTAGAGCACCTGCGGACAGTCAAGCATGACCGCCGTTTTCTTGGCCAGTTCCCGCTGCTTGGCGAGATCCCGAAGCCATTGTTCCTGTGTGCACCTGCAACTCATAACCCCAGCAGCCAGTCCCGAAGCCACGGCATCAGGAAGTTTTGGTTGAAATGGGCCACGGCAGGCTCGCTCAAGGCGAAGATCTGCGACCCGTACTTGCGCTCGACGGCGGGGCCTTCATCCCAGCCGAAGGTGAATATCTCAACACCTCTCGACGTGCCCCTGGCACTGATGGAGCCGTGGAACGTGCCCACGATGAACAGGTTCGGGGTGTCGATGTCACGGGCTGGAAGTCCCAGGCGGTCGCTCGGCTCGGGAGGCGTGATGTGCTGCTTCCATGCTATGTAACGCTCGGGGTGCATGAAGCACGGCACCCACATGTCGTATTCCTCATCGAAGAAGCCGGCACGCTTGTTGCGGAACCACGGGTCCTGGCTGTACGAGGGCGACAATGGAGCACCTCGACCGTCGATGCCGGAGTACAGCTGCTCACGGACGGAATACGCCATCTCGTGCGCGTTCACGTCCATACACGTCAGGATCTCAGGCTCTATGCCTTCCTTGATGCGACGCACCCTATCCCTAATGTCTGCGATTGTTGCCATATCATGGAAAATGAAAGGGGCACCCCACAACCTGCGGAATGCCCCGAGTGATTACTTCTTCTTGCCTTTGGCGGCAGGCTTGCCGCCTCCAGTCATGCGCTCATAGACGTCCGCCAACATCTTTTCGCGGGTCTGTTCGTCGCGGTCCTGCCAAAAGACATCCTTGTGGCGTTCGATGAACTCCTCCTTAGACATGCCCTTGCAGGCTTCCGTGACGAAGGTCACACCTTCGTACCTCAACATGCCACGACTTTAGGCTCGATTCCGTAGATGCCGTTGGTGCAGAGCACGGATGCCTTCTTCAACGCGGGAGTGGAACCGGTGGAAACGGTCAGCTGCAGCACGTTGTTGGCAGCATCATAGGTGGCAGCGGTGACACCATCAAGCACGTCGGTGGCGTTCTCGGCGATGAGAGCACCGTACTTGGCAGTAGCGTCGCCCTTGCCCTCGTACTCGACAACCTTGTAGTTGTTGCCGGTGGAGCCAACCTTCTCCAAGGTCACGGGCATCAGGCCGAACACGCCGCTCAAAGCGTCGTACTCCAAAGGCTCAACGTCGAGGTGCAGCATGTAGTATTCTACATCCTGGTAGGCGACGTTCACCACGAGACTGGCCTTGTCGGTTGCGCCCGGATGGTCGTTTCCGCTGGGATAGATGGTCACGGGGATACCGGCAAGGGTATCAGTACCGTCGTTCAGACCGTACAGGTTGTTCTGAAGGTCGATGAGGTACATGTCGAACACCTCGTTGGCGTTGGCCAGGATCTGCGCACGCAGATAGTGACGGAAGCTGTCGAGGGTGAGCGCATCGGTGCGGGGACTCATGCCGCTGTAGGCATTGGGGCCGTAGCCCGTCTGGCTGAACTGCGCCTCGCCACCGCTGGGCTCCCAGTTGATGATGGGAGGAAAGCCGTAGGCGCGGTTGGGCAGGTCGGCATGACAGGCTGCACGCAGTGCCTCAAGATTTGCGTAGCTCAACTTGGTGCCGTGCTTGACAAGCAGCAAAGCCTTGACCTTGTCGTAATTGATTTCGCAGTTAGACTGGCCCGAGAAGAACGAGCCACTCTTACAATTCCTAATTCTTGACATATTCTCTTATGCAGTTTTGATTGTTAACCTTAATTTCGAGGCTGCGCACGTCGATAGCGTCTATCGGCTCGCTCACCTCCTGACCGCTGGGCGTCATCGCCCCGTAACGGCCATAGTCGAAGTTCTTAGACATCGTATGCGGGACGTATTCAAGCCCGCCATAGTTCCACTCGAAGCGACGGTCGCGCAAAAGCACTTCTATCAGCTTCTCGTAGATGGGCAACAGGACGCGCTTGAACGACGTCTCCATACGCTTCTCATTAGACCACTCCTTCCTCGACGAGCACGCGATGATGAGGTTGATTTTCGTGCGGTACTGGTAGTCGCCGCTGTCCACCGTCTGCACATTGGGCGTCTGCAAGGCGATCAGCGGGAACTTGAGCGGCATATTGCTGCCCACACCCCTTGACCGCACGTCGAGAACGTCCTTGATGTACTGAGCCGAGCCGAAGACATAGTTGATATCGATGTCCGCATCGGCCACGGTGGAGCCATCCTCCTTGGTCTTGATGATGGTAACGGCATGGCCCACGGCCTCTACCACGCTGGCGAAAATATCCTCAATCTGGTCCATCGTCAAATATTGAACTGGTTAATGGGAGTTACCATGTTGACGTGATAGAACACCTCATAATTGCTCGTCTCGGCCCACTTCACGAAGCGGCGGTTGATGTCCACCATGTGGTTCCATACCGACACCATGCGCTGACGGGGCGACTGGTTGTCGTTCGCCGACTTGATACGCATCAAGCCCGTCACGGTCATCGTCTGGTTCACGTCGCCCACCATCTTGAAATAGACGTAATGGGCAAACGACTCACGCAGCTTAGAACACAGCAGCTCGGCGGCATCGTTGACATAGGGTTCCACGGTCTCACCTTCCTGTGCCTCCGCAACAGCATTTTCATAGGCTTCTACGGCGGCGAGATGGTCAGTGATCACGTTGGCCACACCGTCTCCGACCATCTTGGACAGGTATTCGCCCTGGTAGTGTTCAATGTAGCCGGTAATGGCCTCCTGAACAGCAGCGGCGTTGTTGTTCAAGTCGTCGGTGTTCCGCGCGTTCTCGATAGCCAGCGGACCCGAGTAGAAATATGAGCAATCAATGAGGTTCATCTAATCACTTCTTTTTGGTCGTCTTTTTTTGGGGAGCCTTCGTGTCGGCAGGCGCCTCGGTAACTTCCTTGGCGTCCTCTACTGGGGCTTCCTTGACATCTTCCTTCGGAGCCTCCTTGGTGTCATCGGTAACTTCCTTGGCGTCCTCTACGGGCGTCTCGGGAGCTTCCTCGGACAGTTCCTTAGTCTCTTCCTCCTCGGGTTTTTCCTCCTCACCGGTAACAGGCACCTCTGGAACTTCGGGTGCTACTTCCTGCTCGGGAACCTCGGGGACTTCGGGGACAATAGGAGCCTCAGGAACTTCGGGGCAATTCTTCTGAACGTCATCCGCAAGAGGGGTTACTTTGAGTTCACCCCTCGCGATGCGGATGCGGTTCTCTTGAAGCACCTTGCCTACTGAACGGCCTTCAATGATATACTTCATGTTAGGATACCGTTACGACGCAGACGTCGGTGTACGTGTTCGTGCCGTCGCTGATGCTGGCGGTGATAATGGCCGTGCCTGCGGACTTACCGGTCACAACGCCGTTGGCAACAGTGGCCTTGGTGCTGTCGCTCGAGGTCCAGGTGATGGACGTGCCGAGAGGCTTAACCTGATAGCTCAGTTCCACGGTGTCGCTGCCGCTGGTGTGGCCAACGGTGGCGGTGGGCTGAACGTAGATAGCATAGTCGGTCGGCTTGGTGATGGCAGCCTTGAGGGTCTCGAGGTCGCCATAAGCGAATGCCCAAGGATTGTAGATCGGGAAGATGATCTCTTCCTGTGCGATGAGCACTACCTGGTTGGTCAGCTTGGTCTCAACGTCCTCTGCCCACTCAAGGGTCAGGTTGGTGTAGTCCACGAGGGCTGCAGCCAAGGGACGGAAGTCACCCAAGAGGTACTTGCCGACGGGAATGCCGTCGTACTCGATGATGGGACGGCCAGCGATGTACTTCACACCACCCCTGGTCTCAATGAGGTCAAGGTTGCGACCGAGCGTGTCCTTCTCACTGTCAATGATGTTGACGGTGATGGGGTTCAGCACGATTGCGGTGGGATAGTACTGGGCATACGACATCACGGCAAACGCGGTCTTGATGACGTCACGGCTGTTGGGCTCGTCGATGCTCTGGAAACCGCCGTTGTTGACGGTGAAGGTCATCGAGGACACACCAGTCTCGGTGCCGCTCAAGGTCAGACCCGAGATGAGGATCTGGCGGTCGTTCATCTTGATGACGTCGTGGGTGGCGTTCAGGCCCGTGTTGACAACCGCGTTGGCGAAGGTGATCTTCATGCCGTCGAGGATGTCAGGCTGCGGGTTGGCGAACTCAACCACAATGCCCTGCTGGGCCTCGCTGTTCACGGTGCTCAATGCACTGACGGAATAAACACTGCCAGCGCTGCCGGACACGATGGTGTCGGTGATGATGCTCTCAACGCTCTTGCAGCCGCTCTTCTTGGTGATACCCTCAAGGTTCTCACCGTTGCCGTCACCGAAGAGGATGTTCCAGTCCTCAGCCATATAGACTGCCTCGGGCAGCATGGCAACGATGTAAGACTGGATGTAGGCGCGGCTCTTGAGCATGCGCTTACTGATGGGCAGGTAGGTACCCAGGCGCTTAACGCTAACGTTCTGCTCCTTAATCTTGATGTGCGACTCGCTCAGGCGGCCGTTCTCAGTGGCGTAGCGTGCGTTGCGGTCCATGCTCTCAATCTCGGTGTACGCGAGGTTGGGGAACGCGGGATCACCGGTCAGGCTGGTCAGCAGGTCACGCATGTGCAGACGCTTGGGAGCGTACTTGTTGGCGACGACACCGAGCTGGTCGGTGATAAGGTGGGTACCGGTGTAGTCGTTGGTCATGCTGACAGTTACAAGGTCCTTCAACGAGAAACCGCCGAAGGCACCGGACTTGCGGGAATGGCCCTCGCAGAAATCACGGAACTTCTCACTGTCGTACATCTCACCGATCTTCTCGGTGAAACGGTTCATGGCATCAACGGCAGCAGGGCCTTTCTCCTTGGCCTTCTCGATGGTCTCCATCGCCTTCTTGAGCATGTCGCGAAGGTCGTTGTTGTCCTTGACAAGCTGTTCGAACTTCTCGGCATCGTAGCCTTTCAACTTTTCGTTGATGGCATCAAACTGGGACTTCATGGACTCGGGAGTGATGGCCCCCTCCATAGCCTTGTTCACCACGTCACACATGGCGGTAAGGATGTTCTCCATGAAGCTCTTCTGCTCGGCGTCCTTGATGTTGTCAAGGTTGTAGCCGAAATCTTTGATATTAACCTTCTTCATTGAAACAAAAATTAAATGGTTAGTGTTGGTCGATCACTTCGTTGAGGCCCTTGAAGAAAGTGCTGCCAGCGGCTTTCTCTTCCTTCACACCTTCGCCCTCGACACGAGTGTCGTCTGACGGCTCGTCCTCGGACTTCTCCTTGATGTCGGAAGCGGACTTCTCAAGTACAGTCGATTTGTAAACTCTGGAATAGCAGTGCGGGCAATAGGCGTACTCGGCGATGTCGGTGATGGATTTCTTCACCATCTCCTCGTCAATCTTGCCGTCACACTTGCTCAATACGGGTTCGAGGATGGCAAGCACAGCAGCACGGATTTCGGGCTTCAGTTTGCTCATCTCCTCGCGGACGATGCCTTCACGCAGCCACGACAGGTAGTAATTGGCGCAATCCAATACCTGCTGCTCGAAAGTGTGAATTTCGGCCTCGTCCCACACAAACTCCTGCCCGCAATGGGGACAGGTAACTACTACCGCGCCCTCGAGCGCCTTGTTAAGCATGTCAAGTCTCATTTCGTATTCCTTTAGGCGAGCATCCGAGTACCTCATCTTGAGGGCCTCGCGGATGAACTCGATGTTCTTCCTTACGTCGCCGGGGTTGTCGTTCTTGATGCCAACAAGGAACGTCTGGGGGTTGCTGCCCCACGAGGTCAGCGTGCTGTACTCCCACATCTTCCACTCAAGCACCTTGCGCTTGTCCTTCTCGTCACGCTTGATGGCCTGCACACCGATGGAATGTTCCAAGGTGCGGCCAGCTGCGGCATACAGCTTGTAGTCCTCAAGGGTGT
>JAEEGF012289490.1_pt1 | contig 10730 bp, 8 predicted proteins | sample 9134171 | NCBI WGS metagenome assembly JAEEGF01 (sample SAMN16246542, study PRJNA631951) | gut metagenome | biome: gut microbiome; feature: rumen; material: AP-attached | host: Bos | place: Iran: Karaj | collected 2018-10 | reverse complement strand
ATCTTCTCTATTTATTTATTTCGGAAGATCCCTGCTTTCGCAGGGATCTTTCCGTTAAAAAGGTACGGGATCTCTCCCGTACCTGATCATATTGTTTTGATTTTCAAATCAGTATGCTATGCCCTGAGCCTTCATTGCTTCGGCAACTTTAAGGAAGCCGGCGATGTTTGCGCCGGCAACGAGATTGCCCTTCATACCGTATTCTTCCGCGGCTTTGGCGGCATTGCGGTAAATGTTTATCATAATGCCGTGAAGTCTCTCGTCTACTTCTTCTGAAGTCCATGAAAGCCTGAGAGAGTTCTGGCTCATTTCAAGACCGGAAGTTGCGACACCGCCGGCGTTCGCTGCCTTTGCAGGTCCGAAAAGAACTCCGTGAGACTGGAGATATGCGACCGCATCGGGAGTAGAAGGCATGTTTGCGCCTTCAGCTACCGCCGTAACGCCGTTGGCTACGAGAGCCTGAGCGTCCTCAAGGTGAAGCTCGTTTTGTGTAGCGCACGGAAGAGCGATATCACACTTGATGTTCCAGATGCCTCTGCCTTCGGTATATACCGCGGAGGGAACGCGTTTTGCATATTCCGAAATACGTCCGCGCTCGACCTCTTTTATCTGTTTTACAACGGCAAGATCCATTCCGTTTTTATCGTATACAAAACCGTTTGAGTCGGACATTGCAACTACTTTCGCGCCAAGCTGCGTAGCTTTCTGAGCCGCATAAATGGCAACGTTGCCGGATCCGGAAATGACCACGGTCTTATCTTTGAAGGAATCGTTATTATGTTCAAGCATTTCTTTTGTGAAATAGCAAAGTCCGTAACCTGTTGCTTCGGGACGGATAAGAGAACCGCCGTATGAAAGTCCTTTACCGGTAAGAACACCTGTAAATTCGTTGCGGAGACGTTTATACTGACCGAACATGAAGCCTATCTCTCTTGCTCCAACGCCGATATCGCCCGCGGGAACGTCTGTGTCTGCGCCGATATGTTTTGAAAGCTCGGTCATAAAGCTCTGGCAGAAGCGCATGATCTCTCCGTCAGATTTGCCTTTGGGGTCAAAGTCGCTGCCGCCTTTGCCGCCGCCCATGGGAAGGGACGTAAGGCTGTTTTTGAATATCTGTTCAAAGCCGAGGAATTTTATTACGGAAAGGTTTACGGAAGGATGAAGTCTCAAACCGCCCTTGTAAGGACCGATAGCGGAGTTGAACTGAACGCGGAAGCCTCTGTTTACACGGACTTTTCCGCTGTCGTCGACCCACGAAACACGGAAAATGATCGTGCGCTCAGGCTCGACTATTCTGTCAAACACGCCTGCATCGATAAGATCCGGACGTTTGTCTGCAACGGGAACGAGGCTTTCGAAAACTTCTCCCACAGCCTGAAGAAATTCGGGCTCATTAGGATTTTTCCTGCAAACATCTTCGTAAAGATCAGAAAGATACTTGTTATTGATTTGCATTGGAACTTTCCTCCTGTTTATTATAAGACTAAAATATGCCTGAAATTTTAATATACCGCATATTATACATAAAAAACGAATATTTTTCAAGAGGTCTTTTGTAAAAAAAATGTGATTTTTCAATAGAAGCGGCCGATATATTCCTCCGAGCATTCCGCAGCGATAACGCGGTCAACATTTGAGTTGCAAAAAACATAACCGCGCCATTTTTCGGCGGCAAAAGACTCCGCCCAGTCGCGTATATATTTTATCTCCGCAATGGAACGCACCCTGCCGTCCTTTGAAACAAGCAGAAAATCGGTCCTCGTTTTTATCATATCCGGAAAACACACGTAAATGTCAAAAAGCGTAAAATCAACGATCTTGCCGCGTTCGTAGTAAACATTGCAGATGCTTTCAAATATCTCTTCGCGTATTTTATCGATATTCCCGGATATTCTATCTATGAAAGATCTCATATACGCGTAATCTTCGACGGTCCCGGTCGATTTTCCCGTTTTTTCGAGCGAGAATTCGGCGACCCTCTTCGGGAGCTTTCTTGTTTCTATCTTTTTTATCATTCCGCCGAGAGTGAGCAGATTGTTCTGTTCCTCAAACGGGATCTTATCAACGGTATCGAAATTTTCGATGTTTGAATCGGAATATTTGAGAAAATCTGCCGGATCGTTAAGAAGTCCCACATTTGCCATGCCGAGAACGACATCACGAAGAGAAGACTCTGTAGCAAGAACTTTCTGATGTCTGTACATATAAACGTAAAGAATGCCTCTGTTGAAAATAAGCTCTTCTATCGTAGTAAGCGCATCGCTGTCTGCGGCAAGGACGTAATCTTTTTTGCCGTTTTCCTCTCTTTCGGCGATCATTATTTTCATAAGGAATCTGTCAACGCCGTAAGTCATCGCGATACCTGCGGTATAACTGTCCCTTTGCGTATAGTCGAGCTTATCGGCGTCAAACTCACCGTTCAAAACAGATGTTAGAAATGTCTGTCCGTTGCCGTCAGCGTCGTAATTTTTTTTGCCGACAACTATATTTGCGGCTCGTATAAGAACATCCGTATGCTTTTCCTTATCGGGAAAATCGACATAGTCGAAGAAAAACTCGGAAAACGCCGCCGACGTTATGATCAGATACGACATAAATTCATGAGGAGCGCATTTTATGCATTTTTCATTCATTAATTCCGTAAATTCGGGAACCGACGCATAGACCCGTTCTGAAAGATGTGAATAAAAACAGTGTCCCACATCGTGAAGGATCGCCGCAAGGCGGACAGTATTTACGTCAAACTCGGAAACGGCATATATTTTGCTGCGTTTTTTAAGCTGCTCCGCCATTCTTCCTGCGATCGCGCAGGTTCCCAGAGAATGTTCGAAGCGGCTGTGTCTTGCCGCGGTATAAGTAAGGTCCGCCATGCCGAGCTGATGTATGCCGCGAAGACGCTGAACGACGGGAGAGTCGATTATCTGGACCTCCCATGCCGAATAAAAAACCGAACCCCATATCGGGTCGTGTATGAATTTGCCGTCGTTTTTTTCGGGTACATATCCGTCAAGAAGTCCCCCGACAAACGAATTTATTTTTTCTTCAAGTCTGTTCATGCAGCCGCCTCCGCAAATCGGATAATTCATATATACTTTATCATAAAACAGTCAAAAAATCAAGTGTAAAAGTCCGATTACGGCAAAATCAAATGCGATATGGATAAATTATACAATAATTTTTATTTCATAACCGCTGAATTTTACATATTTTGCTATTGAAATTATCATAATAATATGTTATATTATTATATATCCGGCTGTAAATTTTTTTTATCAGGAGATATGACCATGAAAAAGAAAGCTCTTATAGTCTGGGGCGGCTGGGACGGTCACGAGCCCGACAAGGTTGCCCACAGATTCGGCAAAATACTTGAAGGAGAAAATTTTGACGTTGAGATTTCCGACACAATGACTTCATACGAAGACAGGGAAAAGCTCAAAAGTCTCGATCTGATCGTTCCTATCGTTACAGGAGGAAAGATAACGGGAGAACAGATGTCGTCTGTATCGGATGCGATCGCCTCCGGCGTGGGCATGGCAGGATGTCACGGCGGCATGTGCGACTCGTTCCGCGACTGCGTTGACTGGCAGTTCATGACCGGCGCACAGTGGGTATCCCATCCGGGCGGACAGGTCGATTACACCGTAAACATAAAAAAGAACTCATCAAGTCCGATAGTTTTCGGTATCGATGATTTCAAAGTAACGAGCGAACAGTATTATATCCATATCGACCCGTGCATAAATGTGCTCGCGACAACAAGATTCCCCGTTGCAAACTGGTATCACGCAACAAACGGTTTTGTAGACGTTCCCGTTGTTTTCACAAAAATGTGGGGTATGGGAAGAATTTTCTACAGCTCTCTCGGTCATCACGACGACATTTTCGATATTCCCGAAGCTCAGGAGATCCAGAGACGCGGAATGCTCTGGGCAGCAGAAGGAAAATCCGTTGCGGGAGACTACACAAAATATTCAAGCACCGCCAAAATGTTCTGATAACCAAAATGTTCTGATAATACAAAAGGAGAATAAAAATGGATAAAGTAAAAATAGGCGTTATAGGCTGCGGAAACATCAGCCCGATCTATCTTACAAACCTCACACAGGTATTCAAAAACGTTGAAGTAAAATATGTAGCGGACAGAATTCACGAACGCGCAGTAAAACGCTCTGAAGAATACGGACCGAAAGCAGTTTCAGTAGCGGAACTTCTTGCAGATCCCGAAATAGAGATCGTTCTCAATATCACAAACCCCGATCAGCATACCATAGTAAACCGTCAGATCCTTGCCGCAGGCAAGAGCGCACACAGCGAAAAACCGTTCAACGGTTTTCTTGACGACGCAAAGGAACTTATAGACATCGCAAACAGCAAAGGACTGAGAATAGGCGGAGCTCCCGATACGTTCCTCGGCGCCGGCATTCAGACATGCCGCAAGCTTATAGATGACGGATATATCGGCGAACCTGTAGCGGGCAACGCATTCCTTCTTTGCCACGGACACGAAAGCTGGCATCCGGATCCGGAATTCTATTACAAAAAATGCGCAGGTCCGATGTTCGATATGGGACCCTATTACATTACCGCCCTTATTTCGCTTCTCGGACCGGTAAAGAGAACAGTAGGCTTTACCAAGAGAACTTTCCCCACAAGAAAGATCACGAGCGCTCCGAAATACGGAACGATAATAGATGTTGAAGTTCCCACTCATGTAGCGGGCACTATGGAATTTGCAAACGGCGCAACGGTGCAGCTCACAACTTCCTTTGACGTATGGGGCGCAAAGAGTCTGCCGTGCATAGAAATATACGGAACAGAAGGAACTATCGTTGTCCCCGACCCGAACGGCTTCGGCGGTCCGGTATATCTGAAGAGATTCAATACAGATTTTAAGGAAATGCCTCTGACGCATTGCTATTCCGAAAACAGCCGCGGTCTTGCCGTTGCGGATCTCGCATCTGCAATAAGACACGGAAGAAAACACAGAGCGAACGAACAGCTTTGCTATCATGCGCTTGAAGTAATGCATTCGTTCGAAATGAGTTCCGATTCAGGAAGAGTATACGAGCTTAAATCCACATGCGAACGGCCCGCTCCGATGAAGCAGGTTCTCGAAAAAGGTGAAATAGACTGATTTTTACGGGCAGATCGCAAAACATACGGTCTGCCCTGCCGTTTTTTCCATTTTCAGGAGGGATTTTCATGAAAAAGCTCAAAACATCGCTTATTCTGCTTATTGCTTTCCTTTTTCTCGCGTCATGCTCTCAGGCGGCAGCCGAAGAGATCGTGCCGGAATACGATCCTGCCGTAGATACGGAAAATATCGATCTTATGGGATATGAATACACGATCGCGGCTGAAACGCACGGCGGCGGAGAATATCAGCTTTCGCCGGAACCCGGCGCGAACGACAGAGGAGACAAACTGCTTCAGAGATATAAAGATACCGAAAAAAAGTTCAACATAACGCTCAATATTCAGAACGGAAGCAGTCTCTCGACGTTTGTTACGCAATATGCCGCGGGAATGAAATACGCAGATCTTATGGTTTCAAAAATTGCCGATGTTTTTAACGGCAAATATGTTCAGAACGGCTATTTTATGGCGTTTTCGGATATGGATATCGATCTTTCGTCCGGTCTTTACGGCACACCGGGAACACTTGAAGCGGGAAGCTTCGGCAACAAATATTATTCGATAGTTGCTTATTACTGGGGCGTTCCCACTCCGTATACGATGCCTGCGATGTGGTTCAACCCCAGAGTAATTTCGGAATATCAGCAGACGTCGCCGCACGAGCTGAATGAACAGGGTTCGTGGACGTGGTCAACACTCGAAAGCATGTGCGAGGCGATAAGAGACGTTTCAAGCCCCGAACCGGATCAGAGAACATACGCGCTGGCATATACAAGCGAGCCGTATCTTGAGTTTGCCGCGCTTTTTTCAAACGGCGCGAGAGCGGTAACAAAAAATGCCGACGGAAAGCTTGAATATACCCTCAACAGCCGTGAAGCGATAGAAGCCATGGACTTTGTTCAGTCTCTCGCTTCAAGAGATCTCATATGCGACGGCGGAGACAGACAGAACATTACGCCGTTTGTTGAAAACAGACGCGCGTTTTTCCTCGAATTTACGCACCTCGGTCTGAGTTCAGAGGGTTCAAACAACCTTGCGTATCAGATGCAGGACGCTTATGAATGGATATATTTCCCGACAGGTCCGAGCGGAGATCCGAAATCAATGCAGAGAAGCGCATATTCGTATCATTCAAGAATATTCTACGCTCCGATAAACTCCGACGCCGAGATCCATTCGATCCTGCTGCCGTATCTTTTGCAGCCGCTTCCGGGCGAAACTTCAGACAACTGGCAGGACAGTTTGAGAAGAAACAATTTTTATACTGAAGAATCGTTTGAATATTTCCGTATAATACGTGACGAGGCATTCTTTGATTACACTCCGTTTATTCCGTTTTCGGATATGCAGGGTCAGCTTCTGCGCATAACGAGAGGCAATCTCTCTGCGGCGGAATCTTTCTCGTCGATAGCGCAGCAGTATCAGTCTTCTCTTGATGATCTTTACAATAAATATCTTGATTGACAACAGTTGATTTTATTACACTGTCATATGATCTGAGGGCTTTGATTTTACATTTTTTCTTATCAATGGGGGCAACGAGAAATGAAAAAATTCAGAATTACAGCTTTGTTTATTGCATGTCTTATTGTTTTTTCTGCATGTTCCGGCGCAGCAAGCGAGGTGGTTCCGGAATACGATAATTCCGCGGATGATACCGAGGCGGATCTTCTCGGATACGAATTCAGGATGGCGGCAATGACGCACGGAGGTCTTTATCCGCTGAACCCCACATCCGGTGAGTCGTCAAGAGGAGATAAACTCCTTGCGAGATACCGTGAGACCGAAGAAAAATTCAATGTTAAAATCAGCCTGATGAACGAGAGCGACCTTTCAAGGTTTATGACTCTTTATGCGGCAGACATGAAATACGCAGATCTGATGTTTAACATGGTTAACACGCTTTTCACAGGCAGATACATACAAAACGGATATTTCATTCCGTTTTCGGATATGGATATCGATTTGCAGTCAGGTCTTTACGGCACTCCGCAATCGCTTGAAGCCGGATACTTCAACGGCGGTTATTATTCCATAGTTGCATACTACTGGGGTTTTCCCTCTGCAGACACGATGCCTGCAATGTGGTATAATCCGAGAGTGATCGCGGAATATCGTCAGACAGACCCTCACGAGCTTGAAGAACAGGGCGAATGGACATGGGACACGCTTAAAAAGATGTGTGAGGATATTCATGATACTTCAGACCCTGATCCGGAAATGCATACTTACGCTCTTGCATATACGAGCGAGCCGTATCTTGAATTTGCCGCTCTTTATTCAAACAGCGCGAGAGTCGTTTCAAAAGACGCCGACGGAAAGCTGAAATACACACTGGATTCTCCGAATGCGCTTGAAGCGCTTAATTATGTAAGCCAGCTCAGAGAGCAGAATCTTATCTGCGACGGCGGAGACAGGCAGAATATCAAGCCTTTTATAGAAAACAGACGTGCGTTTTTTGTTGAATACACGCATCTCGGCCTTTCCGATGAAGGCGCAAACAACCTCGCATATCAGATGAGCGAAGCGTATGAATGGATACTTTTCCCGAAAGGACCGAGCTATGTTGAGGGAGACGGAAGAACGTCGTATTCATACTGGTCAAGATTTTTCTATGCACCTCTGAATACCGACCCCGAAGTTCAGTCTATCCTTCTTCCGTTCATGTTCCGTCCGCTTCCCGGAGAAACAGAAGAAACATGGCAGGACGAATTTGAAAGATCGACATTTTTCTCTCCCGAATCATTTGAATCATTCAAAAAACTCAGAGACGACGCCTTCTGCGACTATCTCGGATTTTTAGGTTCGTCATTCACAACGACCTTGCAGCCTAATCTCCTTAAAATGACAAGGGGAACGGCATCTGTTGCGGAAACTATCGACTCGATAGAAGAAAAACTTCAGTCGGCTCTCGACGCTTTTCATAACGACTATCTGCACTGAAAGACGGCTGAAAAACCGGGTTTAAATTAATGGATACTTTAACTTTACTGATAATTTTATGCTCTCTTGCAGCTGCGGCGGCGATAATCACCGCCGTAATATGCCTTATTTCTCTTTTTTCAACAAAAAAGGAGCTTTACGAGGCGAGAAGAGAGATATACAACGCTAAAAAAGAAATATCTTCAGTCAAATCGGAGTCTGTTACGGCGATAAACGACGGAATACGAACAAACAGTTCCGTTATGCAGTCATCGCTTCAGGGTTACGGGAAGCAGGTTTCAGAGCTTTCTTCGCGGCTTGACGCAAGAATGGAGAGTCTTCGCAAATCACAGGATGAACAGCTTGAAACAGTCCGCGCAACGCTTGACAGAAATATACGTCAGATGCAGCAGGATAACGAAAAAAAGCTCGAAGAAATACGCGCTACGGTAGACGAAAAGCTGCAAAAAACTCTGAACGAGCGCGTTGCAGAGTCGTTTAAGCTCGTAGGAACTCAGCTTGAACAGGTCCACAAAAGTCTCGGCGAAATGCAGACTCTTGCATCGGGTGTAGGCGACCTGAAAAAAATACTTTCAAACGTTAAAACGAGAGGCGTTTTCGGCGAAGTTCAGCTTTCAAGAATACTTGAACAGATACTCACTTCAGATCAGTATGCAACAAACTTTGCCACCAAGAAAAACAGCAGAGACGTTGTTGAGTTTGCCGTAAAGCTTCCCGGCAAAAGCGTGAGCGACGGTCCTGTATATCTGCCGATAGACGCGAAATTCCCTCTTGACGTTTACAACGCGCTTCTTGACGCATACGACTCAGGCTCAACAGACAAGATCGAAGAAGCAGGCAAAATTCTCGAAAACACTATTAAAAAGAACGCAAAAGATATACGCGACAAATATATCGATCCGCCCAATACCACGGATTTTGCCGTGATGTTTTTGCCTACGGAAGGACTTTATGCGGAAGTTGTAAGAAGAACAGGACTTATTGAAGCGCTTGCGGCTGACTATTCTGTAAACGTATGCGGTCCCTCTACCGTATCGGCGTTTCTGAACAGTTTGCAGATGGGTTTTCGAACGCTTGCGATAGAAAAAAGGTCGCATGAGGTATGGACTGTTCTCGGCGCAGTCAAAACGGAGTTCGGCAATTTCGGCAGGGTGCTTGAGTCTGTGCAGAAAAAATTCCAGTCTGCAGACAGCGAGCTTGAATCACTTATCGGCACAAGAACGAGAGTAATGATGCGCAAGCTGAAAAGTGTTGAATCGCTTCCGGAAGAATCTGCAAAACAGATATTAGGCACGGAAGACGATGAAACAGAATATGAGACAGAATAATTACACGGAAGAGAATATATGATTTATCTTGACAGCGCCGCAACAACTTCGGTTTTACCGAATGCTGCCCGTGCGGCTTTAGATGCAATGACAAATATGTTTGCAAACCCGTCGTCACTTCATTCCTTCGGATACGAGACGGAAAAAATTCGTGAAAAAGCAAGAGATACCGTTGCATCGGCGGCAGGCGTTAAAAGCGACGAGATCGTTTTCACGTCAGGAGGTTCCGGAGCGGACAATCTTGCGATATTCGGATTTCTGAAAAACAAAAAAAGCGGAAGGATAATCACTTCCGCATATGAGCACCCCGCCGTGCTTGAATGCTTCAAAGCGCTTTCCGCACAGTTTGAAACAGTATATATAAAACCGGAAAACGGGATAATAACCCCCGATCTGCTGAAAAAACATCTTACGCCAGACACTCTTTTTGTAAGCATAATGCATGTTAACAACGAAACGGGGGCGCTGAATCCCGTAAAAGAGCTTGCAAAAACAACGAAGGACTGTTCGGACGCCGTTTTTCATACCGACGCCGTTCAGGGTTTTTTAAAGGAAACGTTTGATTATTCATGCTGCGATATGGCATCGTTTTCAGCACATAAAACAGGCGCGCCAAAAGGTCTCGGCGCACTCTACGTAAAAAAAGACGTCCGCCTCAAACCGCTTATATTTGGCGGAGGACAGGAAAAAGGGCTTTTTTGCGGAACGGAAAACATTCCTGCGATCGCCGGCTGGACCGAAGCCGTAAAAACGCTTTATCCGACAATTTCCGCACGAAACGAATATACAAAAATGCTGAAAAACAAAACGGAAGAAAAGCTTATTTCTCTCGGCGCGGAGATTATTTCGCCGCAGATATCCTCTTCGCATATCATCACAGCAGCGTTTCCCGGATATGTATCTGAAAACATAGTTCATTTTCTTGAAAAAAAGGAAATTTACGTTTCGACCGGATCTGCGTGTTCTTCAAAAAAAGCAAGCGCCACATTTTCCGCTCTCGGTCTTGAAAAATTCTCGAGATCGTCTCTTCGCATTTCGTTTTGCGACGATACAACGCCCGAAGATATCGATATTTTCGCCTCAGCGCTGCAAGAGGCACTAAAAACACTGAAAAGGAAATAATACCCCCATATGAACGAAATAATTCTTTTAAAACTCGGTGAAGTAATTCTTAAAGGGCTTAACCGCAACAGATTTGAAAGCACGCTTGTAAAAAACGTCAAGCGTGCCGTCTGGCCATACGGCAATCCCGCAGTAAGCGATAAACAATCAACGATTTTTGTTGAGGTCGAAGGTCCCTATGCCGATTTTGAAGGCGCA
>JAEEGF010082265.1_pt1 | contig 10730 bp, 3 predicted proteins | sample 9134171 | NCBI WGS metagenome assembly JAEEGF01 (sample SAMN16246542, study PRJNA631951) | gut metagenome | biome: gut microbiome; feature: rumen; material: AP-attached | host: Bos | place: Iran: Karaj | collected 2018-10 | reverse complement strand
GGCCTGCATCTGTTCCATATTGTTGAAGTTGAAGGCGGGGATGGCATAGCCGCCGTCCACAGCCTTGGCGAACATTTTACGGGTGTTCACAAGCCCTAATTCTTTGTAGCTTACCATATTGATGTTGATTTGTTTGTTGATTGATCGTTTTATGATTGGCCGATGGCTTATGGCTGATGACTATGGCTCGCTTCACCCAAGGTGTGAAAACAATGCCTTTGGGTGTGGCGGACCATGGCCATGGGCTATCGGCCATAGTTATTCCCTGCAAAAATAGAAATTACTTTCCAATAATTATCACCAGACACTGACTTTCTTGGAGCAACTGCCATTTTCGGTGCTCAACTTGATGATATACAGGCCTGAAACAAGTCGACTCAAATCGAGGCTCAAGGTCTCGCCTTGCTGTAACTGACCGATCTTTTTGGCCATCATCCGCTCACCGAGCAGGTTGTAAACCTCAACGACAGCTTTGCCTTGCAGGGTCTCGCCGATAACGAGGTCGACCTTCCCGTCGGTGGGGTTGGGGAAGAGGTTGAAATCGACAGGATGCCACTCGGGCGTGGAGTATCCTATGAGGCTGATACGTTTGGCCACGGGCTCCGACGTGCAGCCGCTGTCGGTAGTGGCCCAGAGCGTGGTTTCCATGTCGCCTTCGTGTAGGTTCCAGAGGATGCTGACGACGTCGCCGAAACCATAGAGGGTGCCGGCCTGGCTGGGTTCGAGTGTCCAAGTGACGCTCAAACCTTCTTCGTTTTCAATGGAGTAATGACTGACGGGGTTCTCGTATTTGTTGACGATGCTGTCGCCCGTGATCTCGCCCAGTTCGACTTCGTCCACGAAATGGATCTGCATCGTGCTGGCCATGGTGCCGTTGCCGTTGGCGGTGAGTGTCAGCGCGATGCCACCATTGGCAATGTCTTGACTTCCTGGATAATAAAGGGTGTTGACGACGGTGTCGTTCCCGAAATAGCCGTCACCCTCGGTGGTCCAGAGGATGGCGTCGCAGTCGTAGGCGTAGGCGTCGAGGGCGACAACGGAAACTTCATCGCAAGCGATGATATCGTCGCCGGCATAGGCAATGGCGGTGTGTGTCGGTGGGAAACACAGGTCGTCGATTTTGGCTTGTACGCTATTGCCGTCATGGATCTCGTAACAGAAGTATAGGTCCTGCGAGAAGCCGTTATAGTCGATCTCTCCATATTGCCATTCATCGGACGAGAGATACCAACTGCTGTGTAGGGCAATCCATATTACTTCGTCATTATCCGTTTTGTATTGGAAAGAGATCTTGCATGGATGTCCTATAGGGTCACCATTCCATGTAGCTCTCAGAACGGATGGTCCTCCAATGCTGGATTCAGAGATGTAACACCTTAATCCTTCGTATGCGTCCTCGTAGCAATACGTCCATGGGTTCGGGTTGCTTGTAATCCAGGTTAATAATGGATTGAGGACGTCGGACTCGAAATTCTCGAAGATGCCGCCATATTGCACGATGGTGTCGAGTTCGACAAATTGTTCCATGTGTTGCACTGCAAGATGCGATTGCAGCCAGGCACCGCTGATGGCGTTCGGGGTCGCGTTGAGTGAGAAAGTGAGGGGGAGGCTTTCTTTGGGCGCCAAGCTCTCCAACTGAAGACGCGGGTTCTCTACCTCGACAAATGGTGCCTTGATGTCAAGGCTGGCGTTCATCGGCTTGGTGGTCGAATGGCCTTTGTTCGTCATGGTAAAAGTGATCTTCGACCTGCCTTCGGTGGCGATGTGGGTCGAAGGCTCGCCGTCGGCTGTCATCGGGTGGTACTCGGGCTCGATGCGCAGAACGGGTGCGTTTGCCGTTACCGTCAACACGTCATGATGCGTGCTCTGTCCTTCGTTGAACTGCACATTGAAGCGGATCCGGGTCTGGTCGGGTACATCCGGCAGGAGTCGGATGCGGAAGGCATCGTGCAGGGTGAGCTCGGCGTCGGCCTCGATCCGACTATAGGCTGCCGTGCCTTGCAGGATCTCGACGTAGGGCGACTCGCAAAGCAGCCGTACAGTGCCGCCAGGCGAGGTGGCAAGCCCTGCATTGTCCAAATCGAGGTCGATGGCGGCGGTCTCGTCATAGTCGAGTTGCCCGTTGCCGTCGTGGTCGTTGATGCCGAAGGATTTCACGTAGACATAAGGCTCCTGGGCTGCGATGACGGTGACGGTCTGCTCGAAACGGAAACGGTTCTGCTTGGTGGCGGTGAGCAAAAACTGCTCGCCGACGGCCATCTGGGGAAGGGTGAGGCTCTGCGGCAGCCCTGTGGCGATAGCGGCTTGCAGGATCTCGCCGTTGCTTGATAGACACACCAAAGCTCCCTCCTCAGCTGTGAAGGAGTATTGCCATTGGTTGTCGGCATGATAGAGCGGGGCCTTGATATGGAGGTCTTGCGGCACCTCGGTATAGAGGTTGAGGTAGGCGTCGCCAAGGTAATGGAACACGTTGTGGGTCTCGGTGATGCGGTCGGGCCACCAGTCGGCCATAAAGGCGCCTTGGGTGAGGAAGAGCTTGCCTGCCACCAAGGCGTAGGAGGGCCTGACGAAAGCAGGCTCGCTGCTACTCGCAAGGGTGGGCATGAACTCGGGCCAGATGTAGTCGAGGATGCCCCAGGTGATGCGGTCGTTGAAGTGGGAACGCGTGACGGTGGTGGCGCCGATGCCGCCCAAAGCGCCGACGGGGGTGTTGCAGAACTCCGTGATGACGGAGCGGCCCATCCAGCCGTCATAGTGGAGGGAGTAGGAGAGCTCGTAGTTGGCGGCGTCGCAGCCTATCGAGAGGATGAAGGTGGGAGTGGCGTTCTGGAGTGCATGGATGTCGTAGTGGTGAAAAAACGGGCAGCACCAGTAGTCGGTGGCCGAGTGGTCGCGGTAGAGGGTCAGGAAGGTCTCCTCGTTGATGGCGTCGAATAACAGCTCGGTGTTTTCTTTGGTGACCCAATGGTCGAGCCCGCTGGGGTCACCGGCGATGTAGTTCTCGCCGTTGGGGCCGAAATAGTCGACGACGGTCTCAGTGAATTGCCCTGTCGACCAAACCGTGTCGGGGCGCGGGAGCTCATCGTCGTACATCATGTAAAGGTTGGTAGGATGTCTGCCGAGTTTGGTGCGGTAGAAGCCGTCGACGAGCTGCGAGGTGAGCAGGAACCATTTGTTCGCCTCATGGCCTGCCGTGATGATAGGGTGGTCGTAAAAGTGTGGGTCGACAGTCGGGTGGGTCTCATAGTCGATGAGCTTCTGGACTTGCATGCGATACTCATCATAGGTGAAGGCCGACAGCCTGCTGATGGCCATGTCGGGGATGCTGTCGTCGTTCATGTCGACGTATGGGTTGTCGGAGTGGTAGTTGAAGTCCATGATGGTGCCGTTCTCGTAGTCGTATTTGAGGAAGAGGAGCGGGAACCCGGGGATGCCGTAATAGCCTCCACCGTAGGTCATGGGCCAGTTGGAGACCAGGGTGTCGGTCATGCCGCCGAAGATCATCACTGCTGCAGGAGGGATGACCCAGTTGTCGTAGGCATTATGGATATAGGCTTTGATGGCTTCGGGGTAGTTGCCACCGCATTCCGTGGGGGTGACCACCTTGGTGAGCACACCCTGTCGGTTGCGGAAACGGCGCAAGGTGTCGGCCCAGGCCAGGATGCTGTCGTCGTCGGGGGCGATGATGAGGTACTCGCAGCCGATGTCGATTTTGTCCTCGGCGATGTTGATGAGGTCGTAGTAGTCTGCCTCAGGCAGCATGTCGCTGTTGATGACCAGGTCGCGAAGCAGACGATCCCAGTCGGGGTTGCGGTAGCGGGGCTCGCCGAACCGCCCGATGCCGCCCTCGAAACGCACTTCGATGTCGATGTCGTAGATGACCTCCAAGGTCTTGCGCACGGGGTTGTAGCGGAAGGGCGTCACGTTGAGCAGAACCACGTCCAAACCACGTATCTCGGTGCTTTGGGCGATGCCCACGTTATGGCTCGGGAAGTCGGCGTCTTTGCCGAAGACACTCATGTCCTTGCGCACTACAGGTGCTCCAGGGGCGTCGTTCATCTGCAGCTCCGCCACGGGCAGCAGGTCGATGTCCTCAATCACCATCGAGGCTTTCTCGTTCACCTCTACACTGACCTTCGCGCCTTGCGGCACGGCGATGTAATAGTTCTCGAAGGGTAGGCTAGGCATCCCCTCGGCGATGGAGCCGAAGCTGCCTTTTAGTATGATTTCCTGTCCTTTGACCCCACCATTTTCGACATCGGCGATGCCGATCTCCGAGAGGGAATAATGTAGTGCGAGTCCTGTCGCAGAACTGCTTTCAATGCTGATGCCTTGTGGCGCATCGGTGCGGAAACGATAGGTCTCCTGTGCGCTGACTATGCTGAAGGATAATATGAATGCGAAGAGGACGAAAAGGCGTTTCATGGCGCGAAAAGTTTGTTTCAGGCAACAAATGTACAAAATTCAAAAAAAGTGTCAAGTGTTTTGACACATTTTTTTCAATGCTACTGCAATTTTTTATTTGACACTTGCTTTTTGTATCCAACAACCTTCGTAATTACAGAGCTTGATGGTGTAAATGCCTGGTGCGAAATGCTGTAGGTCTATAGCAATGATTTGGCCTTTGGCCAGGTTCTGGAAGGTCTTTTCCGTCATCCGTGTGCCTAGCACATTATACACTTCGACAACCGACTTGCCGTGAAGGTCTTGATCGAAGATGATGTTGACATTGCTATCGGTAGGGTTGGGGTAAAGAGTGAAAACTGAGGTGGTCTTGATTCTGTTTTCGTCCTCGTCTCTTCTAATGACACCCTGAGGACCACCGTTTGGAATGACGGGAACCTCAAACTCGTAACGGAAGTGGTTCTGTTTGGTGGCTGTGATGGTAAACTGGTCGCCCTCTTCCAAGTGAGGCATAGTGAAGGCGTGTGACTGTCCGTTGCTTCTGTTAACACCGATAATCATGCCATCTCTTGACAAACAGACTATGGCACCTTCTTCTGCCGTCACCATGTATTCATTTACGTCTGCAGTGCAATATGGTTCGTGCTCGATTTGTATGGGTTGAGGCACCTCGGTGAAAAGGTTAAGATAGGTCTCTCCCGTGTAGCCGAAAAGGTTCATGGTGGAAAAGTCGACATCAGGCCACCAGTTGGGCAAGAAGACATGATAGGCGAAGTAATGTTTCGCCTCAGATAGCACATAGGAAGGCCTGACGAATTCAGGTGGCGTGTCGCTACCCATATCGGGAAGGAAATCGGGCCAGATGCAATCGTATATTCCCCAGGCAAGTATGTCGTTGAAATAGGAATGGGTGAGACTGCTTGAACCAATGCCACCCACGGCACCACTGTTCTCTTTGAGGCAGAAGACATCAATGAGACATCGTGTCCAATTGTTAAAAAGCAAGGTGCTGCAACTAATGGAGAGGACGAAGGTGGGAGGACCGTACAATTCCGTGTTGATGTGATGGGATGTAAAAGTTGGACACCACCATGAATCCATGTTGGAGTGGCCACGATATAAGGTCAAAAAAGATCCTTCGTTGAGCGCGTTTTTCAAAGGTGTCGGGTCATTCTTGTCTCTCCAATCATGCAGTTCGCCGATGGACTGGGGGATGTAGTTTTGCCCATTGGGGCCAAAATAGTCCATTAGAACGGAGGTGTTGAAACCCGTTGACCAAATGGAATCGGGGATGGATCCCGAGTTGACCATGTAAAGGTCGGTGGGGCGCTTGCCGAGTTTGTCGCGATAGAAACCATCGATGCTCTGTGAGCTGATCATGAACCATTTGTTTTCTTCATGTCCTGAGGAGATGATGGGACGGTCATAATAGGCAGCATCAGTGGGAGGGTTGCTTTCATATCGTATGGTCTTCTCGACGAAGATACGATATTCGTCTAAGTCTCTCGCAGTCACCCGACTGATGGTAATGTCTGCTAAGCTGTCGTGGTTCATGTCACAATAGGGGTAATCGGTGGGATAAGGCTGCGCTTGATGCGGGGGGTCTGGGATTGTAGTTTCAAAACAAGGCTCGATGCTGATATTGGTGCCGTAGTAGCCTGCAAAAATAAGGACAGCAGCAGGTGGAATCGCCCAATTGTTGTAAGCATTTCGTATGTAGTTGCTAATGTTGTACCGGCTGTTGCCGCCACATTCCGATATGGTGGTCACTTTCGTTGAGATGCCTTGCTTGGTGCGGAAGGCTTTCAGCGTGTCGGCCCAGGCCAGGATGCTGTCGTCGTCGGGAGCGATGATGAGGTATTCCCATCCATCTTCATCACGATCTCGAGCCTCTTTGACCAGGCTGTAGTAGTCTACCGAAGGGATCATGTCTTTGTTGATAACGAGATTGCGGAGGATATGCGTCCAATCTGGGTTGAAATATCGGCTTTCTCCAAATTGCCCGTTGCCGCCTTCGAAACATAGGTCAATGTCAATGTCGTAAATCACTTCCAAGGTCTTTCTCACAGGATTGTATCGGAATGGCGTTACACTAAGCAGGACCACGTCGAGGCTGCGTATTTGTTTGGGTGCTGAAAGCACGATGTTCTCCGTAGGAAAATGGGCGTCTTTGCCGAAAATCTCGGTATCCCAGCGCAACTGATTGTCACCTTCGGCCAAGTCAGTGCGAGCGGGCATCGCTGGAAGCAGGTCGATGTCGGTCAGCACGGTGCTGGCATTTTCTTTCACTTGAAGGCTGACGGTGGCACCTCGTGGAATGGCGACATAGCGATTTACGACGGGCAGATTGGGATGTCCTTCGGCATTGGGCGCAAACTGCCCTTTCAATATGATTTCTTGCCCTCTCACCTCGTCGTTTTCGATGTTGGCAATACCAAGTTCCTGAATGGAATAATGCAGCAAAAGATGTGTTGCAGTACTACTTGTCACACTGAGGCCTTGGGGCGCGTCGGTGCGGAAACGATAGGTCTCCTGAGCGTTGACTATGCTGATGGATAATATGAAAGCGAAGAGGGCTAAAAGTCGTTTCATGGCGCGAAAAGTTTATTTCGGGCGACAAATATACAAATAGTAAGTGCTTTATCAAGCGTTTTGGCTATATTTTTTTCTTATCTTTGCATTTGTCAAAAACAGTAGCTTATGAACAACTTGATTGAAAGCCGACAGATCAGGGTCTTTATCTCGTCCACGTTCCAGGACATGAAGGATGAACGGGATTATCTTATCGGACGAACCTTCCCCAAACTGAGGAGGATGGCCGCCGAACGCGACGTGATGCTTACCGAACTCGACCTTCGCTGGGGCATCACCGAAGAAGAGTCGAAAACGGGTAAGGTGGTCGAGATCTGCCTGCGCGAAATCAAGAACTCAGTCCCTTTCTTTGTCGGCATCGTAGGAAACCGTTACGGATGGGTACCCAAAAAAGAGGAGCTGGGAGAGGAGGTCTTCAGTCAGTTCCCTAAAATTGACGGCTATCTCGAAAGCCATCTGAGTGTCACTGAGATGGAGATGCAGTTCGGGGTGCTCGACCGCCCCGAGGACATGCACGCTTTCTTCTATATCAAGCAACAGGAAGAGACGGCCGACGACCCTGTGATGCTGAAGCGACTGAAAGAGGAAATCAAGAGGAGTCGCTATCCGTCATCCACCTACTCCTCGGTCGAAGACCTCGCGCAGCAGGTTGAGAAAGCGTTTGCCGGCCTCTTGGACCAACTGTTCCCGAAGACGACACTGTCGCAACATCAGAAGGAACGCCTCGTGCAGCATTCTTTCATCAGCCAGCTGAGCGCCACCTACGTGAAGGTGGAGGACAACTTCCAACGGCTCACCGACTTCTGCCACGATCCATCGTCGCCTTTTTTGGTCGTCACGGGTGAGTCGGGACTCGGCAAGTCGGCCCTGCTTGCCAACTGGTCGAAAGCGATGCAGACGCAAGATGAATTCGCCGTCATCCCTTATTTCTCAAGTAACGGCGGACAGCAGACCTATAAAAGCATCCTGACTTATCTCGCCGACGAGATATGCGAGCGTTTTGGTATGGAGTCGCCTCAAGGCAAATCGGAGAAGGAAAGGCTGGAGAAGCTGTTCGATCAGTTCGCCCTTCGCACCGACAGGCTGGTGATCGTGTTCGATGCCATCAACCAGATAGCCGATGTCGACCATGCCAAGATGCTGAACTGGCTGCCTTTCCCGCCCAACAATGTGAAATACCTGTTCAGCACGCTGGAGGACGACATCACCATGGAGGTGTTCCAGAATAAGGGGTATCCGGTGTTCCGCCTTCAGAAGCTGACGCGAGGACAGAAGACGCAGCTGGTGGAGCAGTATCTCCGCAACTACGGCAAGAAGCTGAATCAGAACCAAATCGATAGGATTGTTGACAGCCCGCAGAGCGACAACACATTGGTCTTGCGGTCACTGCTTGAGGAGCTCATCGGATTCGGTGTCTACGAGGCACTGGACCAGCGCATCGACTATTATCTGGATTGCACCTCCGTGAAGCAGTTCTATGGCAAGGTCATCGCACGCTTCGAGGAGGACTATGGACGCGACTTTGTCCGCAGTGTCTTGGGGTTGATAGCGGTTTCGCGCAACGGCGTCTCGGAACAGGAAATCCTTGAAATAACGAAGGCGAAACCCATTGAGTGGTCGGAGTTTTATTGCGCTTTTGTCGCCCATCTCAACAACCAGAGCGGACGCCTCGTCTTCACCCACAGCTATATCACCCAAACGGTGTGGGAACGCTATCTGACTGGCCATCCTGAGTTTGAAAGCGAATGCCGCCGCAAGATTGCCGAGGTGCATCGCGACGACCTATCCACCAACGCGATGCTGGAGGTGTCATACCAATATGACCATCTGCAGGAATGGGACCTGTTGCACGACTATATGGTCTCATGGCGCTATCTGGATTATTACATGGACTTTGACGAGATCGAGATTGCCACCTACTGGCGCCATGTCTTTGAAGGCAGACTCGAGAAGTATTCCATCAAGGACTATCTCGACGTCACCGACTGCGACGACCTCGTGTCGCTTTACATCAAATTGATGAAACTGAGCGGCGTGCTCTACTTGAATGTGGTTAAGGAGGTCGCCGTGTTGCTGCGCGATTACATCGAGGAGCACCCTGAATTGGCCTCTGCCAAGGTGTATCTGGCCTTAGCGTCGGGTTTCGACCGTCCTCAGAGCATCGAGTATGCGAAGAAGGCACTCCAGTTGTGCCAGGAACAAGGCAATGTCAAAGGAGAGATTGAAGCGTATGGCAGGTTGGGGGCCATCTATTACGATGCCATCTGGGTCGGACGTGAGGAGCAATATGAGGCGCTGGCGCAAGACGTGTTCATGAAGGCGAAAGACCTGAGCGTGGCGTACTATGGCGAGATGCACCCCGCAGTGATGCACTGCTACGAAGATTACAGTTTGAACAACAGCGGCGACCTCGATGAAGGCCTGTCGTATGCACAGAAGGCTTTGGAAATCGGCCGCGCCATCTTTGGCGACGAGCATCCCCTCACCGGTAGGCCCTACCACTACATCGGCGTCCTCTATAGGGAGAAAGGGGAGTGGAAGAAAGCCTTGCACAATTTCCAGATGGCATGCCGCAACTGGCTGCCTGCCTATGGCATCTACCACGGCGATATGGTGGCATCCTACAACAACCAAGGCAGGGCCTTGATGAACCTTGGAAGATATGAGGAAGCCCTTGCTTGTTACGACAAGTGCTTGACCATCCAAAACGTGATTTCAGAAAGGATAGGATGCGATCATGCCATCCACCACCTCAATAGGGCGAGGGTGCTGCAATTGCTTGGACGGACGGAAGAGGCAACTAACGAATGCCTCATTGTCAGATCCATCCTGGAGGATGAACAGGTGAAGACCGAGGGGAGATGCAAAGAGCTCCATGAACGATTGGAGGATTTCATCAAGACACTATAGCCGTAAACACGATACCGAGAACAAAAAAATCCGCCGAACAATCGACGGATTTTTTTTTCATGTGATTGCACTGTAGAGACGTGCCATGGCGCGTCTCTACAAACGATTAGTCTTGTGCCAAGAACGGATACCCGTAAGCGGCAGCAGGAACAAACGTGTTCTTGATGGCGCGGGGGCTGGTCCAGCGGATGAGGTTCCACAGACCACCGGCCTTGTCGTTGGTGCCGCTGGCGCGGGCGCCGCCGAAGGGCTGCATGCCGACCACGGCTCCCGTGGGCTTGTCGTTCACGTAGTAGTTGCCGGCTGCGTGGCGCAGCTTGTCGTTGGCGATCTTCTGGGCCTTCATGCAGTTGCCGAAGAAGGCGCCGGTGAGGGCGTAAGGCGAGCTCTGGTCGCACACGTCCAGCATCTCCTCGAACTTGTTGTCGTCGTAGACGTAGATGGTGATGATGGGTCCGAAGATCTCTTCCACCATGCTCTCGTAGTTCGGCACCTTGGCGAGGATGACGGTGGGCTCCACAAAGTAACCGACGCTCTTGTCGCAGTTGCCACCGAAGACGATCTCGGCGTCAGCGCTGGCTTTGGCGCGGTCGATGTAGCCCTTGCAGTTGTCGAACGAGGCCTCGTCGATGACGGCGTTGACGTAGTTGGTGAAGTCTTTCACGTCACCCATCTTGATGGTACTCATCATGTCGCCTACGCGCTGCTTCACATCGTTCCACATCGAGGCGGGGATGTAGGCACGCGAGGCGGCCGAGCACTTTTGGCCTTGGTATTCGAAGGCACCGCGGACGATGGCGACAGCCACCTCTTGCGGGTCGGCG
>JAEEGF011149134.1_pt1 | contig 10731 bp, 4 predicted proteins | sample 9134171 | NCBI WGS metagenome assembly JAEEGF01 (sample SAMN16246542, study PRJNA631951) | gut metagenome | biome: gut microbiome; feature: rumen; material: AP-attached | host: Bos | place: Iran: Karaj | collected 2018-10 | reverse complement strand
CGCGTTCGGAGCTTCGGATTTGGCTTCGTGGATGTACGCGATCTCGCCTTCGGGAACGCCTAAGGCAATGAGCTTTGCCTTAACGTCGTCGTACACGTTGAAGCTGCCGTCGCTCTTGGGTATGGAAAGATCGCAGAACACGAGCTGTGTACTGCGATTCTCTTTGGTCCTGTCCCATACGCCGAATATGTTGCGTACACATGCTGAGACCTTACCTGCAGCGTCGTCGGGAAGCGAATCGTCCGCGAGCCTCTGATCGAGGGCGAGCTTTCGTCCGTCGTTCGTTATCTTCAGCATGTTATCCACCGAGGGATTTACCATACTGTGACGCACTCGCTCGGCTCTGTCCGCGAAGGAAGCTACCATATCCCTCTGAAATGCCGAGGGCTTTATTACTTCGTTATGATACTCCGCTTCGGGAACGGGGAGCTTAAGCATGTCCGACGTTTGGATATCAGCGGTCTGTCGGAACATGGAGATGAGCTCGGGGAGGTTATAGAACCTCGCGAATCGTGTCTTCGCCCTGTAGCCCGTCCCTTCGGGAGCCAGCTCGATCGCCGTGATCGTCTCGCCGAAGGTGGAAGCCCAGGCGTCGAAGTGCTGCAGCCCCTTTTCACGGAGCGCGTCGTACTGTAGGTATCGCTGCATGGTGTACATTTCTGTCATCGAATTGGAGACCGGAGTACCCGTAGCGAATACAGTTCCGCGATTGCCGGTAAGCTCGTCAAGGTAGCGGCATTTCATGAACATATCGGAGGACTTCTGCGCCTCGGTCTGCGAAAGGCCCGAGACGTTGCGCATCTTCGTATGCAGAAACAGGTTCTTATGGTTATGCGCCTCGTCGATGAACATCCTGTCGATACCGAGCTCCTCGAACGTAACGACGTCATCCTTTCGGGATTGGTCGTTCAGCTTATCGAGCTTCAGCTTCAAGGAGCGCTTGGTCTTTTCCATCTGCTTTATGGTGAACCGCTCCGCGCTCATACGCTTTGCCTCGGCAATGCCCATTGTGATCTCTTCGATCTGATCCTGTATGAGCTGCCTTTGACGCCCTATGCTTATCGGTATCTTCTCAAACTGGCTGTGGCCGATGATAACGGCGTCGTAATCGCCCGTGGCGATCCTTGAGCAGAACCGTTTGCGGTTTGATGTCTCGAAGTCCTTTTTCGTAGCGACGAGAAGGTTCGCCGCAGGGTAAAGCTGCTGGAACTCGGAAGCCCATTGTTCAATCAAATGATTAGGTACGACGAACAGGCTTTTGTGGCAAAGTCCCAACCGTTTCATTTCCATCGCGGCGGCTGCCATTGTGAATGTCTTGCCCGCGCCTACAACGTGGGCGAGCAGCGTGTTGCCTCCGTAGATTATCCTTGCGACGGCGTTCTGCTGATGCTCGCGCAACTTTATTTCCGGGTTCATGCCTACGAACTCTATATGGCTCCCGTCGTACTCGCGGGGGCGGGTGCTATTGAAGCGTTCATTGTAGATAGCTGTCAGCCGCTCCCTTCGCCTCGGATCCTTCCATACCCAATCGCGGAAGGCGTCCTTTATCGCCTGCTGCTTCTGCTGGGCGAGGATGGTCTCTTTCTTATTAAGAACTCTGACCTCTCTGCCGGTGGAAGGATCGCTGACAGTATCGAAAATGCGGACGTCCTTCAAATTGAGGGTCTCCTCGATTATCTTGTAGGCGTTTATCCTGTCCGTACCGTAGGTGATTGAAGCCGCCGCGTTGGAGTAATCCGCGTTCTTATCCGTCAGATGCCATTCTGCCGTGACGGGCGAATACTGGACCTTTATCCTGCGCCTCGCCCAATAGGAGGGAGTAAGCAGCTCGTGTACGAAGTCCTGAACGACGTCGGGCGGCAGCCAGGTAGCCCCGAGACGGACGTCGATATCAGTCGCGGTGAGCTCGGGCGGCTGGACCTTTTCAAGAGCGGATATGCTGACCTGAACGTTCGCAAGCTCCTTCTTGTCCGATTCATTGGGCGACGCTTCGAGTATCTCATACAGCCGCCTTGCCTTTTGGAGCTTTCCACGCACGTTCCCCGAAAGGAATTCGTCTGCGGGAACGAGCGGATATCGGTTTCTTTTGTACGGCTCTCCCATGAGGTCGGTAGGATAGAACTTGGACAAATCACGGAAGACGATGCCCTCAAGCTCTTCTTCCAGCTCGCTTTCCGTCTTGCCGGTCAGCTCCGCCATGTACGGAAGATCGACTATTGCCTTTTCATTGAGCGAAACTGCCAATGCCTCGACTGCTCCGTCAACATGGGTGATCTCCTGGCGCTGGCGGATAGTCCTCTTGTTGAAGATGTCGGCTTTTCTCAGCAGCTCACCTTCTTCGCCGAGTATTTCGAGCGACGACAGCAGGCTGTATGAGGAATCGCCCGCAAAGGCGTTTTTGTTGGCATGGGATGAGAGCAATCCGTACCGCTGTGTGAAGCTGTCATACAGAGAGTTGAGCCTTTTCTGCTCGTCCTGCACCACTTCATCCGAGTACCCTTCAAGCTGATACTGAATAACGCGCCTTACGGAATCTCTCAGCTCGATCATGCCCTTGATTCGGCTCAGCGCGGTCTGGGGAACGTCGACCTTCTTCATGACCGAATCCTCACGGAAGTACACGTCGCCCTCGTGGAGGGTGAAGCTGTAATTCCGAACAGAAGGATCGGCGGGGATGGTCTCTATATCGTCCTCCTCGGGATCGAGCTCTTCATCCGATATGACTATATCGGTATGGATATTGGAGAGCGCGTCCCGCAGCTGATCGGCGAGTTCTTCTCCCTCAATCGGTGCTACAGTCGTTTCCTGCCTGCCGTACTGAGTGGATTCGGTGGTCAGGGTGCCCAAAATCATCTGCGGATTGTCGATGAAGTATTGGTTTATCGTGTATCCTTCATCCGTCTTTCCGAGATGTACCCATTCTGGTTCGACTTCGATCGGGCGATCACGTTTCTGAAGGAACAGGATATCCGTTACAACGGAGGTACCGGCGTTCTTCTGGAAGGCATTGTTCGGCAATCGGATAGCTCCGACCAGCTCGGCTCTTTTCGCTATGTACTTTCTCGCCGCGGGGTTCTGCTTATCGAGCGTACCCGACGAAGTGACGACCGCGACTATGCCTCCGGGCCTTACCTTGTCCAGAGACTTAGCAATGAAATAGTCGTGTATGAGCATGTGCTCCTTATCGTACTTACGATCGCTGACGGAGTAATCGCCAAACGGCACGTTGCCTATTGCGACGTCGAAGAAGCTATCGGGAAGGGTCGTGTCCTCGAAGCCTTGAATTGCGATATTCGCGGTCTGATACAGCTGACGCGCTATGCGACCCGTGACGGGATCGAGCTCAATGCCGTAGAGCTTGCTTCCGCGCATCTCATCCGGCAGCATTCCAAAGAAGTTTCCTGTTCCGCAGGCGGGCTCCAAAATGTTGCCCGTCCTGAAGCCGAAGCTTGCGAGCGCGGAATACATAGCCTGTATAACGATGGGGCTAGTGTAATGCGCGTTGAGGGTTGAAGCTCTTGCGGCGTCATATTCCTCGGGAGTGAGGAGCCCGAGCAGTTCTTCATATTCCGCTTTCCACTGTTCGTTCGTTTCGTCGAACGCCATTGGCAGAGCGCCCCAGCCGACGTACTTTGAAAGCACCGCTTGTTCGTCAGGCGTTGCAAGCCGGTTTTCGGCTTCGAGCTGTTTGAGCAAACGGATGGCGTCGGTATTCATATGGAACTTGGCTTTGGGACCGCCGTACCCGAGCTCCATATCCGTTATTCGAAAATCGTGTTTTTTTCCCATGGGGGAGGGAACTATCGGTATATCCTCGGGTTTGGTCTTTTCCCATGCGGGCGTGAGATCCGTTTCCTTTTCTTCCAGCCAGCCCTCCACAGTTTCGAGCTTTTCAACGCGGTTTATCGGGAAGCCGTTCTCTCTACCGAAGGTAACATCCCGCATTGAAACGTCGCGGGATACTTCGCCTATGCTTTCGACTACATAGCTCCGACCGTCATGCTCGATGGTATCGCCGATATGGACGGTTTCGGAGATGGGTTTTTCTTCAACAGACGGAGTTTCCTCTGCAGCCTGTTCTTCTTCGGGTTCTCCGTTATCTATCAGCCCATCATTGAGCGGGTTTTCACGAAGCTTCGCGTCGAACTCTGCTCTCGGCATTTCCTCGGAGATAAGAGGGCAGCGGGGGTTGTAGAGTACGACTGTATCATCGTCGAAGGATGAAATACTGTATTCCTGTGTTCCTATGTAAACCTTCGTTCCAAGCGAGAGCTTGTAATTGGCTTCCGCTCGTGTCTGCTCCATACGCTCCGCCGCCTGCAGCATCTCTTCGCGGTTCCGGCGTTCCTCTTCAAGTCGTTCCTCACGTTCGCGGACACGCTCCTCATATGCGGGAAGTCCATTCTTCTCTTTTTCTGAAAGGTAACGATCCTCGGCGATCAAAAACCGCAGGCGTGAATCGACCTGCGGCCATTTGAAGAGGTATGATCGTTTTTCCTTTCCCGAATATGTATCGAAGGACAGCCCTTTTCCGTCATATGAAACGAAACCTCGGGAACCGTCAAGATAGGTGTGCGAGTGTCCACCTATGCCGTACTCCCGCTTTAGAAAAGCAACGGCGTCGTCCTTGGTCGGATTACCTTGATAGAACCGATAGATCCGGTACTTGCCTTCCGAGAAACCGGAACCGCGGACAAGTTCCGCGTCGAAATCCTCCTGGGAAACAGAAAAGACGGGAGGTTTTCCCGTCTCTTCGCCCAATAGGTTCAGCTGAGCACTATCTCGCGGATCACCTGCTGTTCGGCTGCCGCTCTCAGCTCGTTCATCCTGCGGATCCATTCGAGCTGATCCTTCGCCTTCAGCTCCTCGGTCACGCCCGTCGTCTTCGCCGTCTGCTCCGTGATCGTGTCGATCATCTCCAACGCCTGCCGGTCGATCTCCATTAGGTGCTCCTGCAGGCGGTTCTCCATGAGCAGCAGTGCGAAGGTGTCCTTCTGATGCTCCTTGAGGAACTTCTTGCGCATCCTGCCGAACCTCCCGATATCCCCGCTCGGCTGAGGGGGAAGCGTCAGGTCGGGATACAGCAGGTCTCCCTTCTGAGTGTAGGTTATCTCCATTTTCGGTTCTCCTTTCGGTGGTGGTATTTCTTTCACGCCCATTATCGCCCGTGCGCTCGTGCCTTGCAACGATGTCGCGCTTTTTTTCTTCGCTTCGGACGGTTCTTTCAATGGTCCGAAGTATGTTCTCCGAAATATCGCCCGCGGCCGTTCCCAGTACGCCCGCCGTTGCATGGGTATCAAAGCGAAGAGCGGTCTCGTATTCCTCGTCGCGGATAAACTCCCCGGGATCGATCCCGAGCCTTGTGAGCACGGTATGCGATACCGCAACGGTCAGGGCGTTGAACAGGAGCATTTTCAGCTCATCGCCGGTTACACCTTCAAGCGAGCTCCCACCCGATCTTGCTTCGAGCCTTGCAAGATAATCGCCGCTGTTATCGTCAACGGCGTTTGCCGCCGCTCCGAAAACGGAGGCTTCTATGGTATCGTTGTAGCTGAAATCAAAGCTGTTTGACAGCGCTTCGCAGATCGCGGGAGCGTATTCGGACTTGGCATCCCAAAGTTTGAACGGAACGTTCCTTCGGGAATAGGTGTCGGCAATGTCGAACACATGCCGAAGTTGGGTTCTGTTTCCAACCGTGCTCAGAAGGGCAATACCCTTCGAGCCTTTTGATATCCTTCGGTCAAGGCGTTCGTTCCATACCTCGAACTCGGCGCAGGCAGTCGCGTTCGGACGCTGTGCGTGAATGAGCAGCCTGTCGGTGTAACCGTACTTGTAATGCCAAGCCGAGCTTGACAGAAATGATTTCCAGTCGGCGACGCTTGACGTTGACTGCTTCGTTGAAAATATGAGCAGCTCGGTTATGAGCTGCAGCTTATTGGGCATCGGTTTGGCCTCCTTCCATCTATCTTTCTTCTTCGTGTTCGGGCGGTTTTGCTTCCTTGGTATGCCTCTTTATGAACTCGGCGAGCGTCACCGGGCTGTCTATGCCGTAATTGATCTCATCACCTTCCATGTAGATACGGCCTTCGTCACCGAGGTCAAGCGGGCGGAGCGTCAACATGCTGCCCCAATGGTTGACTATGATCCTTCGGGCGACTTCACACGCGATGCCCTGGCATTCGTCGTCATGCCTTATCTCGTATTTGTACACTCCCACCGGAATGGTGGAAGGATCGATGCGAAGGGGCGTGAACAGCGCGGGCTCATTGAAGATGGTTATCTCCTCGAAATGCTCGGTTCTTGCGTCAATGTATGAACTCATATGCTATCTGTCACCCCGGTCATGAAGCGGAGTGGGACGAGCGGGAGCGGAAGGCGGATCGCCGAGCGGAAGGGAGACTATCTCGCCGCCGATCATGATGAACTGTTCGGGCGTTTTGAAATGCTCCTTGAACTTATCCATCTGTTTCTTACTGAGCCCTTCAAAGCTTTCTTCTCCGAGGCCGACAACAAGGAAGGTCCCGGCTACCACGTCGTAGATCTCGCCGTCCTCATCCCGGAGGGAACGGTTGAGAGGAAGCCCTTCCTGCTTGCCCTCTTCGTTGCATACGATGCCCACGGGATCGTCGAAGGGATACACACATTCGATATCGCCGCCGACCTCGTGCTGAAGGCTCTCAAGACCGGACTCGATCTCCTTTTCATACGGCTCCTTGTACGGTTCTACTACGAGCACGTTCATCTTTCTTCACCTCCGTATTCACGTTCTGTTCTGTCCATTGGCGGAATAGGCGGTGTTACCGGCTCGACCTTTATGCCCGACTGCTCGCACATCTCCGCGAACTCGCAGATGTGGTAGAGATTGCTGCCTATCTCGGCGTGATATTCATCGACGTATCGGCAGGTGCGGACAACGCTCTTTCCGTCACGATAGGTCAAGCGCACCTGACCACCGTCCGGCATTCGGAACAGCTCATGATAGTGAGGATCGATGAAACGGATCCCGTGCTCAGCCTCCCGCAGGTGTTTATCCAGCCAATCGCCGATGTAAACGTAGATATATACGTTATAGTCGCCGGGGTTGGAATTGAGCCGCATGAGGTAGGCGTAATCTCCGTCGTTAAAGCGGTATGCGGAGGAATCCTTGGATTGCGGGATCGATGCTGTCGGATGACTGAAGCAGAATCTTGCGAGGTTTGCTCTTGAAGAGAAGAGCTTGCCGTTGTCCGTGCCGTTCCGAAGCTCATCGATTATCTCGTTGAACCGTGCTTTGAACGAGTCGGTTTTGAGGTCACTGCGATGATCCTCCCAGGAGGTGTAAAAGCCTGTGCCGCCTTCGCCGAAATCGGCGCGAAGATGACCGAGGCAGCCGGTCTGGGAAGCTATCTGCGAGGACTGCGTGAAGGTGTAGAGCTGTTCGGGCGTTGTAGCTTCGAAAATTTCTATGTTCATTTGTTCATCTCCTTATTTGCGGGACGGGAGCGCGGGGATACTCCCGTCCCGCATGTCGATTATCTGTCCTTATTCCTCTTGCGGATCTGGAGGAAAACGAATCCGCCTATGATGAACAGGACAAGGGCTATGGCTATGATAGTCTTTACCGGCATATTACGCCTCCGAAGACTCCTGCTTCTTCTTGCGGCTTGCGATCACGATGTAGGCGACAGCGCCCGCGACCGCGAGGCCGATACCGCCCATGAGTGCGGGGAACTCCCACCAGTCGCTGTCCATACCGAGCTTGATGTACTTGCTGTTGCGGATGGTGAACTCAATGGGATTCGTGAAGGTGGTCTCCTCGGTGATCTCGACCTTCTGCGCGGGGATCGGGAAGTAACCCTCGGGGGTCACGACCTCTTCGATCCATACGTAGCCGAGAGGCAGACCGTAGATGGTCAGATTGCCCATCCCATCGACCATGAGGTCGGTGTACTCGCCGTTACCGCCAGCGTTGTAGAAGTAGCTGCCGTCGTCCATGCGGTCAAAGGTGAGATCGGTAAAGGCGAGGCCGTTCCTGACCTTGAGACGGAAGCCCGCGCCGCTGAGGGGATTGCCGCTCTCCTGGTCGATCTTGTGGATGATGAGGCCGGTGGGAGTGTTCACAACAGTGACCTTAGCGGGATTGCTGATACCGTTGTTCGAGCCGATCGTTACGGTAACGGTGCCGACGGAGATATAACCCTCGGGAGTATTCTCAAGGAGGGTGTACTCGCCGACAGGCAGATACCTGAACTCAACGTGACCGTTCTTGTCGGTGAAGAAGCTCTCTTCGCCGCGGTCGCTGGGAACGCGCCAGCCGTTATCGGTCATGACGGTCTTAACGATCTCGCCGTTCGTGTTCATGAGGGTGAACTCGATGCCCGCAAAGGGCTCGCCGGTGAAGGCGTTGATCTTGTCGATAATGAGAGCGGTGGGTTCATCGGTGATGTTGATATCGCCGGTGATGTTGCCGTTCTCATCGATATCGAAGCTGTAGGTCTGAGAGGAGAGCGCGTAGCCCGCGGGAGCGACGGTCTCGATCATGGTGTAGTGACCTGCGGGGATAGCGGTGAGGTTGAATTCACCGTTGCGGTCGGTAGTAACGGTGGCATACAGCGTACCGTCTGCGGCATAGATCTCGAAGGTCGCACCAGCGACGGGACGACCGGTGGAAACGTCGGTCTTCTTGAGCACGAAGTCGTTCTTATGGTTGTAGAGCTCGAATACGAGGGTCTCCTTGTTCTCGGTCGTAATAACGACGTCGATGACCTCATTGGAAATAACGTAGCCGTCGGGAGCCTTTATCTCGCGAACATGATAGGAGCCTATGGGCAGATCGATGGAGCAGGCATAGCCGGTCTCATTGGTGGTCATGGTGCAGTATACGACGCCGTTATCGTCGTATATCTCGAATACAGCGCCGGGAAGACCGGGATGAGGTTCGGCGGAGTCGAACTTCCATACCGCGATATTGCCCTTGAACATATCGTTAACGATGGGGTTGGAGAAGTAATAGTAGTTCTCTATGTATTCGCTGTCGCCCGTAAGATCGACGGGATAGGATTCCTCGGAGAGCCAGATCGTGGGATCGGGGACTGCAAGCTCACGGATGTAGTAGTGACCCGCGAGCAGATCGTTCTTCGTGGACGCTGTGCCGCGGTCATTGGTGATGAGCACCTCTACGAGGGTATCCATGGGCAGGATACCGATAGCTTCCGTGGTATAGAGGCCGAATACGAAGCCGCTGCCGCTGACAGGTTCGAACTGGAAGGTCTTGTCGTTCCACTGCTCGGTCATCTTGCGGAGCTTGAGAGATGCGTGCTGACGGTCATTGAACGCTTCGACCGTTTCCACGACTACGGGAGTATCGCCGTCCTGATAGTTTATGGTCACAGGATAGGGGGTGTCATCAAGAAGATATCCGGAAGGGGCTTCGATCTCGATGACGATGTAATCGTCGAATTCAAGGTAGTCGCTCTCTGCGACGCCGAACTCATCGGTAGTCAGAGTGGCAACAACATTTTTGTCGGGGTCGAGCACCTGATAGACTGCGCCTTCAAGACCGCCGGGGGTGAATACGGGAGCGTTGACGGTGCCCCACTCGGTATCGGTGGAGATGACGGAGGTCATTGCCTCGCCGGTCTTCACGATACGGATGCGGCCGCGAACGGCTGTATTGATGATCTCGATCTCAACAGTATCATTGAGAGGGATTTCTGCGGTGTAAACGGTATAGTCGATCCAGTAGGGAGCGACGGTTTCAAGCTCCTTGACGTACACGATACCTACGGGAAGGTCGTTAGCGGAAGCGGTACCGTCTTGACGGGTGGTGACCTCCTTTATGAGGTGCTCACAGGCAAAGTCGGAGTAGATCCCGAACTTTACGCCGCCGAGGAGCGCGCCGTTATCGCCCTTCTTCACGATTCGCAAGCTGCCGAAGGACTCGGTGTTGACGGAAACGGAAGCGGTTGCTACGACCTGAGCGGTAGTGGCGCACATGAACACGTTCTGGAGATTGTCTCCAGTGGGGACATATGCCGCCATATTGGATATGCAGCGGGAGTCCCTGCCCTCCGCAGCAAGCACGAAGGAGCTGCCGTTGAGGGACTGAGCGGCGGTAATGGTGAGCGTATCGTTGCCCGTTCCGGTGTAACCTTCAACCGTCACGCCGGAGGGAAGCTCGGAGGTGTTGAGAGTATAGCCGCCGTTGATGTTGGCAAGCCTTACACGGGTCTGACCTGAGTAAACGCTGCCGTTCTTTGTGAGCTGGAGGGAAGTGGGATTAAAGGTGATATTGTGCTCGATGGTATCCCTGTGCCTCGCGTGGTCGAGAAGCTCATCCGCCCATGTAAGTACGTGCTCGTAACCGGACTTCGCGCGGATCCAGTCGGGATGCGCGATGCGGTTCGTGAAGCTGAAGGAGCCGGGTTCGCCCTGCTCGCTGAGCCAGAAGCGGATCGCGTTGGCGGTCGCCTGACGTGCTTCGTCCTCTGTAAAGCCCTCGGGAAGGTTGCAGGGATAGCCGTACATGAATATCGACTGCAGGCCTTCGAGAGTCAGGCTTCCGAAGAGAGAGGAAGGCGAGGTCTCGGTGTAGCCGTTGCCGTGGGGGTTGCCCTCGGAATGTTCGACACAATAGACGATCTCACCGGTCTCCACTATCCAGTGGCGCGGCGTATTGAGATCCTTCCATGTGCCGCTCGAATAATACTCGAGGTAATCGAACGCGCCGTTATACTCCGACTGGATCGTAAC
>JAEEGF011096266.1_pt1 | contig 10731 bp, 8 predicted proteins | sample 9134171 | NCBI WGS metagenome assembly JAEEGF01 (sample SAMN16246542, study PRJNA631951) | gut metagenome | biome: gut microbiome; feature: rumen; material: AP-attached | host: Bos | place: Iran: Karaj | collected 2018-10 | reverse complement strand
ATCATCTCACCCGTATTGTTGCTGATGTCGAGACCTGGCACACGGGCCGTGGGCTGATCGGTCAGCCAATCGATATGTACGCGATAGTTACGACCGAAGGGGCGCATCTCGTAGGCATACTCGGCAGGTTCCAGCACCTCATCGCCCTTGTAGTCGGGGTTCTCGTCGGTGCGCCAGAGTTGAAACTCGGCTATCACCAAATAGAGGCGATGGCCTGATTTGTTGAGTTGCAGTCGCAAGTAGCTGTAATCCTTGCCCAAGTCAATGGTCGGACTCTGCCAAGTGGCACCAGCAGCTATCGGCAGGCCGTCGGCTTCGGTAAACTGGCGAATCTGCGTCCATTGCTGCCCATCGTCGGAAGCCAGAAGCGTCAGCTGCAGTGGCCAATAGTCGCCGGTTTCGCGTGTGGTGTAGGCAAAGCTGAAGCGACGCAGGCTTTCCTTCAGGGCGATGTCTATATAGGGTTCGGTGGTGTAGAGGGTGGCTTTCTCCTCCTGTGGCACATCCCATGTGCTGTGGTAGATAGTCGAAGGATTGCCATCAATCATCTGCTCGAAGCCTTCGCCATCCTTGCCGAGAAGGTTTGACGAGAACTGGTCGGCCGTGAGCGTCACCGGGGTTGTCAGCCACTGGTCGTCGCCTTGATGAACAACGGCCTCCTTGACCAGCACCTCGTTGAAGATGCGCCAACCATAGCGGCTGACGGTGTAAACGCGGTCTACATCGAACTTGTTACGGCTCTCCTTGCTCCACTGGCGCTTGCCATCCAAATACACCCTGTCGTCATCACTAGACAACTGGAACGAAGGCGTCAGCCACTTGCCGATGCAGCCCACGCGGGCTGTCACCAATGAATCACCGATGATGTCACCAACAACATCACCCATCAGCTGGTAGTTGTACTTGTTGTTGAACTTCCATTGCGTCAGCTTGGGCATGTCGGCAGGCCGATGATGGCAGATTGAGTCTACACGGTCGAGGTCATAGTAGTAAGCGGTGTCGCTCTTCACGCTCACCACGAGTTGGTTGTTCAACTCTTGCTGGCTGACCACCACCGATGGCGGGAAAACGTCGAGGCGATAGCCGTTGAAATAGACGAAGAGCGAGTCCTCTTGGGCAGACACGCCCAACAGGGGCAGCAGTGCCAACAATGCTGCTATGATGCTTCTTTTATGGGATGTATAGGTCGGTTTCATATTCCTTGAAAACTGCTTGTAGTTTGTTAGACAATGATTTGCGGCTGCAAAATTACACAAAAATAATGGAATACACATGATTAAATCATTAAAAAAGGTGTAAAAAAGTGAAGAGCCATCTGTTGTTGCTAACAGATGGCTCTTCTTTCATGGGTATGTTATGAAAAAATTTGAGAGAAAAGAGACTTCACAGCCTCAACTTGTTTTACTAAACATTGTGTTTATAGAGAAAGCATAGAAAATATCTACTTCTTAACGGTGCCAATTTCTATCCCGGCACTCATAGGATTGATGGCCGAAGGCAGGTCGGGCAATGTCTTTCCTGCAAAGGCATCCTTGTGGAGCGAACGGTTCTGGGGTACGGTGTCCACCTTGGCCGAATCGCCATTCAATGCCACCGATACACCATCGGAAGGTTGTTCGGTGCCTGCCATCTGCAACTGGTCGTCTTTCTGCTGGAAGGGCACCTGAGCAGCCTGACCCAACGAGAGGACAATGGCCACCACGGCAGCTGCACGGAACAGGGGCATCAGCCGCTGGCTCAACGAGATGGTACGAGCCTTCACTCTCACTTCCTTCTTGGAAGAATCGGAATCCTCCGTGTCCTTCGTTTCGGGGGTCTCGTTGATCATTGCCAGCATTCGCTCATCAAAATCGCTGCTAAGCACGTCGTCATGCTTAGCGACATGCTCATAGACAAACAGCCAACGATACTGCTCCAGCTCGGCGGGGATGACCGTCTGGCTGAAGAAGGCGCGCAGGATTTCCTCTTCCTCGAGGGTTGTCTCTGCTGCCCAGTAGCGCTCCAGTAGTTGATTGATGTACTTGTAATCCATTTCAGCGATTTTCGATTTGCTTTACTACATGAATGACGACTTGGAAATAGCGAAAGTTACAGCCAATAATGTTAAAGAGTATTAAATTCTATGTTCCCTATGATTGATTAACCACTTTCTTTTTTGAAGTTATCCATCTGCTGGAACCGCTGACGGATGGTCTGACGGGCACGGAAGATGTTGACTTTCACCTGCTCTTCGCTGATGGAAAGGATGGTTGCAATGTCCTTGTAAGCCTTTCCTTCAATATCACGCAGCTGCACGCATGAGCGTTGCTTTTCAGGCAGAGCGTCGATGATCTGCCTGACAATGGCTATACGATCCTGGCTGACCGCATGTTCAAATGGTGATGAAAGCTGGGAGTTAAGGTTTGAGAGCTGACTTTCCTCTTCGAGCGAGGCATGCTGATTGTCCAATCGCTTCAGGTGGTCAAGCGAAAGATTGCGACAGATGGTCATGGCAAATCCTTCGATGTTCTGAATCTCCTCCCACTGGTCACGGCGTTCCCAAAGCTTCAGCATCGTTTCCTGCACGACATCCTCTGCCTCTTCGCGACTTTGCACTATGCGCAGTGCAAGCCTGAAGAGAACATCCTTCAGAGGCAGAATATCAGTGCGGAAATTAACCATAAGAATGAACTATCCACTCTAAACTATCAACTCTCAACTCTCAACTATCAACTCTCAACTATCAACTATCCACTATCACCGTTCCACGCTCGCCACGAAGATCGGTGCTATGAGTGATGAGCACGCGGCTGACACCAGCCTGCGTAGCGGCTATCGCATTTTCAATCTTCGGCAACATGCCGCCACTGATGATGCCATCAGCAACGAGTTGCTGGAAACTATCACGAGTGATGTGGGAAATAACGCTCCCCTCATCGTCAGCATGGGCAAGAACTCCTGCCTTTTCGAAACAATACACAAGGGTTACGGCATAGCCTTGGGCTACCATGGCTTTTGCCACTTCCGAGGCAATGGTGTCGGCATTGGTGTTGAGCAGATTTCCTTGACCATCGTGAGTGAGAGGCGCCACAACGGGAGTGGCTCCTGTCTCGATGAAATGGGCGATTTTTGAAGATTCCACCGCATCGACATCGCCCACAAAACCATAGTCGATACCATTCCTCAACGGACGTCGATGCGAACGTATGCAGTCCATATCAGCACCTGTCAGTCCAATGGCATCGACGCCAAGTGCCTGCAGTCGAGCTACAATGGTCTTGTTCACCAATCCACCATAGACCATAGTCACCACTTCAAGCATAGGCGCATCAGTAATGCGGCGACCGTCCACCATCTGCGTCTCAATGCCGAGTTGCGACGCGATGGCTGTTGCCCTGCGTCCACCGCCATGAACGAGAATCTTCCTCCCCTCCAGGGCAACGAAGTCGCGCAACAACCGGTCAAGCTGTTGGTCGTCTTCAACCACAGCTCCACCCACTTTGATGATGGTAAGAGACTCTCCTCCCTGCCTAAGAGGCCCTCCCCCCTGCCCCTCCCTGCGAGGGAGGGGAGTAGATAGTATTTCTGCTCTATTCTTTAACTCCATAATTCTCATTTTCAAGGCTAATCAGACTCCCCTCCCCTCGGGAGGGGCTGGGGGTGGGTTTTCTCATTACTCCCCTCGGGAGGGGCTGGGGGTGGGTTCTTTACTCCAAATACGTGTAGCCATAGAGACCGGAACGGTAGTTGGAGAGGAACTCCTTGCCTTCCTCAAGCGAAATGACGCCTTGCTTGACGCTCTTCGTCACCCAGCGTTCGAGCTGCCGGACGAGTTTCTTCGGGTCGTACTGCACATAGTCGAGCACTTCCTCAACCGTTTCGCCATCGAAAATCTGGTCGATGTGGTAATGTCCGTCCTTCACAGAGATATGCGCGGCATTGGTGTCGCCAAAGAGATTGTGCATGTCGCCAAGGATTTCCTGATAGGCACCCACAAGGAACACACCCAGATAGTAGTCCTCCGTCTTCTTCAACTGGTGGACTGGCAGAACGTGACTGATATGGCGCGAGGTCACGAAGTTGGCAATCTTGCCATCAGAGTCGCAAGTAATGTCCTGCAACGTGGCATTACGGGTTGGCCGTTCGTTCAGTCGTTGGATGGGCACGATGGGGAACAGTTGGTCGATGGCCCAAGAGTCGGGAAGGCTCTGGAACAGCGAGAAGTTGCAGAAGTACTTGTCGGCCAAAAGTTTGTCGAGCTTGCGCAGCTCTTCAGGTACGTGTTTCTGCGACTTTGCCAGTACATTGATTTCACGGCAGACGCTCCAGAACATCGACTCAATCTCAGCACGCGTCTTCAAGTCAATGAGTCCGTGGGAGAACAGGTCAAGTGCCTCCTCGCGAATGGCCTCAGCATCGTGCCAATCCTCCATCATCGAGCGCGAGTTCAGGTTGTCCCAAATCTCGTAAAGTTCCTTCACGAGTTGATGGTCACTATCCTTGGCCTCAAACTCCTCGGGCATCTCAGGCAACGTAGCCGTCTCAAGCACGTCGATGACGAGCACCGAGTGGTGGGCAGTCAGTGAGCGGCCACTCTCGGTGATGATGTTTGGATGAGGTATCTCATTCTTATCGGCTGCATCGACAAACTGATAGATACAGTCGTTGACGTACTCCTGGATGGAGTAGTTCACCGAACTCTCGCTCGAGGATGAGCGTGTACCATCGTAGTCGACACCCAGTCCGCCACCGCAGTCGACGAAGTCAACGTTGTACCCCATCTTATGCAACTGTACATAGAACTGAGCCGCCTCACGAAGTGCGGTCTGGATGCGGCGAATCTTCGTAATCTGTGAACCGATGTGGAAATGAATGAGGCGAAGACAATCGTGCATGTCCTTCTCGTCGAGAATTTGCAATGCCTTCAGCAGTTCCGACGAGGTCAGGCCGAACTTCGAGGCGTCACCACCACTCTCTTCCCATTTACCCGAGCCACTGGATGCCAGTTTGATACGGATACCCAGGTTGGGCTTCACGCCGAGTTTCTTGGCTGCACGGGCAATGATGTCGAGTTCGTTCAGTTTCTCGACGACGATGAAGATGCGTTTGCCCATCTTCTGGGCCAGCAGTGCCAGCTCAATGTACGACTGATCCTTATAGCCGTTACAGATGATGAGCGAATCGCTCTGGCACTGTACGGCAATGACGGCGTGCAACTCGGGCTTCGAACCAGCTTCCAGGCCAAGGTTGAACTTCCGTCCGTGCGAGATGATCTCCTCCACGACAGGCTGCATCTGATTCACCTTGATGGGGTAGATGATGAAGTTCTCGCCCTTGAATCCGTACTCCTCCTTCGCCTTCGTAAAACAAGAAGCCGTCTTTTCAATACGATTGTCCAGAATATCGGGGAAACGCAGCAGCACAGGAGGTGTGATGTCGCGCAGGGCCAATTCGTCCATCACTTCACGCAAGTCGATTTGCGTCTGGTCCTTACAAGGGGTGACGTAAACGTTACCTTCTTCGTTCACACCAAAATACGAAGTACCCCAACCGTTCAGGTTGTAGAGTTCCTTCGCGTCTTCAATCGTCCATTTCTTCATTCCACTATCTATTATTTAGGTTTGTGCCCTCAGCACATGCACATTCGGACATGCTGAGGGCACAAAGTTACAAATAAAAAACGGATTTATCCACCAAAACGCTCTAAAATGTTTCATCGGCTCACGAAATGAAGCCTCTACAACAGATTTCAAGCGTGATCACAGTCTGTTAGCTTCGTCACACGCCCAACATCTGCCGGATTTCGTCGACGGTAATGGATATCTTCTCGAAATTGTCCATGCGATCGACATTGATGGTGTGACGGGCCTGCGAGTAGAAATGCTCGCGCTCCCCGAGCTGCTGGCGTATGAACACCTGTACTTCTTCCTTCGACTTACCGAGCAACAGCGGACGGACACCCTTGCCAATAGAGAGATGGTATTGCAGTATCTCAGGCGAAGCCTTCAGGTAAATGGTGTCGGCCTGTTGGTTCATGTACTCCATGTTGTCGAAGAAGCACGGAGTGCCACCACCACACGAAATGACAACGTTCTCGAACTCAGCCACTTCGTGCAGCATATTGTGTTCAATGCGTCTGAACCCATCCTCGCCCCGCTCGTCGAAAATCTCTTTCACGGTACGCCGCATGCGCGTGGTGATATACCAGTCGAGATCGTAGAACGTCAGGCCAAGCGCCTTGGCAAGTTCCTTGCCGACGGTTGTCTTGCCGGCACCCATGTAGCCTATAAGGATGATACGTATCATTTCTTTACCAGTTTCATGGCCTCTTCGTACGTGAGCTCAGCTGCACGGGCGTGCATCGCCTTCGGCATGCGATAGTTCTTGCCGTCGTAAACCACATAGGGGCCATAGCGACCATTGAGCACCTCAAGTTTCGGGTCTTCGCTGAAGGTCTTCAGGTGGCGCTGCTGTTCTTCCTTGCGCTTCTCCAAGATGAGCTCGATGGCTTCGTCGAGTGTTATAGCCATGGGATCGGCGCCCTTGGGTAGCGAGACATATTTCTTCTCGTGAAGCACATAGGGGCCAAAGCGTCCTGCACCGATAGTGACTTCACTGCCTTCGTATTCACCGATGGTACGAGGCAGACGGAACAGTTCCAAAGCCTCGTCGAGGGTGATTGTTTCCATCGACTTATCGGCTGGCAACTGGGCAAAGCGGGGCTTCTCGTTGTCTTCAGCCGTTCCAATCTGAACGACGGGTCCAAAGCGACCGATCTTCACGAACACGGGACGACCTGTCTGTGGGTCGTTACCAATCTGGCGTTCACCTGCCTTGTGCTCATCGCGGGCACTGATGACATGCTCCACGGTTGGCTCAAACTTCTTGTAGAAGGCGCGCATCATCTTGTTCCACTCTGTCCTGCCTTCAGCAATCTTGTCGAAGTCCTGCTCAACGCGGGCAGTGAAATTATAATCCATGATGTCTGGGAAGTTCTTCATCAGGAAATCGTTCACTACGATACCGATGTCAGTAGGCAGGAGTTTGCCCTTCTCCGAACCGGCCATTTCCTTTTTCAGCTTTGTGGTAATCTTCTGACCCTTCAGTGTGTCAACGGTGAACTGACGCTCCTCACCCTTCTTGTCACCTTTATGCACATAGTCGCGCTGCTGAATGGTGGAGATGGTGGGGGCATAGGTAGAAGGACGTCCAATGCCCAGTTCTTCGAGTTTGTGCACAAGCGAAGCTTCGGTATAGCGAATAGGACCCTGGCTGAAACGCTGGGTGGCGGTTATCTCCTGTCGTGTCAGGTGGTCGCCTTTCTTCATGGCGGGCAGCATGTTGATTTCCTCAGCCTCGCCTTGCTCGTCGTCGGTCGACTCACGGTAGACTTTGAGGAATCCATCGAACTTCACTACTTCGCCAGATGCCACAAAATAACCTGCAGCGAGTTTGTTACCCTGTTCCTTGATAATCTCAATCTCCACCGTTGTCTTCTCCAATTCGGCATCGGCCATCTGTGAAGCAGCAGTGCGCTTCCAAATGAGGTCGTAAAGACGGCGCTCCTGTACGGTACCTTCTATCTCCTGATTACTCATGTAGGTGGGACGAATGGCTTCGTGAGCTTCCTGTGCACCCTTCGAGCGGGTGTGGAAGTTGCGCGAGTGGCTGTACTCAGCACCATAGAGACGCGTAATCTCTTCCTTGCTGGTACCGATACAGAGTGTCGACAGGTTGACTGAGTCGGTACGCATATAGGTGATATGTCCGTTCTCGTAGAGTCGTTGTGCCACCATCATGGTCTGCGACACGGTGAATCCCAGCTTGCGGGCTGCTTCCTGCTGCATCGTACTGGTAGTAAATGGCGGTGCAGGCATGCGCTTCATGGGCTTCTTCGTGATGCTTTTCACCACGAAATCGGCATCCATGCACTGCTGAAGGAATGCCATCGCCTCATCGTGCGTCTTGAAGCGGGTTGACAACTGGCAATTGACGGGTGTCTCGACGCCATCCACCAACAGCTTGGCACTGACGTGGAAGTAGGGTTCACTCTTGAATTCCTGTATTTCGCGTTCGCGCTCAACGATGAGCCTGACGGCCACACTCTGCACACGACCTGCCGAAAGGGCGGGCTTCACCTTGCGCCAAAGCACGGGCGAGAGTTTGAATCCCACCAAGCGGTCGAGCACACGGCGTGCCTGTTGGGCATTCACGAGGTTCATGTCCAGGTGGCGGGGATGCTCAATGGCTTCGAGGATGGCAGGCTTCGTGATCTCATGGAACACGATGCGGTTTGTCTTCTCCTCGTCAAGGCCCAGCACCTCACACAGGTGCCACGAGATGGCTTCTCCCTCACGGTCTTCATCGGAAGCCAGCCAGACCTTCTCAGCCTTCTTCGACTGCTGCTTCAGTTCACTGACAAGTTTGCGCTTGTCGTCAGGTATCTCGTAGGTAGGCATCAAAGTCTTATCGTCGATGCTGATTTCTCTCTTTTTCAGGTCGCGGATGTGGCCGTAGCTCGACATCACTTTGTAATCCTTACCCAGGAATTTCTCGATGGTCTTGGCTTTAGCCGGACTCTCAACAATCACTAAATTCTTCTGCATAACTTCTGTGTTGCGATATTTCATTTTAGGGCTGCCCGATGGGGGACAAACCGCGTTGATTATTCTATTTAGGGCGCAAAAGTACGGAAAACTTTCGCATACACCTTATATAATAGTAATATTTTTAGATTTTTTAAGATTTAACCTCTCGCAGGGAACGAACATTTTTTAGGGAATAGCATAGCTGTTGGCACAAAGACGCCCTGCAAGGGCGGTATCTCCTAGCCCAAGGCAACGCCTTGGGTGGGGAGCAACACCACATCATCGCCCTGTAAGGGCAGCACCCTTAGGACACGTTTTATGATTCTGCCCCTGTAGGGCGCAATTTCCTTTTGTGTCACCCATCTCCCAGGGCACAGCCCTGGGCTGTGTGGTGCTGGCCTTGCAGGCCGATTCTATGCCATCTGCTATATCATTCCCATCATAAAACGTGTCCTAAGGGTGCTGCCCTTGCAGGGCGACGGTGGGTTGTTGTCCTCCCCACCCAGGGCGCTGCCCTGGGCTAGGAGATGCGGCCCCTGCGGGGCATTCTGTGCCCGCCCGGCCCGTAGGGACGCTTGCGTCGAGTAATGGAGCAAGTTATGTTCTTGCTCATTTTTATGCTCACCGATGCAAGTTTTTAGTGTTTTCTGCGTTATTGATATATAATCATCAAATGCTTTTAGCTTATGAAAAAGACTTGGAAAGCGATGCTGATGCTCCTGGCCGTGTTGTCAACAGGCTTGTTGGCTGCATGCTCGTCTGACGACGATGACTTCTCAAGAGGCGACGTCATTGGCTATTGGGAGAATGTTGATGCGAGGAACGATGATGCACTCCGACGTGTCGGCTACCAGTTCACTGCTGATGGAAACATCAACTCGTGGATGGTCGCCGGCACTGAGATGAAAGACCGCTATGAGGGTCATTTAGGCAAGTGGGGGCTGACCGACAATCAGCTGCACGTGGACTTCGACGACTCGCACTACCCCGACGGGCTCTGCTATCAGGTAGTATCATTCTCGAAGAAGACATTTGTCATGAACATCTTTGGAGGCCTTGCCGGAACACCGCCTGAAAAGGGGTATAAGGCTACTTACGAAAAACTGGTGCAAGCCCCGGGAAAGTATGCAGGGAGTTTTGATAATTTGTTTGAATATTAAGTGAAACCGATGAAGCATCCATTAGAGAAATTTCACTTCTGTCCGGTGTGTGGCAGCAGTAGGTTTGAGGTAAACAACGTGAAGAGTAAGCATTGCCACGACTGTGGTTTCACTTACTACATGAACCCCAGTGCCGCAACCGTGGCGGTCATCACATCAGCAAGTAATATGGCAAACTCACCCTCCACGGAGACTCCCTGTGCCATCTCATCTCTCCCCCAGTCGGGGAAGGTCGGGAGGGGGCTCTATCTCCTTGTCGTCCGTCGTGGAAAGGAACCGGCCAAAGGGACGCTCGACCTGCCAGGTGGTTTCAGCGACATGGGCGAGACATCGGAGCAGGGCGTGGCTCGTGAAGTGCTCGAGGAGACAGGGCTGCACGTGGTACACACCGAGTTCCTTTTCTCGTTGCCTAACCGCTACGTCTACAGTGGTTTGGAGATTCCAACCATGGATATGTTCTATCGTTGCGAAGTGGCAGAAACCGTCGATGTCTTGCACCAGTCAGTGCATGCCATGGACGATGCAGCAGAAGCCATGTGGGTGCCCATCAGTGAACTAAACACCGATGACTTCGGTCTGGAGAGCATCCGCCGGGGCATTATAAAGTTAAAGGATTCAACTTTCGGAAGTTAATGAAGTAAAAGAAGTCCTTTCTCCGCTATTGCTACGAAAGCGGAGAAAGAACTTCCGAAATTTCGAACTGCTTCGCTAGTCCCTACAGATATGTGGCGCACAGTGGTCGATGCAAATGGGAATGGCATCGGCCACTATTTTATTATGCGTAATGCGCAGGCGCACGACACAAGCGCGTGTGTTGAGTGGTTTTTGCTGGTCAAAGATGAAGTTGCCAATGCTGTAATAAATAGGCTTACCCTTGTAGCGTTCATTCGACTGCAACGTATGGGTGTGGTGACCAATGACGGCATCTGCACCAGCCTCTATCAGAGCATGGGCTTCAAGCCTTTGCTGGGGCATCGGTTGCAATGTGTGTTCTGCCCCCCAAT
>JAEEGF010889456.1_pt1 | contig 10731 bp, 9 predicted proteins | sample 9134171 | NCBI WGS metagenome assembly JAEEGF01 (sample SAMN16246542, study PRJNA631951) | gut metagenome | biome: gut microbiome; feature: rumen; material: AP-attached | host: Bos | place: Iran: Karaj | collected 2018-10 | reverse complement strand
TATTAGTTTCACGATAAAGTATTGGAAACAGAATGGTCCGAAGGAGAAAGGTCATTTTGAATCCCGCGAGATGAAGAATATTCCTGACGACACCTCATTCCTCGAGATGCTCGACATCCTTAACGAAGAGCTCATCAACGAGGGCAAGGAGCCGTTCGTATTCGACCACGACTGCCGCGAGGGTATCTGCGGTATGTGCTCGCTCTACATCAACGGCACACCGCACGGCAAGACCGAGCGTGGTGCCACCACCTGTCAGCTCTACATGCGTCGTTTCAACGATGGCGATGTTATCACCGTAGAGCCTTGGCGTTCGGCCGCATTCCCCGTCATCAAGGACTGCATGGTTGATCGTGGCGCATTTGACAAGATTATCCAGGCTGGCGGCTATACCTCCATCCGCACAGGTCAGGCTCAAGATGCCAATGCCATCCTCATCCCGAAGGAGAATGCCGACGAGGCTATGGATTGCGCAACGTGCATCGGCTGTGGTGCCTGTGTAGCTGCTTGTAAGAATGGTTCTGCCATGCTCTTCGTCTCTTCGAAGGTTTCGCAGCTTGCTCTTCTGCCTCAGGGTCGTCCCGAGGCTGCCAAGCGTGCCAAGGCTATGGTCATGCGTATGGAAGAGCTCGGCTTCGGTAACTGCACCAACACCCGCGCCTGCGAGGCTGTCTGCCCGAAGAACGAGTCTATTGCCAACATTGCCCGCCTGAACCGCGAGTTCATCAAGGCCAAGCTGGCTGACTAATATTGACTACTTATAAATGGGATGATTTGATGATTACGGTCAGAGAATCATCCCATTTCTTTTTTTATGAATGGGGAACAACTCTGCTAAACGTATCGTTCAGTTTGAATTACTCCGCATCTTGGCGATGTGTGGAGTCGTTTTGAACCATGTGTTTAATAACGGGCTTCTTATATACGATGATTTCAGTATAGACGCTTCCTCCCCTTTGGGTTTCATCCTGTGGAGCCTCCTCGAACTTTTGAAGCTCATAGCCCTTCCAAGTGTCAATTGCTATATACTTATCACAGGCTATTTCCTGATAGAAAATACACAGCTGAGGTGGAAAGGCATTTGGAAAGTGTGGAGCGAAACGTGGTTCTATGCCGTCGGCCTTTATTTGCTGTCAGTTTTTTTATGCATAAAGTCCTTCAGTTGGCATGATTTGTCAGGATATGCCACCCCGATTCTCTCCAACATCTATTGGTTTGTTACGTCTTACCTTATTCTTATAGTGCTGGCTCCATTTATTGCCAGAGCGATGAAGAACGCCACAAAGCGGCAATATCAGGTTGTGCTGGCTGTCGGTGCGGTTGTGTGCTTCCAGCCATTCCTGGGGCAGTTTTTGATGGACAGCCAGAACATTATCCTATTCGTTTATTTGTTCCTGATAGGAGGTTACATCCGCCGCTACTGTCATGCGAAGGACCATGACCGTATCAGCCCGTTTCTCATCTATTTAGGAATCATTATTTGCATGTACGCCTATACATTATATAAAAATATAGGTGCGGGCGATTCACCATACACGGTTTATGCGATGGCATATCATGGGTTGGTTTTGCCTTTGTCTGTAGCCCTTTTCCTATGGGTGAAAGATTGGAACATACGGAGTGGCATCGTGAAGCAAGGCATATATGTTCTTTCCCCGTTGTCTTTTGCTGTTTATATCGTCCATTCGCATCCAGTTGTCAGCGAATGGTTGTGGAGATTAGCAGGAGATTGGTTGCGTTCTGTTCATGAGTTGGCTCTGCCTGTTTGTGTCGTAGCGGTCACAATCATTGTCTATGTCGTCTGCGTAGCAATCGATTCTATACGAGCCACTATTGCCAAACGCCTGCAATGAAGCGAAAAATGCACGAAAAATCGCCTATCTGTTTGCAAAGCTTATGATTTTTCGTATCTTTGCATCGAATTATAACGGTTTTATTTGTATGAAGGAACTATTCTCTATACGTTGGACGACAAAACGGTCCGACTTACGCGCACATAATAGCTAAACTAATAATAACTTACAAAACTAATGAAGAGACTATTATTTCTTGCCATGTGCTGTCTGGCAGTCGTATGCTGTCATGCCCAGCAGGCGTTGGGACAGCGTCCTAACGTGAAATCGCCCATCATCAACAAGGATGGGTCGGTGACGTTCAACTTCTTTGATCCTACGGCCGAAAAGGTCAGCGTGACGGGTGACTTCGAGGAAATCAGGTGGCAGACACTTCCCATGACGCGTCAGGAAAACGGCGTGTGGACAGTTACGACTCAGCCCCTGAATCCCGAGCTCTATTCCTACAGCTTCTCGGTCGACGGGCAGCGCATCATTGATCCAGCCAACAGTTACGTGAATCGCGACATTTCAACCTTGAGCAACATCTTCATCGTAACGAAAGGAAAGGGCGACAAGGGCGATCTGTACCAGGTAAACAACGTTCCCCACGGCACCCTTTCGCGCGTGTGGTACGACAGTCCTACGCTCGGCCAGCAGCGTCGCATGACGGTCTATCTGCCTGCCGCCTACGACGGCAAGAAGAAGTTCCCGGTCATGTACCTTCTGCATGGACACGGTGGTGATGAGACCGCATGGGGCGACCTTGGCCGCGCTTCGCAAATCATGGACAACCTCATTGCTTCGGGCAAGGCAGTGCCTATGATCGTGGTGATGCCTAACGGCAATCCCACCTGCAATGCGGCACCAGGCTGGTGGCACGAAGGCATGTACACTCCCGATGGAAACGCGTTCAACGACCGTGGTGCAAAGGCATCTATGGAAGAAAGTTTCATGGACATCGTGAACTTTGTCGACAGCCATTATCACACCATTCGCAAGCGTTCGGCACGTGCCGTGACTGGCCTCTCGATGGGTGGCGGCCACACGTTCGGAATCTCGCGCCTCTATCCCGAAACGTTCGATTACTATGGACTGCAGTCAGCTGCTGCCCGTATGAACAGGGATGCCGATAAGCTCGATGCCCAGCTCAGCCGCCTGTTCGCACCGAAGCCCAAACTCTATTGGATAGCCATTGGCAAGGAAGACTTCCTCATGCCGATGAACCAGCAGCTGCGTCAGTATCTCGATGCTCACGGCTATCCCTACGAGTACTATGAGAACGATGGTGGCCATTTGTGGCGCAACTGGCGTATCTACCTCTCCCTCTTTGCCCAACGGTTGTTTAAGGAATAGGAAAGACCATGGAAGAGAAGAATCGAATTGAAACGCCGCAGGACATGGCATCCTGCGAGGAGGTGGAAGGTCGCAACCGGCGGAAGGTTGCCATTGATTTGATGAAGGCAAACATCTTTGCCGTGGTCATCATGTGTGTGGTTGGCATCGTGCTTGTTGCACTGTTTTTCCTGATTTGGCATGACCGTCGCCCCATCAGCGGACTCTTGGGCAACACGTCAACTAATATAGTGCTGTTCCTTGGATTGATTGTGGGCATCGCCGTTCACGAACTCATCCACGGCATCACGTGGGCATGCTTTGCCCAACGAGGTTGGAAGAGCATCAGCTTCGGCATCATTTGGAAATATCTCACGCCCTACTGCCACTGCGATGAGCCTATGCGCATTAGGCCTTACCAGTTGGCGTGTCTCATGCCATGCTTTGTGCTTGGCGTCATACCATCTGTTTTCGCCCTTTTCATCGGAAATTTGCCCCTGCTGCTCTGGGGCATCTTCTTCATCGCTGCGGCAGCGGGCGACATTTGGATGGCGTGGCTGCTGACGAAGGAAAACCCGAATAGCCTCGTACTGGACCATCCTTCTGAGGCTGGGTTCTACATCTACGACGAATAAGAGTAAAGGCTGATAGCATCGTTTTTTTAATCTTTATAACAGCAAAAATGAAACTGAAAGCATTATTCCTGACCATGCTCCTTGCTGGGAGTTTTGGCACGAAAGCACACGCCAGCGACGTTGGCGACACGTTGGTTTTGGAGAAGGTAGATCGCGTGATGATTGAAACCCGCGATACCGTGCAGCGCATCGTTATCACTGGCATGCGCGATGATCCCGAATTCCTGTACACGCAACGCATCAGCATCCCTGATACGACGGCAGTGAGGCGCACGACATCGACCTTGAGGGATTTCAACAGAATCACGGTGAAGAACAAGGATGGCAAGCCCAGCAAGTGGGATGTTTGTGCAAATCTCTACCTCGGCTTAGGTACCATGAGCGGCGCACCTCATGGCTATTCCATGTGGCCGACTTTTGAGGCTGGCATAGGCGTTACGGGCGAGTATCACCCCTTCGGACCCAAGAACACGTGGACTACGGGACTGCTCTTTGGCGGCGTATTCATGCACACTCCCTCCAATCGTTACTGGGCGAAGCAGGGGCAGACGGGCAAGGAGATGATGCTTGTGCCCTACGAGGAAGGCCTTGAAAAGACCTACTCTTCGCTGAATGTGGCTCGCTTCGCGGTGCCTCTGCTCTATAAGCATAGCTTCGACAAGCGTTGCCGCTGGTCGCTCACGTTGGGTGCTATGGTCAATTTCAACATTGCCGGTAGTGCCTCCCGTCACTTTACGGTTGGCGACGAGGATTACGACATCACGCTCAACCATATTGGCGTGCGCCCCGTCACCATTGAGCCCGTTGTCATGTTCAACGCGCCCTACGTGCCCACCATCTACTGCAAGTACAGTCCCATGACGATGTTCAAGGATGGTCGTGGCCCGAAGATGAAGTTACTCACGTTTGGTATTTTCTTTTGATGCGATGAACATAGGTGTTTTCTGCTCGGCTAACAACAATATCAGCCCCGAATACTTTGAACGCACGGCTGAGCTGGCTCGCTGGTGCAGCGAACATGGGCACAGCATCGTGTTTGGCGGATGCAACATGGGACTGATGGGCTGTCTGGCCGATACGTTTGCCAGTGCCAAGGGTGCCGAGAATGGTACGAAGGGCCACCTGATAGGCGTCGTGCCCAGCATCGTCGAGAAGGGTGGGCGCATGTCCGAACACCTGACGGTTCACATCGCGTGCGACAACCTGAGCGACCGCAAGGACCTGCTGCTGGCTCATAGCGACGTGGTGGTGGCACTGCCTGGCGGAATAGGTACGCTCGACGAGGTGTTCACGGTGGCGGCTGCTCATACCATAGGCTATCACCACAAGTCCATCGTGCTTTACAATATCGGTGGCTTCTGGGACACGCTCATAGCCATGCTCGACGACCTGCAGGCACGTGGCATGGTGCGTGGCCGTTGGAACGACTATATCCGCGTTGCCTCGACATTCGACGAGCTGACCCTCCTGCTCAGTCAGGCCGAGTAGTCGCCCCCACGGATGATGATGGTTGTAGGTGCTTGTCAACCACTCGTAGAGACGAGTAAAAACAATGTCAACAAAACCATGAAACATTTTTGCCAAGAACATTCCAATGCGCTGATTATCTGCGACTTACAAAGTTGGTAATGTTGCACAACTTGGAAAATAGTCGCAATACCAGCTCAAAAACGAGCAAAAAGTGATGTTTTTAGTGAAAAAGGTGCAGGGAACGGCCAAGAAGAGGTCAAAATCGGTCGAAAAGTGGTCAAAATCGGCCGAAAAACGTGCAGTTTTGCCAATAAAAAACGCGAAAAACACGGCTAAAACGGAATTGTATATGTATGCACTTTTGGCAAGCAACACGAAGGATTTTCATATTATTCAGGGAGCCGTTCTGCCTTTTGACCACGAAAAAAGGGCATTTTTGGTGCTCCGCACCACTCGAAAAGTGCATTTTGCGAGCATTTTTGAGCCACTTTTGCCCTATTTTTGAGCATTTCTGCCTCATTTTTGCACTTTTCTGCCTCATTTTTGAACCTCTTCTGCCCATTTTTGATGCTTTTCTATGCCATTTTAGTGCTTTTCTCCGACCATTTGGGTGCTTTTTCCCGACCATTTGGGTGCTTTTTTGTGCCCAAACGGCACCTTATCAATGCGCGAATGGTGGTTTTTGGGGTGGTGTGAGAAGTCTTCTTTTGGTGCTGTTATCAAATTCTGCTGCCCGTAAGCAACGACAAGAGCCGCGGGAAACATCTTCGCATGACGTGGAAGGCCATGAGGCAAATGGCCACGGTGACGACGACCGAAAGCAAGACGAATAGGATTGAAAGCGAAGAGTCGTGGAATAAAGGTAAATCGCGTTTGGCAATATTCATAAAGGCTGACGACACAAATGGGTGCATGCAGAAGATGAAGAAACTGCTTTCAGCCAGTCTCAGCCTCTCACCCCAACGGCAAGGCTTACACTTCGCGCGGCTATCGGTTTTTTGATCGTTTTCGGTCGTACGATTCGCTGCCCATGCTAATGCCGCCATGATGAACGAAAATTGTTCGACGAGAATGGCGACATTCATCAATATGCTTCGCGAAAGGGGCGGCATCCAGGCCATCAGCGGTGTTACCACAGCCAGCACGATGAGCACCATGGAAGCCAACGTAAGCAAAGTGAACGGCACTCGGTGGCGGTAAAGGCCGTCGAGTGAAATGTGGCTGGCGGCGAAGGCCATTCCCAGAGTAAAGAACAGGACGGAGGCGGGGTCGTGAATGATTGTCTGCTGATAGGGCAGGGGCGTAACGCAGATGACTGCCAGCAGCAAGGGCCAACACCATCGTAAGTATTTCAATGGGTAGCGTAGCAGGGGCGACGCGACGACCAGAATCATCAGTTCTTTCAGAAACCACAATGGTCCCAGAATAGGCCCTGGCCTGCCCGCGATGTTCTCTATCTGCCCTAAGTCCCAATAGATAAAGAAGAAGTCCTTCAGTTGCATGTCGGCCACCGACTTATGAAGAAGCAACCTGAAGTCGGGTTTTATCAACTGCAAGGCCACCACAAGAAGGAAGCAGATGGTGTTCCACAACAGATATGGAACCAGCAGCGACTTCACTCGCTTTCGCAGTTTGAGTCCGTACTGATTCCACGTAAAGACACCGTTTGCATAAAGAAGATAGCCGGAAATGAAGAAAAACGCGGGTACGGCCACTTCGGCCATGAGATGGATGGCAACAAGGCGAAACCACTTGTAGCCATACAGATGGCCTGCTGCCACATTGTAATCGCTGATGTTGCAATGTATCAGCACCACTGCCACAATAAGCGGAAAACGCAGCTTTGCGATGGCGTTTGAATAGTGGTCCTTACCCATTTTTTCTTCGTGCAAAGATGAAATTTGTCCTCACGCAAAGCCGCTAAGGAATTGGGACACCCGTGCTATATCCATCGGATAGGCATCCCTGTGCTTAGCAAGACTCTGCGTGAAGACTGAAAGTGCGAGGAAACGCTATGCCTGGCGAAGCCGCTCGGCAACGGCCTGTCCAAGAGCCACGCACTGCTGGCGTACCTCTTCGCTGAGGCCCTGCTTCATGTCCACAGGTTGGCCAACGGGCTCGAAGTGAAGTCGTTCCTCGTTCCACTTCTCGATGGCGGCAACGGCCTTCGATGCCCACGAATGCGAGCCGAACCAGCCGAGCAGGTGGTTGCCTTTGATGTCGCGACCGGCAATCTCTGAGAGCAGCACGTCCATCTCATGGTAGAGTCCGGTGTTGTAGGTAGGAGCACCGACGATGAGTGCCCGATAACGGAAGATGTCGCGCAGGATGTAGGAATGGTGCGTCTTCGATACGTTATAGACAACGATGTTTTTCACGCCTGCCTCGCTGGCTGCCTGGGCGATGATTTCGGCCATACGCTCGGTGTTCCCATACATGGTACCATAACAGATGACCAGGCCTGGCTCGGTTTTGTAGAGCGAGAGGCGGTCGTACAGGTCGATGACCTTCTGAAGATATTCGTGCCACACGGGTCCATGGGTAGCGCAGATGTAGTCAACACGCTGTCCGGCCAGTTTCTTCAGTGCCTGCTGCACAGGCGTGCCATACTTGCCTACGATGTTCGAGTAGTAACGCACCATCTCCAGCCAGAACGTATCGCAGTTGATTTGCTCGTCGATAACACCACCGTTGAGAGCACCAAAGCAGCCGAAGGCATCGCCCGAGAATAGCACCACGTCGCCAGTCCCGTCGGCCTGTTGGCAGAGCGTCATCATGGTCTCCGGCCAGTGCACCATGGGCGTGAGGACGAACTGCAGTTGCAGGCTGCCAAGTGCGATGGAATCGCCGTTTTTCACCTCTTGGGCACCTTCTTCGCCTATCTTGTAGAAGCCCTGCATCATCTGGAATGTCTTCTTGTTGCCCACAATCTGCACCTCAGGATAGTACTTGCGCAGCAAAGCCAGCGAGCCGCTGTGGTCGGGTTCCATGTGGTTGATAACAACATAGTCGATGGGGCGTTCACCGATGACGGTACGCACGTTTTCGAGGAACTGCGAGAAGAATGTCACTTCGACCGTATCGATGAGGCAAACCTTCTCGTCAACGATCAGATAGGAATTGTAACTCACACCGTTGGGCAGCGGCCAAAGGCCTTCGAAGAGTGCCTTTTGCCGGTCGTTTACGCCCACGTAGAAGATGTTTTTGGTAATGTTCATATAATTCTGTTAACTGTTAAATATCTATTTTTGTTCAAGCTATTATATTCAGGCGATTTTTATTCTAGCGATTTCCTTCAGGCGATGAGATGGTACGCACCGCCAGCCAATGCCCGTACCTGCCCTTTCATTTCCAAAGCGAAGAGCACAGCCGTCAGTTGGCCTATGGGCATGTTGCACAGGCGGCTCAGTTCGCCTGTCTGTGTGTCATTTTGCTGCCGCAATGCTTCCACAACCCTTTGCTCGTCTGCCGTCAGGTCGGGGAACAGCTGCCGTTCGATGCCTTGTTCCTGTGCTTTTTGGCGTTGTTGGTCAGAGGTCCAACCCATGGTTTCCACAAAGTCTGTGGCCGAAGTGATGAGAGTGGCCTGCCCCTGGCGTATCAGTTGGTTGCAACCCTCGCTGAACTGTGCTCCAATGGCACCAGGAAACGCCATGACTTTTCGCCCATATTCATTGGCAATCCGTACGGTAACGAGCCCACCTCCCTGGGCGGCACTCTCCACCAGAATGGTGGCATCGGCCATGCCTGCCACGATGCGGTTGCGACGCAGGAAGTTCAGTCGCTCGGCACGTGTGCCGAACATATACTCCGTTAGCAGTCCGCCATGGCCGGCCATCTCCACAGCGGTCTGTCTGTGGGCATAGGGGTAGAGATCATCCAGACCGTGAGCCAGCACTGCCACCGTGTCGTAATCCTGCCTTAGGGCTTCCCTGTGGGCACAAATGTCGATGCCATAAGCCAACCCACTCATCACGAGTACTTCAGGGCATAGCGTACGCAACTGAGCCATGAAGTGCCCCACGAGGTCGATGCCGTAAGGCGTGGCGTGACGTGTGCCCACGATGCTGACAACACGGTGGGCGTTGAGGTTGGCCGTTCCCTTGAAATATACCACCAATGGCGCATCATTGCACTGGCTGAGTCGCTGCGGATAGTCGTCGGAGTCCAGCAGAAGCACCTTGATGCCGTGCTTTTCGGTTGCAGCGAACTCCTGTTCGGCACGCCTCAGCGCTTCGGAAACATCGCCCATTGAATCAACGAGCCGGTTGGAAGCAGAGGGCAACACATCGCGGATATTCTTTCCCAATGCCAGCACATCGGTAGCCGTTCCAACCTTTCGGTAGAGTGTGTTGATGGATTCCGATTCGTAGGGGCTGAGGCGTGTCAACGCCATTGCATTGATGATTTCTTGTTGATTCATGCTCGTCAGGGCTTGATTAGGCTGGGCAAAGTTACGAAAAATCGAGCGCAGAACAAAAGAAACGCATTTCTTTTTTATGCCGAGATGAAGTAAGTTCGCGCTTATGAGTGCAAAGTTACGAAAATAAAATGGAAAAACCAAAAAGAGGCGCACTCATATTGCTGAGTGCGCCTCCTTTATTTGATAATGTGTAAGTTGATTACTTCACAATTACCTTCTTGCCACCTACGATGTAGATGCCCTTCGGCAGACGAGCGTCGGCCTTCACCTTCATACCATTGATGGTGTAGACATCCTCACGGCTGATGTTGGCAGTGCCAATCTCGTTGATACCGACAACCACTTCAGTTGGTTCGAAGAACCACTGGCTTTCAGGACGGCTTGCACCCTTGTCGGCCCAGCAGAGAGGCAGACCTTCGTTGTTCAGGCGTGCATTGTCCTCGCAGCCAACGTGGTGTGCGGGGTTCGAAGCCTTGTCGATGGTGTAGGCACCATTCGGCATTTGTGTGAACTTCCAAGCCGTTGCTGCACTGGTACGCATGGTCCAAGCATCGCTGGCAGGCCATCCCACGTACAGGCCATCCTCGCTGACGAGCAGATACTCGCCCTCGTTTTCGGTCTTCACGAAGTGGAGTGGTGTAGGCTCTTCCTCCTGGCTTACGTATACATATTGGTACTCAGCATCGAGAACCATGTAGTAGGCAGGATCTGCATTGAGTGCGTTGCGCAGCTTCCAGTATTTCGTCTCATCAACGTCGACAGCTGCATTCTTGTATGCCTCGGTAGCAGCCTTCAGATCCTCTGTAGCCTTCGTTACCTCATCGTTTGTTGCGCTGGCATTGTCGTAAACACCCTGAGCAGCATCGATGGCATCCTGGAATGTCTTCGTGTCTTCCTCGCTCTTCTGGAACGGTCCGTCGCCAGCATTGTCGAGCAGGGCGTTAGCCTCGTCGAGAGCCTGCTGCAGCAGTTCCTTAGCCACGGCGGTATTATCCTCTGTTGTGCGGAGGATAGGCTGTGTGAAGCTGATCCACTG